>Ga0265798_10005382_pt1 | contig 17244 bp, 14 predicted proteins | sample P3T30metagenome_FD_192430 | JGI IMG/M metagenome (GOLD analysis project Ga0265798, IMG submission 192430) | Plant litter microbial communities from East Loma Ridge, Irvine, California - P3 T30 | ecosystem: Environmental > Terrestrial > Plant litter > Unclassified | place: USA: California... | reverse complement strand
GCCGCCGCGCGGGTACCAATAGCCGCCGATACGCAGCCAGCGCGGGCGCATCTCTTCGTACAGCCGCTGGCCGATGCCGACGGTGCAATCCTCGTGGAAGGCGGCGTGGTTGCGGAACGCGCCGAGGAACAGCTTGAGCGACTTGGACTCGACGATCGTCTCGCCGGGCACATAGTCGAGCACGAGATGCGCGAAGTCGGGCTGTCCGGTCACCGGGCAGAGCGAGGTGAACTCGGGCTGGGTGAAGCGCACCAGATAGGTTTGGCCGGGGCGCGGATTAGGGACATAGTCGAGCACCGCTTCCTGCGGCGAAGCGGGGAGCGAGCTGTTTTGGCCAAGATGCATCGGGGTCATGCGCGCGCACATAGGCGCGCGCGGCGCGGAATGCGACCTGTTGCCGCACCGCGCCCCCCGGCTATGAGAGGTGCATGGACCCACTCGTCTCCGCCACTTGGCTGGCCGACCAGCTCGGCGCACCCGACCTGCGCGTGCTCGACGCCAGCTACGACGCGCTGCTGCCCGGCGAGCCGCCGCGCGATCACGCCGCCGAATATCGCGCGGGCCATGTGCCGGGCGCGCTCTACATGGACCTCGCCGGCTTCTCCGACACGGCGAGCGACCTGCCCTCGACCATGCCAGGCGCGGTGCAGTTCGCCGAGCGCGCGGCCCGGCTCGGGATCGATCGAGCGACTCGGATCGTGCTCTACGACGACGCGCCCCACCATACCGCGGCGCGTGCGTGGGTGATGCTGCGCGCCTTCGGCTTCGACCGGGTCGCGCTGCTCGACGGCGGACTGGCGGCGTGGAAGCAGGCGGGTTTTCCGCTGGAGCAGGGCGAAGGCGCGGTGCCGCCGCGCGTGGTTGATGCCGGCGCGAGCACGACCGGGTTGCGCGACCTCACCACGATGCGCGCGATCCAGCAGGACGCGAGCGAGCAGATCGTCGACGCGCGCTCGGCCGCGCGCTTCACCGGCACGGAGCCCGACCCGCGCGCCAGCGTCGCTCCCGGCCATATGCCTGGGGCGCGCAACCTGCCCTATAAACGGCTGTTCGACGAAGACGGCCGGTGGAAGCGCAGGGAGGCGCTCGCCGCCGCCTTCCGCGACGCGGGTGTCGATCTCGACCGGCCGATGGTGATGACCTGCGGCTCGGGCATCACCGCCAGCGTGCTCGCCTTCGGCGCGCATCTGCTCGGGCGCGACGCCGCGGTCTACGACGGCAGCTGGACCGAGTGGGGCGCGGATCCGAGCACGCCCAAAACAACGGGGGCGGCATGAGCGACCAGCCGGTGAAGCCCGCCACCCGCGTGGTCCAGGCCGGGCGCCGCGACGAGTGGACCGGCGGGGTCGTCAACACGCCGGTGTGGCGCGCCTCGACGATCCTCTACGACGACGTCGCGCACCTGCGCGCGACCGGCGCGCGCGACACGCACCACCGCCTTTTCTACGGCCGCCGCGGCACGCCGACACAGTGGAGCCTCGCCGACGCGCTCACCGACCTCGAACCCGGCGCGGAGGCGACCTTCCTCTATCCGTCGGGCGTCGCGGCGATCGCGGCCTGCCTTTTGACGGTGCTGTCGCCCGGCGACGAGCTGCTGCTGGTCGACAGCGCTTATGACCCGACCCGGTCGCTCGCCGACAAGCTGCTGGCCCGGATGGGGATCACCACCCGCTACTACGACCCGATGATCGGCGCCGGGATCGCCGGGCTGATCGGCGAGCGCACCGCTGCGATCTTCATGGAGAGTCCCGGCAGCCTGACCTTCGAGGTGCAGGACGTGCCCGCGATCGTCGCCGCCGCCAAGGCGCGCGGGGTGGCGACGGTGATCGACAATACCTGGGCGACGCCGTTGCTCTTCCCCGTGATCGGGCTCGGTGTCGATTACTCGGTGCTCGCCTGCACCAAATATATCGGTGGCCATTCCGACGTGATGATGGGCTCTGTCACCGCGGCGCCGGGGCGGTTCGCGGCGCTTCGCGACACCAGCTTTCAGCTCGGTCAGGTGATCAGCGCCGACGACGCCTTCCTCGGCAGCCGCGGGCTGCGCACGATGGCGGTGCGGCTGGCGCAGCACGAGCGGAGTGCGCTGCGGGTGGCTCGCTGGCTGGAGGGTCGCGACGAGGTGGCGCGCGTGCTCTATCCGGCGCTACCGTCCTGCCCCGGACACGACGTGTGGCAGCGCGACTTCGCGGGTGCCTCGGGGCTGTTCTCGTTCGTGCTGGCAGGCGGCAGCGACGCGGCCCGGGCGGCGCTGATCGACTCGCTCGACCATTTCGGCATCGGCTATAGCTGGGGCGGGTTCGAGAGCCTAGCGGTGCCGATCGACCCGCAGCGTCATCGCAGCGCCACCGTCTGCGCGTTCGAGGGGCCGTTGGTGCGGCTGCAGATCGGGCTGGAGGATCCGGACGACCTGATCGCCGACCTGGAGCGCGGGCTCGCGGCGTGGCGCGAGGTGGTGACGCCTTAAAGGTCGATCGGCCCGGCTATTCGGCTCTTCCCTTCGTAACCGTCATCCCGGGCTTGAGCTGGGATCCATGGTGCCGCTCACACGACGCCCGCGGCGCTCGCCGCACGATGGATGCCGGGTCGAGCCCGGCATGACGGCGTGGGGTCGCGAACGTCCAGGCCTCCCCAGTGATCCTGCGCACGGAAGAGCCCAAAGCCACGAGCGTCACTCCTGCGGCCCTGGGCTCCGGCGTTCGCCGGAGCACGGCTCCGCGGCTGGAATGAGTGCCGGTCCCCGCCCCTTACTGTTGCGGCGTCGGCATGGCAGGCGCTGGCGTCGCCGGCGCGCTCGCGGCGCCCCCCGCGCTCGCGCGCGCGTCCTGGCCGTCGCCCTGCGGCGCCGCGATGATGTCGCGCGTGGTCTGGCCCTTGTCGACGACGTTGGTCTTGGGGTCGCCCGCCTCCGAGCGGATGCCCGCGGGCGCCGCGCCGGTGCCGCCGGCCTGGTCGACCACGCCGGCCTCGGCCGCGCTGCGCTGCGCCGGGCCGCCGAAGAGCGCATCGATCGCCTGTGCCTGCGGGTTGTTGCCCTGAGTGCGCGCGGCACCCGGCTGCGGCGGCACCAGCGCGAAGTCGGGCGGGATGATCAGCGGCGCCTGGCGCGCCACCGCGAACTCGTCGGGGCGGGCGCGGTCGTAGCCGCGCTTGCCGCAGCCGGCGAGCAGGGCGAGCATCGCCATACCGGACACCGCGACGACAGACTTACGCATGGACATTCTCCGAAGGATCGGGGCGCTTCTCGCGGATCAGGAGCGCGCGCACCAGCAGAATCAGCACGCCGATCGTAATCGCGGCGTCGGCGACGTTGAACACCAGGAAGGGTCGCCACTCACCGAAATGGAGGTCGGCGAAGTCGACCACATAGCCAAGCCGCACGCGATCGAGGATGTTGCCGAGCGCACCGCCCAGCACCAGGCCCAGCGCGGCCTGCTCGCCAGTCTTCTCCTCGCGAAACAGCCACACCGCCACCGCCACCGCGATCGCGCCGGTGAAGGCGACGAGCAGCCAGCGCATCGTGTCGGTCTCGGCGCGCAGCATGCCGAGCGAGACGCCCTCGTTCTTGGTGAAGCGCAGGTCGAAGATCGGCAGGATCTCGCGATAGGCACCGAGAAAGTCGATCGCGAGCGGGCCGGTGACGACCCATTTCACCAGCTGGTCGACGACGAACACGACGAGCGCGATCGCGAGCCCGAGACGCGGCAGCGAGCGGCTCACGCGCCCTCCCCCACCACGGTGGTACAGCGGTCACACAGCGCGTCGTCGACCGTCACCTCGGGAAGATGACGCCAGCAACGGCCGCATTTGTGATAGTCGGTCCGGGTCACGTCGACGCCATGGCCCGGCGTCACCTTCGCCACGATGAACGCTTCGGCGAGCTGCGCGGCGTCGAGCGGCAGGTCGGGCACGGTCACCTCCGCCTCCAGGCTGGAGCGCACCGTCTTCTCGCGGCGCAGCGGCTCGATCGCCTCGGTGACGCGGATACGCAGCGCGCGCACCGCCTGCCAGCGCGCCGAGAGGTCCTCGGCGGCGGGATCGGGCAGGATCGGCCACTCGAGGAAGTGGACAGAGCTCGCCTCGTCGGGGAAGCGCGCCTGCCACACCTCCTCGGCGGTGAAGACCAGCACCGGCGCGGCGTAGCGCACCAGGGCGTGGAACAGCACGTCGAGCACGGTGCGATAGGCGCGGCGCTTCACGTCGGCGGCGGCGTCGCAGTAGAGCGAGTCCTTGCGCACGTCGAAGAAGAAGGCCGACAGGTCCTCGTTGGCGAAATCGGCGAGCAGGCGAACGTAGCGGTTGAACTCGAAGCCGCGCGCCGCTTCCTTCAGCTCCATGTCGAGCGCGTGGAGCAGGTGGAGCACGTAGCGCTCCAGCTCGGGCATCTCGGCGACGGGCACGCGCTCCTCCTCGGCGAAGCCGTCGAGCGCGCCGAGCAGGTAGCGGAAGGTGTTACGCAGCTTGCGATACGAATCCGAGGCGGTGGCGAGCACCTCCTTGCCGATGCGGATATCGTCGAAATAGTCGGTCGAGACCGCCCACAGCCGCAGGATGTCCGCGCCCGACTCGCCGATCACCTTGAGCGGGTCGACGACGTTGCCGAGGCTCTTCGACATCTTGCGGCCCTGGCCGTCGAGCGCGAAGCCGTGGGTGAGCACCGCGTCATAGGGCGCGCGCCCGCGCGTGCCGCAGCTCTCCAGCAGCGACGACTGGAACCAGCCGCGATGCTGGTCCGACCCCTCGATGTACAGGTTGGCGCGCGTGCCCTCGCCGTAGCGCGCTTCGACCACGAAGGCGTGCGTCGAGCCCGAGTCGAACCACACGTCGAGGATGTCGTTGACCGGCTCATAGTCGGCGAGGTCGTGCGCATCGCCGAGCAGCATCTGGTGGTCGGCGGTGAACCAGGCGTCGGCGCCGCCGTCGCGGAAGGCAGCGACGATGCGCGCGTTGACGGCAGCATCGTTGAGATACTGGCCGGTGGCGCGGTGGACGTAGAGCGCGATCGGCACGCCCCAGGCGCGCTGGCGGCTGATCACCCAGTCAGGACGGCCCTCCACCATCGAGCGGATGCGGTTCTCCGCACGCGGCGGCACCCATTGGGTCCGCGCGATCGCGTCGAGCGCGAGCTGGCGGAGTGTGGGAGCGTTGCCACGCTCGGCCTCCTCCGCCGCACCCGCTCCGGCTGTGGCGGAGTCGCCCGCCGCCGCGCCGCTCGCCACGTCCATCGGGATGAACCACTGCGGTGTCGCGCGGAAGATCACCTTCGCCTTGGAGCGCCACGAGTGCGGGTAGCTGTGCTGGAAGTCGTCGCTCGCGCCGAGCAGCGCGCCCGCCGCGCGCAGGTCGGCGCAGATCGGCCCCTCGCTCGCGACGAACTTCTTGTTGATCACGCTCCCCTGCCCGCCGAGCCAGGCCCAGTCGGCGCGGTAGAAGCCGGCGGCGTCGACCGCGAACACCGGCTCGATGCCATTGGCCTTGCACAGCAGGAAGTCGTCCTCGCCGTGGTCCGGCGCCATATGGACCAGCCCGGTGCCCGCGTCGGTGGTGACGAAGTCGCCCTCGAGGAACGGCCGCGGCGTGGCGAAGAAGCCGCCGAGGTGATGCATCGGGTGGCGCGCGGTCGCGCCCTCCAGCACCGGGCCCTTGATGAGGGCGATGATCTTGCCCATCGGGATGCCGGTGCGCTTGGTGAAGGCGGGCATCAGCGGCTCGGCGACCAGATAGCGTCGGCCCTCGTGCTCGAACTGGAGATAGTCGATCGCCGAGCCATAGGCGAGCGCCTGGTTGACCGGGATCGTCCACGGCGTGGTCGTCCAGATCACCGCCAACGTGCCCGCGAGCCCCGGATATTCGGGGCAGTCGATCACCTCGAAGCCGACGTCGATCTGGGTCGAGACGACGTCCTCATACTCGACCTCGGCCTCGGCCAGCGCGGTCTTCTCCACCGGGCTCCACATCACCGGCTTGGCGCCGCGATAGAGCTGGCCGCTCTCGGCAAACTTGAGCAGCTCGCCCGCGATCACCGCCTCGGCCTCGTAGCGCATGGTGAGATAGGGATGGTCCCAGTCGCCCATCACGCCGAGCCGCTGGAACTGCTCCTTCTGGATCTGCACCCAATTGTCGGCATAGGCGCGGCACTCGGCGCGGAACTGCGCGACCGGCACCTGATCCTTGTCGAGCTTCTTGGCGCGATACGCTTCCTCGACCTTCCACTCGATCGGCAGGCCGTGGCAATCCCAGCCCGGCACGTAGGGTGCGTCATAGCCCATCAGCGAGCGGCTGCGGACGATCACGTCCTTCAGCACCTTGTTCATCGCATGGCCCATGTGGATGTCGCCGTTGGCGTAGGGTGGGCCGTCGTGGAGGATCCAGCGCTCGCGCCCCTGGCGCTGCTCGCGCAGGCGCTCGTACAGCCCGATCCGCTTCCAGCGGTCGAGGATCGCGGGCTCCTTCTGCGCGAGCCCCGCCTTCATCGGGAAGTCGGTCTTCGGCAGGAAGACGGTGGCGCGCCAGTCGCGCGGCGTGTCGGGTGCGTCGGCCATGTGGGGCATGGCCTTAGCGCCGCGTCAGCGCGCCAGCAACGCCCGCGCGGTGGCGCAGTCCGAGTCCATCTGCGCGACCAGCCCGTCGAGCGTGTCGAACTTCGCCTCGGGGCGAATATAGTCGATCAGCTCGACCTCGAGTTCCTGGCCGTAGAGATCGCCCGAGAAGTCGAAGAAGAAGGGCTCGAGCAGCTCCTTGGGCGGGTTGAAGCTGGGGCGGATGCCGAGGTTGGCGGCGCCGTCGAGCACGCGCCCGTCCGCCAGCCGCCCACGCACTGCGTAGATGCCGTAGGCGGGGCGCAGATACTTGCCCATGTCGAGGTTGGCGGTGGGATAGCCGATCGTGCGGCCGAGCTTGTCGCCGTGCTGCACCAGCCCCTGGATCGCGAACGGCCGCGTGAGCAGCCGCGCCGCGCCGCGCGGGTCGCCCGCGCCGAGCGCGGCGCGGACGCGCGTCGACGAGACCGGCTCGCCGTCGAGCATCACCGCGCCGACCGTGTCGACCGAGAAGCCGTTCGCCGCGCCCGCGGCCCGCAGCGTGGCGATGTCGCCGCTCTTGCGATGGCCGAAGGTGAAGTCCTCGCCGGTGACGACGCCGTCGACGTGTAGCGCGCCGATCAGCCGCTCGGCGACGAAGGCGTCGGCGTGAAGGCCGGCGAGCGTCGCGTCGAAGTGGAACACCACCATCGCGTCGGCGCCCGCGGCGGCGAAGAGGCGCGCGCGCTGGTCGAGCGTGGTCAGGCGGAACGGCGGCGTATCGGGGCGGAAGTAGCGCACCGGGTGCGGATCGAAGGTGGCGACCAGCGCGGGGCGCCCTTCCGCGCGCGCGCGCTCCACCGCGCGGCCGACGACCGCCTGGTGACCGAGGTGAAAACCGTCGAAATTGCCCAGCGCGACGATCCCGCCGGCCAGCCCGGCCGGCACCGCCGAGCCGCCGTCAAGCCGCTCCATGCGCGGGCCTATATGATGATCGACTCGAGAAGGCGAGACGCGCTGGTTACCAATCGAACGAGAGCGCCACCGCCTGCGACGGCAAGCCGGCACGACGTTTCGCAGGTGAGCTCATGAGCCGCTTTGGAGCGCGGGAGAGAAGCGCCTGACGTTCTTTTACTCTTTCCACCTGATCCCGTGCGACTAATTCGAATACCTCGAACGCCGCTTCATCGCCTTCGCCTTGAGTACGAGCAGCGACACGACGCACGTCCCACAAATCCGAGCGATCCAGGACCGAAATGTCGAAGAAGGCATCACCATCATCAACTTGCTTGTCAACGACCGTGATAAGGTACCGATCAACCAGCGTGTCGAATTGCTCATACATCGTCGAACCACCGATGATGTATGCCTGCTCGTAGATCTTCGGCGCAGCTTCAACAGCAATCAAACCGTCGGCTACACCGCACCTCAACACACAAGATTCATCATCAGGGAAAAGGTTGAAGTTCTTACTCAGGACAACGTTATACCGCTTAGGTAGACACCTACCAAGCGAATCGAAAGTCCGCCGCCCCATCAGAACGATGTTGCCGCTCGTCTGAGCTCGGAAAAAAGCCAGATCTGATTTAACGCGCCAAGGGAGGGAGTTTCGGCAGCCAATGACGCCGTCTCTGTTCACGGCAACGATAGATGTGAGCTGTCGCATTCAGTCCACCCGGTTCAGCTCGTACGTGTCGCACATCTGAGCCAAGCTGTGAATCCCCGACGCGATCAAGCCTGTTGGCAGAACGGTGGACCGCCTGTGCATACGGTTGTGGATAACTCGGCTTAGTAGTGACAGGGTAAGAGACGTGCTGTCGGCTACCGGTCCGCCGGCGGCCGGGCTCACAGGACCGGCGCAAGGCTTAGAAACCTCACGAAAGAGCGTAACTCAGAGCTGGTGAGAGAGCCGCCCGGTGGATCCCGGAGCAAATTTGAGATGACGGCAGCGAGTCGGGGCGCGCACCCGTACCCCGCCTCGCCCCGCCGCCCTCCTCACCGTCCGATCAGCTCTCGCACCTTGGCGATACCGAAGCGTAGCGCCTGCTTGGCGTCGACGTGCGGCATCGCGGGCACCTCGGCCGGGTCGACCAGAGCGTGAAGGATCGCCGGCCCCGGCACCGCGAGGAACTCGGCCACGGTCGTGTCCAGCGCGGCGGCGTCGCGCGCGGTGAACCCCTGCGCACCGCACGCGCGCGCGAAGGCGGCAAAGTCGAGGTTGGGGAAGCCGGTGCCCTTGGCGGCGGGCAGCCCCGCCCCCTCCATTTCGAGGTGGACCAGCCCCCAGCCGGAATTGTCGTACACCACCACCTTCACCGCCAGCTCGTGCTCGACCGCGGTCATGAACTCACCCAGCAGCATCGTCAGCCCGCCGTCGCCGACGTGGAGGATCACCTGACGCTGACGGTCGAGCAGCTGCGCGCCGTTGGCGATCCCCATGCCGGTGCCGACCGCCGCGTTGTTGAACGAGCCGGTGATCCGCTGCCGTCCGGTCTGGCGGAGCCAGTTGGCCGCCCACAGCGTCACCTCGCCGGTGTCGGTGACGAGGATCGCGTCGGTCGCGGCGCGATCGCTCACCGCGCGCGCCACCGCCTGCGGGTGGATTTTGTCGCCCGAGCGCGCGGGATCGGCGCGCCCGTCGAGCATCCGGTCCCAGGCGGCGCGGCGCTCCTGCGCCTGGTCGAGGAAGGCGGTGTCGGTGCGCTGCGGCAGGCGCTCAAGCAGTGCCCGGATCGTCGGCCGCACCGAGCCAACCACCCCGAGCTTCACCGGCGCGCGCCGCCCGATCGCCAGCGCGCGCTCGTCGACCTGGATGACGTTGCCGTGCTTAGGCAGGAAGTCGACATAGGGGTAATCGGTGCCGAGCATCACCAGCAGCTCGGCCTGCTGCACCGCATCGGTGCCGGCGGTCCCGCCGATCAGTCCGACGCCGCCGATCCAATAGGGCTCGTCATAGGCCATGATCTCCTTGCCACGATAGGTGTGGAGCAGCGGCGCCTGGAGCCGCTGGGCGAATTGGCGCAGCTCCTCCGCGGCGCCGCGGCAGCCCGCGCCGCAGAAGATCGCTACGCTCTTCGCCTCTGCGATCAGCGCGGCGGCGGCGGCGACGTCGGGCTCGGCGGGCGCCACCTCCGGCAGTGGACGCAGGGTGGTGAGGCTTGGCACCGCGCCGGATGCGCTCGCCGCGAACACGTCGGGCGGAATGTTGAGGTGCGCGACGCCGCGCGACCCGTACGCCTCTGCGATCGCCTGGTGGAACACCGCGGGCGCCTGCTCGGCCGCCGCGACCGTCTGGGTATAAGCCGCGACGTCGCGGAACAGCAGGTCGGGCGAGTCCTCCTGGAGATAGTCGGTGCCGCGGTGCGCGCCGGGTACGCCGCCGGTGATCGCGAGCACGGGGGCATGATCCTTGCGCGCCTCGTACAGCCCGGCGACGAGGTGATTGCCGCCCGGCCCGGTGGTGCCGCAGCACACCGCGAGCTTGCCGGTCAGCTTGGCCTGCCCCGCCGCAGCCAGCGCCGCGCCCTCCTCGTGGCGGACGCCGATCCACTCGATCCGACCGTCCTGCTCGATCGCGTGGGTGAAGGGGTTGAGCGCGTCGCCGACGATCCCGAACACGTGGCGCACGCCGATTTGGGCGAGCGTGTCGACGAGCAGTTCGGCGACGTTGGGCATGCGGCATCTCCTGGCGGGTACCGCGCCCTAACGCCTTGGGATCGTGGGAGTGCCCGGATCGGTGACGGGCCAGTGAGATCGTGCCCCCACCTTCATTTGCGGTCGGGGTTGGCGACCGGCACGCGCCCCCTCAGCGCCGCCGCGAACCCGGCCGCGGCACCAAAGTGTCGAGCGCGTCGGCATTGTCCCGCCCCCAGGCGTAGAGCAGCTCGACTGGCACGACGAAGCGTTTCCCCAACGGCGTCAGCCGGTATTCGACCGCGGGCGGCACCACGGTCTCGACGTGCCGCGTGATCAGCCCGCTCGCCTCCATCTCGCGCAGCGTCTGCGTCAACATCTTCTTCGAGATCCCGGGCAGGCTGCGCTGGAGCACGCCGGTGCGCGCCGCACCGCCGTGGCGCGCGTGGAGCGTGTGCAGCACCATGCTGGTCCATTTGGTCGCGAACAGCTCGAGCACGCGGCGCGGCGCGCAATCCTCGCGCCATTCCTCGTCGGGGCTGCCGGCATCCATGGTCACCTCCTGGTGCCTAGGGCACGTTCGGGTGCCGTCTAGAAGCTGCCGGACCGGCTGCCTAGCTCTCTGGCAACGCTCGACAAGCGAAAGGATCTGACGTGACGAAGACGGCATTGGTGGTGGGCGCGAGCGGGATCGTGGGCGGCGCGACGGCGGCGCTGCTGGTGGAGCAGGGCTGGACGGTGCACGGGCTCGCGCGACGCGCGGTCGACCTGCCCGGCGTGACCCCGGTCGCGGCCGACCTGCGTGACGCCGCGGCGACGCGCGCGGCGATCGGCGCGCTCGCGCCCGACGCGGTGTTCATCACCACCTGGCTGCGCCAGGACAGCGAGGCGGAGAACATCCGCGTCAACTCCGCGATGGTGCGCCACCTGCTCGACGCGCTACCCGCGCCGACGGCGCCGCGCCACGTCGCGCTCGTTACCGGGCTGAAGCATTATCTCGGGCCGTTCGAGGCCTATGGCAAAGGCACGCTGCCGCAGACGCCGTTCCGCGAGGAACAGGGCCGGCTCGACGTCGAGAACTTCTACTACGCGCAGGAGGACGAACTGTTCGCCGCGGCGGCGCGCGACGGCTTCAGCTGGAGCGTTCACCGCCCGCATACCGTGATCGGGAAAGCGGTCGGCAACGCGATGAACATGGGGACCACGCTGGCGGTCTATGCGACCTTGTGCCGCGAGCTCGGCCGCGCCTTCACCTTCCCCGGCTCGGCGGCGCAATGGTCCGGGCTGACCGACATGACCGACGCCGGCCTGCTCGCGCGGCACCTGCTGTGGGCGGCGGAGACCGAGGCGGCGCACGATGAGGCGTTCAATGTCGTCAACGGCGACGTCTTCCGCTGGCAATGGATGTGGGAGCGGATCGCGGGCTGGTTCGGCGTCGCGGCGGCGCCGTTCGACGGTGTTGTCCGCCCGCTCGAACAGCAGATGGCGGAGGACGCGCCGCTGTGGCGCGAGCTCGCGCTACGCGAGGGGTTGGCCGAATCCGAGCTCTCCCGGCTCGCCTCGCCGTGGCACACCGACGCGGATCTCGGTCGCCCGATCGAGGTGGTGACCGACATGGGCAAGAGCCGCCGGCTCGGCTTTACCGTCTATCAGCCGACTGACGACGCCTTCTTCGCATTGTTCGAGCGGCTGCGTTCGGAGCGGCTGATCCCCTGAGTCGCCCCCGGCTGGCACGAAATCCTAATCTATGTGCAACGTTAGTGAGCACCGGCACGTTCGATCAGCAGCGTGAGGGTCTTGATCCACGCCGAACCGACGGGTGGAGGATGACCGATGGGCTCGCGTGACTGCGACGTGCTGATCCTGGGTGCAGGTACCGCCGGGCTGAAGGCCTATAAGGCCGCCACCGCGCGCGGCGCCGACACGCTGATCGTCGAGCGCGGCCGCGGCGGATCGACCTGCACGCGCGTCGGCTGCATGCCGTCCAAGCTGCTGATCGCCGCGGGTCGTGCCGCGCACCAGGCGCGCGGCGCTGCGGCGTTCGGCGTCGACACCGGCGCGGTGACGGTCGACGCGGCGCGCGTGTGGCAGCGCGTGCGTGCCGAGCGCGACCGCTTCGTCCAGGCCGTGCTCGACGATTATCATGCCATCCCGGCGGAGCACGTGATCGACGGCGTCGCCCGCTTCTGCGCGGCGGACGCGGTAATGGTCGGCGACACCCGCGTCATCGCGCGGCGCGGGATCGTGATCGCCACCGGCGGCCATCCCATCGTGCCGGATCTGCTCGAGCCGGTTCGTCACCTCGTGCACACGCACGAGACCATTTTCGACCTCGACGCCCTGCCGCGCGCGCTCGCGGTGCTCGGCGCCGGGCCGCTCGGGCTCGAACTCGGCCAGGCTTTCGCCCGGCTCGGCGTGGCCGTCACGGTGATCGACGGCGGGGAGAGCGTCGGTGGGCTCAAGGATCCCGAGGTCAACCGGGCCGCGGTCGCCGCGCTCGGGCGTGAGATGACGCTCGCGCTCGGCGCCAAGCCCGAGGTCTCGGCCACCGATGACGGCCGCGCGCGCCTGACATGGGAGGGCGGCGAGACGACCGTCGACCTGATCCTTGCCGCGATCGGCCGGCCGCCGAGCCTCGCCGAGCTGACGCTGGAGACCACCGGGCTCGCGCTCGACGAGCACGGCACGCCCGAGTTCGATCCGCGGTCGCGTCGCTGCGGCGAGAGCGCGATCTTCGTCGCCGGCGACGCGGGGGCGCGGCGTCCGGTGCTCCACGAGGCCGCGCGGGGCGGCCGGATCGCCGGCGACGTCGCCGCCGGCGGTGAGCCGCCGCGTGAGCTCCCTGCCTTCGCGATCGCCTTCACCGAGCCGAATCTCGTGGCGGTCGGATGTGACTTCGATTCGCTGCCTGAGGGTTCGCGGATCGGCGCGGCCGAGGTCAGCGACAACGGCCGCGCCACCGTCGATGGCGAGGACCAGGGCCTCGTCCGGCTCTACGGCGACTCAGACGGCCGGCTAATCGGCGCGGCCATCGCGGCACTTGGCGGCGAGCATCTCGGCCACCTCGTCGCGTTGGCGATCGACCGGGGTACCGACGTGGCGACCTTCGCCGACCAGGCCTGGTATCATCCCACCGTCGAGGAGCTGCTTCAGGCGGCGGCGCGCGACCTGCTCGGCGTCGTCGACTGAGCCGCGCCACGAGCGCTCGGCGAGACCACGCCTCACGTGATCGCGCGCCAGCGAGCGGGACAGCGCCGCCGCGTCCGCCTGCCTCCTTTGATCACTGCTGACTTGCTCCCGGCCGTCGGACGTGCGCCCCGAGCACGCCTCAGATCATACCGCGACGTCCGCCTTGATCGCGCCATGCGGGTCATAATCCTCCACCGCGAAGTCGCCGATCGCATAACCGTCGATCGTGTCGGGGCGACGGGTGAGGCGCATCCGCGGCACCGCGCGCGGCGTGCGACTCAGCTGCTCCCGCGCCTGATCAAGGTGGTTTAGATAGAGGTGCACGTCGCCGCCGACCCAGACCAGTTCACCCGGCGTGAGATCCGCCTGCTGCGCCAGCATCAGCTGCAGCGCGGCCGCGCCGACGAAATTGAACGGCGCGCCGAGCAGCAGGTCAACCGAGCGCTGGTACAGCAGGCAGTTGAGCCGGCCGCGCGACGTAACGTGATATTGGTAGACCATATGACAGGGCGGCAGCGCCATCGCCCCTAGCTCGGGCACGTTCCACGCGTGGAACAGCATGCGGCGGCTCGTCGGGTTCTCGCGCAGGGTGCGGACGAGATCGGCGATCTGGTCGTGCTCGCGACCGTCGGCCCCCAGCCAGCGCCGCCACTGCTTGCCGTAGACCGGCCCGAGCTCACCCCAGCGCGCGGCGAAGTCGTCGTCGGTGACGATGCGGCGCTCGAACTCCTCCTGCGCGATCGGCTCACCTGTGGCGCGACGGTAGGCGTCGAGCGGCCAGTCGGTCCAGATCCGGACATTGTCGCGCAACAGCGGCTGGATATTGGTGCCGCCCGTGAGGAACCACAGCATCTCCTTCACCGCGGTCTTCCAATAGACCCGCTTGGTGGTGAGGATCGGCGCGGCGCCGGCGGAAAGATCAAAGCGCAGCATCGCGCCGAACAGCGAGCGCGTGCCGACACCGGTGCGGTCGAGCCGCTCGTCGCCGTGCTCGAGCACCTGCGCCATGAGGTCGATATAGGGCTGTTCGGGATGCGGCATGCCGGGTCGATAGCGGATGCGCGCGCAGGCGTCATCACCTAGGCCGGCAGTCCCTCCTCCTGTGCCACCCTGGCGAGCGCCGTGCCTCGCGGGAGGTCCGTCGTGCGGATCGCTATCGTCCCCCGGCGGGCCCATCGTTCGCCGAATGGAGCGTAGCTCCCGTATTAGCGGCGGTCTGGTACCGCCCTCGGCGCCTACCCCGCCTTCGCCTCGTCGTTGATGCGACAGGCGCGGATCGCGGCCGGGTCGGGCCGCGGGCCCGCCGCGCGGAACGTCGTGAAATACCCGCCGGCCGAGCGCATCTCCCGGAAGTCGACCTGGGCATAGCCGACCGCGGCGAACTCGCACTTGAGCAGCGCCGGGGGCGTCCCGTGATCGCGCGTCGGCCGGTTGGCGTCGACCACCACCACCAGCCCTCCGCGCCGCAGCGACGACCGCATCCGCCACAGGAACTCGTAGGGCTGCTCGATCTCATGGTACATGTGGACCATCAGGATACGGTCGAAGCTGTTCTCGGGCAGCCGCGGGTCGGCGGGACGGCCGAGCCGGACGCTGACATTCTCGAGCCGCTCGCGCGTCACGCGCTCGGCGAGCGTGTCGCGCACCGCGGGCACGATGTCCTCGGCCAGCACGCGTCCCTCCGGTCCCACACGGCTCGCCAGGCGCGTGGTGTAATAGCCTTCGCCGGCGCCGAGATCCGCCACCGACATGCCCTTGCGGATCTCGGCCAAATCCATCACGCGGCTCGCTTCGTTGAGGCGGTCGCGCGCCTCCTCGGTAGACCAGCGCGCCGAGACGATGCTCGCCACCGGACGGTCTGCCTCGGGAAACGGCCCCGGTTGCTTCGGCTCATGTTTGATCAGCGGCTGCGTGCCGTCGCACGCCGCCAGCAGCACGGCGGCGAGCAGCACAATGCGGGCAGTCGCGCGTGCCACTTAGTCGACGTCCTCCACCGCGACCTTCTCACCGGTCACGCGCTGCGACAGCGCCGCCGCCATGAAAGTGTCGAGATCGCCGTCGAGCACGTCGCCCGGCGAGGTCGAGGTGGCGCCGGTGCGCAGATCCTTCACCAGCTGGTAGGGCTGGAGCACGTAGGAGCGGATCTGATGGCCCCAGCCGATGTCGGTCTTGGTGGCGTTCTCGGCATTGCTGATCGCCTCGCGCTCGGCGAGCTCGCGCTCATAGAGACGCGCGCGCAGCTGGTTGTACGCCTCGGCCTTATTCTTGTGCTGCGAGCGCTGATTCTGGCACTGCACCACGATCCCCGTCGGCAGGTGCGTGATGCGCACCGCGGAGTCGGTGGTGTTGATGTGCTGCCCGCCCGCGCCCGACGCACGATAAGTGTCGATGCGCAGATCGCTCTCGTTGATCTCGACCTCGATGTTGTCGTCGATCACCGGATAGACCCACACGCTCGAGAAGCTGGTGTGGCGTCGCGCCGCGCTGTCGTACGGGCTGATCCGCACCAGTCGGTGGACGCCCGATTCCACCTTGGCATAGCCATAGGCGTTCTCGCCCTTCACCAGCAGCGTTGCGGACTTGATCCCGGCCTGCTCGCCGGCGTGATAGTCGACCAGCTCCACCTTGTAGCCGTGTCGCTCGGCCCAGCGCGTGTACATGCGCTGGAGCATCTCGGCCCAGTCCTGGCTCTCGGTACCGCCCGCGCCCGCGTTGATCTCGAGATAGGTGTCGTTGGCGTCGGCCTCGCCCGAGAGCAGCGCCTTGACCTTGTCGGCCTGCGCCCGGTCGGCGAGCTGCGCGAGCGCGTCGGTCCCCTCGTCCGCCATCTCGGCGTCGCCCTCGGCCTCGGCCATGTCGATCAGCTCGACCGTGTCCGCCAGCTCGCGCTCGATCGCGCGGGTCGCGCCGATCGCCTCGTCGAGGCGGCGGCGCTCGCGCATCACGGCCTGCGCTTCCTTAGGATTGTTCCAGAGCGACTGGTCCTCGACGCGCGCGTTGAGCTCGTCGAGCCGGCGCAGCGCGCGGTCCCAGTCGAGCGACTGGCGCAGCAGCGCCAGCGCCGCGTTGATGGTGTCGACATGAGCCTGCGCTTCGGCGCGCATAGGGTATCTCCAGCGATCACGTCATCCAGCATGCGCCGGAATCTCGCGCGGCACGGAATCGCATCGTGGCCGGCGATCCCGGCCGACGCTGGGATGACGAAAGAATGTTCAGCGCGACGACTTAGTAGATGCCCCCCTGCCTCTGCAAGAAGTCGCTGTCGCTCGGCGGCGGCCCGCTCGTCCCGGCACTGGGCGCCGCGGACGGGGCGGCGGTTGGAGCGACGCGGCGCGCGCGGCGCGCCTCGCTCTGCGGCTTGAACGCCTCCCAGATTACCGCCGGCTTGGGATCATCTCCGGTCGGGAAGGTGCCGAAGACCGGGCGACCGGTGGCGCGGTCGATCCGCACCATGCGGATCCCCGCGGGCGCGCGGAACGGCAGCACCGGCAGCCCCTCATAAGCCTGCTTGGCCCATTCCTTGAACACCGGCACCGCCACCGTGCCGCCCTGCGCATAGCCGCCGAGGCTGCGCGGCGTGTCATAGCCGAGGTACAGGCCCGCGATCATCTGCGGCGTGCCGCCGATGAACCACACGTCTGTGGGGCCGTTGTTGGTGCCGGTCTTGCCGAACATCGGCCGGCCGAGATCGCGCAGCGCGGTGGCGGTGCCGCGCTGGATCACGCCCTCGGTGATATGGACCATCTGATAGGCGCTCATCGGGTCGAGCACCTGATGGCCGCGGGTGGGCAGGCGCGGCATGGCGCGGCCGTTCCAGTCGGCCATGTTGCAGCCGTCGCACGCGTGCCAGTTCTCGGGCCAGATTACCTGCCCGCGCCGGTCCTGGACGAAATCGATCAGCGTC
>Ga0265798_10005380_pt1 | contig 17253 bp, 19 predicted proteins | sample P3T30metagenome_FD_192430 | JGI IMG/M metagenome (GOLD analysis project Ga0265798, IMG submission 192430) | Plant litter microbial communities from East Loma Ridge, Irvine, California - P3 T30 | ecosystem: Environmental > Terrestrial > Plant litter > Unclassified | place: USA: California... | reverse complement strand
CGCGCGCCACCGCCTACTGCGCGTGGCGCGGCACCATCGCCGCCGCGCTTGTCACTGCTGGCGAGTTTCTCCGTCTGGCGCACCGAGAGACCCTGCGTCACCACCTGGTCGGCGAGTGCAACCGGATCCTCGGCACCGATGATCGCGCGCGCGTGACCCATCGTCAGCGTACCGCCCACCACGCGCGATTGCACCTCTTCGGGCAGGTCGAGTAGTCGGAGCAGGTTAGCGACATGGCTGCGCGACTTGTGTACCGCGCGCGCGAGTGCGTCCTGGGTGTGGCCGAATTCGTCGATCAGTCGCTGATAGGCGCGCGCCTCCTCGATCGCGTTGAGATCCTGGCGCTGAATGTTTTCCAGCAGGGCAATCTGAAGCGTCTCGCTGTCGCTATACTCGCGGACGACGACGGGCACCTCGTGGAGCCGCGCGCGCTGCGCGGCGCGCCAGCGGCGTTCGCCCGCAACGATTTGATAGTCATGGCCGTGCGGGCGGACGATGATCGGCTGAATCACCCCGCGCGCGGCGATCGAGGCGGCGAGTTCGTCGAGCGCGCTCTCGTCGAAATGGCGGCGTGGCTGCTCGGGATGCGGCGCGATCGCAGAGACGGGGATCATCCGTACCCCACCGCGAGCCGGCGCTTCGCCCGCCTCGCGCTCGTCCTGGGCCACGTCGCCTAGCAAGGCGTTGAGCCCGCGCCCGAGACCACCACGCGCGCGCCGCGCTCCTGCATCACTCATGCTGCTACATTCTCCACTCGCGGCAGGCGCTGGATCAGCTCGCGTGCCAGCGCAATATAAGCCTCGGAGCCGCTGCAACGGTGATCGTAGATCAGCGCGGGCAGGCCGTGGCTCGGCGCCTCGGACAGACGGACATTGCGCGGAATGACCGTGTCGAACACGACTTTGCCGAGCACCGCACGCACGTCGGCTGAGACCTGCTCCGTGAGGCGGTTGCGGCGATCATACATCGTCAGTGCCACGCCGAGGATCGACAGGGACGGATTGAAACGCGAGCGGATCCGCTCGACCGTGTTGAGCAACTGGCTCAGCCCTTCGAGCGCGAAAAATTCGCACTGCAATGGGACGAGCAGAGCGTCCGCTGCTACCATCGCATTGATTGTCAGAAGGCCAAGAGAGGGGGGGCAGTCGATCAGCACCACGTCCCAGGAGCGTTCGGCGCGATCGATCGCGCGGCGGAGGCGATGGGTGCGATCGCTGGATTCGACCAGCTCGATCTCGGCTCCGGAGAGATCTACAGTCGCCGGAACGATATCGAGGTGAGGTATACCGCTGGCCACCGACGCCTCGCTCAAGGCAGCGTCGTCGAGCAACACGTCGTAGGTTGATCGCTCGCGCTGAGACTGGGCGATACCCAAGCCCGTCGAGGCGTTACCCTGAGGATCGAGGTCGATCAGCAAGACGCGATGTCCCGAGGCGGCCAGCGCCGTTGCAACGTTGATCGCGCTGGTGGTTTTCCCGACGCCGCCTTTCTGGTTGGCGATGGCGATGCAGAACATCAGATGGATACTCCGTCGGCAATGACGATGAGTGACTCAGGGTCGGTGATGCTGTGTTCCACGTGAAACACACCCTGCCAGCGTGACCGGGCGAGATCAATCTCCCCCGCAGCGCCTCGGCCGCGCGGTAAGATCAAGCGGGTCGCGCTCGTGCGGAGATGACGCGTCATGACCAGAAGGTCTGCGAGTGAGGCCACCGCGCGTGCTGTGATCACGTCGTAGTGGCGTGGGGGCAACGCTTCAGCGCGTCCGCGAACGACCACGGCATTGACGAGACCGAGTTCGGCGGCTGCCGCTGTAAGGAAGTCGACGCGGCGACCGCGTGGTTCGACCATCGTCACTTGGTGTTGGCTCAGCGCGGCGATCACCATGCCGGGAAAGCCGGCGCCCGTGCCGATGTCGAGCCACTCGCCCAAGCGTTCGGCCAAGACGAGGAGCTGGGCTGAGTCGAGCAAGTGCCGTGACCAGAGCTGAGCCGTTGTGGCGGGGGCGATGAGGTTCTGTCGCTCATTCTCCGCAATCACCAGCGCGCCAAAGCGGTCGAGGCGCCGCGCCGCTGGCTCGCCAAAGCGAGCAACGACCCAATCGCGAGCGTCTTCCTCAGTCAAGCTGTCTTCCGGGCGTGAAGCCACAGTGCCGATAGTGCCGCCGGGGTAATCCCTCGCACACGCGACGCTTGGTCGAGTGTGGTGGGACGCGCCGCGGTGAGCCGCTCGATCATCTCAGTAGACAGACCAGGAACTTGGGGAAGCAGTTCGGCGGCCGGGACTGCCACATCGCAATCCGCCCGCATCCGCGCTACCTCACTCGCCTGGCGCTGGAGATAGGGCGCGTAGCGAGCGTCCTCCTCGACTTCGCGTTGGATCGCGAGATCAACGTGGCGGAGGTCTCCCGACCGAGCACGCTCGCGCATGGCCTGATTACGCTCGTACGAGCGACGTCGCGGCTCGCGCACGGCGCCGGCCGCTATCCCCAGTGGGGTCAGCCGCGTCTCAGCATTATCGGCGCGCAGCGCGAGCCGATACTCGGCCCGGGCTGTGAGCATGCGATAGGGCTCGCTCACACCCTGCAGCACCAAGTCGTCCACCATGACTCCCATATATCCGGACGCGCGGTCACAAATGAACGGAGCAAGCGAAAGCGCCTGCGCCGCAGCGTTGAGCCCGGCGATCAGCCCCTGTGCGGCTGCCTCCTCATAGCCCGTGCTGCCATTGATCTGCCCTGCGCAGAACAGGCCAGGTAGGGCAGGGAGGGCGAGCCGGTGATCGAGCGCGCGGGGGTCGAGGTAGTCATATTCAACCGCATATCCATAGGTGGTGATACGTGCGCGTTCGAGACCCGCGACACTCGCGATCAGCTGGTCCTGCGTCTCTCGGGAAAGCGAAGTGGAGATGCCGTTGGGATAAACAGTGGAATCGTCCAATCCCTCGGGCTCAAGAAAGATCTGGTGACCGTCGCGATCATCGAAGCGACGAACCTTGTCCTCGATGGAAGGGCAGTAGCGCGGGCCGCTTCCCTCGATCGCTCCCGCGAAAAGGGGGGAACGCGCGAAGCCGGCGCGCACGACGTCATGGCTCCGTGGATTGGTCCGCGTGATGGCGCAAGCGAGCGATGGAAGCGACTTGCTGCCGGATGGGAGGAAGGACATCCGCCAAGCCTCCTCGTCGCTGGGCTGGCGTTCCAATCGCGCCCAGTCGATGGTTCGTCCATCGAGGCGAGGAGGTGTGCCGGTCTTAAGCCGCGACATGGGTAGGGCCAGAGCGCGCAGCTGCTTCCCGAGCGCATGGCTAGGCGCCTCGTCGATACGACCGCCATCGAGCCGCTCGTCGCCGCGGAACAATCGACCACCGAGGAACGTGCCGGTGGCAAGCACGACCGCCGGCGCAAGGAAGCGGTCTCCCGTGGCAGTCGCGAGGCCGCTGACGCGCCCGCTGTCGACAAGGAGTTCAACCGCCTCGTCCTCGACGATCGACAGTGTTTCATAGCGACGTAGTTGCGAATGGATCGACGCACGATAGCGCCGCCGATCTGCTTGCACGCGCGGACCTTGAACCGCCAAACCCTTTGAGCGGTTGAGCATGCGGCGGTGAATCGCCGCATCGTCGGCAGCGACACCCATGAGCCCGTCGAGCGCATCCACCTCACGGACAAGGTGCCCTTTACCGACGCCGCCGATTGACGGGTTGCACGACATGGCTCCGATCTGATCGATCCGCTGAGACACAAGAAGGACGTTCGCACCGCGGCGCGCAGCGGCGGCGGCGGCTTCGGTTCCGGCATGACCGCCGCCGACGACGATGACGTCGTAGTGTTTCACGTGGAACAACTCATTTCCCGAGGCAGAAGCGTCCGAACAGGGCGTCGAGCATCGCCTCGGTCGCGTCCTGGCCTATTAGCGCGCCGAGCCGGTGCCGCGCAACGCGCAACTGCTCTGCTGTGATCAGAAGGTCGTCTCCCACCAGCGCGGTTGTGAGAAGCTCGGCCACCCCTTCCACCACACTATGTTGGGAGCGTCGAAAGGCTACCTTCGAGGTGAGGCTCAGCGACGACCTAGCTCGGCGGGACAGTAGCTCCCACAGGTGAGTGATCGTATTCGTATGGTACACCGACACGGCGATATCACAGCCGACAGAAGTGCCGAGATCGGACTTGGCTCCGACCACGATCGCGCCATTCGGTGCCAGGGCGGGTTCACCGAGCCAGAGGAGAACATCCGCCCGGTCGATCATCGCATGGGCGCGATCGATCCCGATCCGCTCGATCGGATCGCTTGTCCGTTCGTTGAGACCCGCGGTGTCGCACAGGCGGAATGGCATGCCCATGTAGGTGACCTGCGCTTCGATCACGTCACGCGTGGTCCCTGCGACGGGCGTGACGATCGCAGCGTCGCGCCCGAGCAGCGCGTTGAACAATGACGATTTGCCAGTGTTTGCTGGGCCGGCGAGCACCACCAACAGGCCGTCGCGGAGGCGCTCCACCGTCGGCTGCGCTAGCACGGCTGCCATCTCCTCTCGCAGATTATCGACCATCGCGCGCCACATGCCGGCGTCACTGGCACTGACCTCGGCCTCATCATCATAGTCGATCATCGCCTCGATCAGCGCGGCTGCCTCGCTGAGCCTGTGCATCCAGCCAGCGAGCGTCGCACCGAGGGCACCCTCGCTAGCGGCCAACGCGGCGCGACGCTGATCCTCGGTCTCCGCTTCGAGCAGATCCGCCAAACCCTCGGCTTGGGTCAGGTCGATGCGGCCGTTGGTCAAGGCGCGTCGCGTGAACTCTCCCGGCTCAGCCTGGCGGAGCCCCGAATGCGCGGCGAGCGCGCGGTCAACCGCAGCGACCACGGCGCGTCCGCCGTGAAGATGCAGTTCAACGAGATCTTCCCCCGTCGCGCTGTCCGGTCCGGGGAAGACCAGAACGAGCGCGCGGTCCAACGCCGTCCCATCACTGCCCCGCAACGTTCGCAGGCCCGCGCGACGGGTCAGGGGAAGCTGACCCGCCAACGTCGCGGCAGCGGCCAGTGCATCCGGGCCGCTAACGCGCATCACCGCGATCGCCGCGGGGGGGCTGCCACTCGACAGCGCATAGATCGTGTCCGCGGCCACTCAGCCCGTCTTACCACCGTTGGCCACGAAGAGCTGTCGCCAGAGATCCATCCCGGCGTCGCCGACGGGGGTCCAGCTACGCATCATCGCCGCGACCGCCTCAGGCGCGACGCGACCGTCCATCGCCTCCCGCAAGCGCGAAAGATAAAGGTCATGCAGCGGCGTCAGATCGGGCAGGCCCATCATCCGGCGCGCCTCTTCGGGCGTACAGTCGAGTTCGATCGTCACCTTCATCGCCGCGGCTCCTTGAGCGCGCCCGATGGGCGCGATAGCGTGGCACCGCTTATGCCCGGGATCGCCGAGGCTCCGCAACGTCGGCGGGGCGGCGCGTCGGGCGCGCAGGAGAGAGCCCCCGCATGACCGCCATCACTACCATCCCTACGCTCGACGGCGGTGACATGCCTGTTTACCGCGCCGACCCCCAAGGCACACCGCGCGGCGCGATCGTCGTGATCCAGGAGATCTTCGGCATCAACGCGGGCATCCGCCGCAAATGCGACATGCTGGCCGAGGCGGGCTATCTCGCTGTCGCACCCGACCTGTTCTGGCGGATTACGCCCGGCATCGAGCTCGATCCGGATATCGTACCGGAGATGGAGCGCGCTTTATCGCTGATGGGCGAGTTCGACCAAGACGGCGGCATCCGCGATATCGAGGCAGCGATCCGCTACGCGCGGGGCGAGAGCGGCAAGAAGGTCGGCGCGGTTGGTTACTGCCTCGGCGGGCGCCTAGCCTATATGACGGCCGCGCGCACCGACGTCGACGCGAGTGTCGGCTATTACGCGGTCGGGATCGACGGGTTGCTCGGTGAAAAACACGCGATCGCGCGCCCACTGCTGCTCCATATCGCCGGCGCGGACGGCTTCGTCGACTCGGCAACACAGCAAGCGATGCACGAGGGGCTCGACGATCATCCGCGCGTTACGCTCTACGATTATGCCGGCGAGGATCACGGCTTTGCCACTGAGTTTGGCCGGCGCCGCTCGGATGCCGCAGCCGAACTAGCGGACGAACGCACCGCCGCCTTCTTCGCCGAGCATATCGGCTGAGGTGAGCTTAATCGGCGGTCACGCCCCAGGCATCGATCGCGGCATAACCCCCGAAACCGAGCGCCCGCAGCTGGCGGCGGTAGCGGCGCTCGTCGACCCCGCCTAGCGCGATCACCGCGACCGGCAGCCCACGCGCGATCGCGGCAGCGCGTAGCGGTCCGAGCGCGCGCGCACCAGGATGCGAGCGGGTCGCGAACAGGGGGGAGACGAAGACGAACGTCGCGCCCGCGCGCACCGCGGCGATCGCCTCGCGACGCGCGTGCGCGGGCCAGGTCACTAGGCCGCTCCCGCGCCGCGCGTGGCAGCCGCTTTCGCCGCGGAAACGGGTGGCGCCCGCGCGCACCAGCACCAGCCCGCGCCGACGTGCCACCGCCGCGATCCGGGCGAAGAGCCGCGCTCGCTCGGGTGCGGGCGTCGCGTGATGGCGGAAGACGATCCCGCCGCCGCGCGGCAGCCGCTCCAGCGCGCGCCATAATGCCTCGCCCTGGCGCTCATCGGTCATCAGCCAGCGGTCGGGGTGGCGGCGGCGCATCGCGCCACCTATAGCGCCGGGCATGATTCAGGACGACCTCTCACGCGACGCCGAGGCGCGGCTGGCCGCGGTGCGCGACCGTATCGTGCGCGCCGCCCGCGTCGCGAGGCGCGCGCCCGCCGACGTGACGCTGATCGCGGTATCGAAGACGCACGACGCCGCGGCGATCCGCCCGCTGCTCGCCGCCGGAGTACGCGACTTCGGCGAAAATCGCGTGCAGGAGGCCCAGGCGAAATGGCCGGCGCTGCGCGCGGATTATCCGGAAGCGCGGCTCCACCTGATCGGTCAGCTGCAGTCGAACAAGGCCGCCGATGCGGTCGCGCTGGCCGACGCGATCCACTCAGTCGATCGGCCCTCGCTGGTCGAAGCACTGGCGCGCGCGATCGCGGCGCAGGGGCGTGCGCCCGAATGTTTCCTCCAGGTCAACATCGGCGCCGAGCCGCAGAAGGGCGGTTGCGCGATCGACGAGCTGCCAGCGCTGCTGGGCCGGGCGCGCGACGCCGGCCTCCCGATTGCGGGGCTGATGTGCATTCCGCCCGCGGAGCTCGAGCCCGCGCCCTATTTCGCGCTCTGCGCCAAGCTCGCGCGCGACCACGACCTGAGAGGGCTGAGCATGGGAATGTCCGACGACCTCGAGACCGCGGTGACGCTCGGTGCCACGTACGTGCGCGTCGGCTCGGCGCTGTTCGGGCAGCGGCGATGAGCGGCGCCTCCCCGATCGAGGCGCTGCTGTTTGATTTCGATGGCGTGCTGATCGAGAGCGAAGCGAGCGGCAATCGCCACCTCGCTGAATATCTCTCCAACGCTGGTCACCCGACCTCGCCCGAGCAGGCGATGGCGCACTTCATGGGTCTGTCCGGCACCGATTTCACCGGCGCGGTCGAGCGCTGGATCGGGCGCCCGCTCCCCGAGGACTTCCGCGCGGCGCGTCAGGCGGAAGACGAACGCTGCCTGGTCGAAGGGATCGCCGAGGTGGCTGGGGCGGCGGCGTTTGTGCGCTCGCTGCCCGCCGACCTGCCGCGCGCGGTGGTGTCGTCGAGCCGCGTGCGCTGGATCCGCACGCACCTCCAGCACCTCGGGCTCCTCGAACCGTTCGGCGACCATCTCTATTCCGGCGCGGAACATGTCACGCGCGGCAAGCCCGCCCCCGATCTCTACTGGTATGGCGCGGCACAGCTGGGCGTTCCAATCGAGCGCTGCGCGGTGATCGAGGACTCACCCGTCGGCGCCACCGGGGCGGTGGCGAGCGGGGCCTATGTCATCGGGCTGGTCGCGGCGTCGCACTGCGGTCCCGACCATGCCGAGCGGTTGCGCGCGATCGGGGTCGACGCGATCGCGCGCGACTATGACGAGGTCGCCGCGCTGCTCACGCGGCTGCGCTCAGGCGGCGAGCGGGAAGCGCAGCAGCCGATCGGGTAGAGCGACCAGCGCCTCGGCGGGCCCACCCGCGGCGCGGACGATCTCGGGATGGGTCGCGTCGAGGCCGCCGGCGAGCGCCCCGAAGGCGGGGAGGATCAGCTTGCGCGGTCCGGCGATGAAGCAGCGCCGCGACACCAGCTTGCCGCGTACGCGCACGCGCAGCTTGGGGTGGAAATGGCCTGACAGCTCGGGCCGGGTCTCGCCGCGTGCCGCCTCGTGGCGCAGCACGACCCCGTCCACCAGCACCTCGTCGACCGCCTCGCCGCCGCAGCGGTCGACATAGACGCGATCGTGGTTGCCGGTGATCCAGGTCCAGCGCGTCGCACCGGTAAGGCGCGTGAGCAACGCGCGCGCGTCGGCGGGAAGGCGGTCGCATCCCTCGACGTCGTGGAAGCTGTCGCCCAGGCACCACAGTTCGGCCGGCGCGAGCGAGTCAACCAGCACGGAAAGGTCGGTCAGCGTCGCGATGGAGTCATAGGGCGGCAGCATCTGCCCGCCGCGCGCGAACCAGCTCGCTTTCTCGAGGTGCAGGTCGGCCACCAGCAACGCGCGGCGCGCCGGCCAGTAGAGCGCGCCCTGCGGCAACGCGCACCAGTCGTGCCCGGCGAAGGAGAGAGCGGCGAACGGAACGGGAACCATCGCCACACCCATGCCCGAGGCCGCCAGAGCGTTCAACCACTTGCGTGCACCTGCCAGCGCTGCTGGGCTTTGCCAGCGTTCGCGGGATGTTCTATCGCGGCACGATGCTCACCCCACCCGAATCGTGCGTCGACTCACCCGGCGCGATGTGCGCCGCCGACGTGGCGCGCGGCGTGACGCGGATGCTCCTGCGTCACGAGCTCACCGCGATCGCCGAGGTGCCGCTCGACGGCGGACGACGCGCCGACCTGATGGCGCTCGACCAACGCGGTCAACTGGTGATCGTCGAGATCAAAGTGTCGCGCGCCGACCTGCTCGGCGATGCCAAATGGCAGGACTATCTTGCGCACTGCGACCGCTTCTACTGGGCGGTGCCGGCCGGCTTCGACGCCGCGCCGATCGATGGCGCCGCCTTCCTACCCGAGCGTACTGGGCTGATTGTCGCGGATCGCTACGACGCCGCGATCGTGCGGGAGGCCCGGACCGAGCCCCTGCCTGCGCACGTGCGCAAGCGCTGCACACTCGCTTTCGCGCGCCGCGCCGCGCGCCGGCTGATCGCGGCGCACGATCCCGAGGCAGTGCAGGGCTTCTGAGAGGCGGCGCGGTGTCGCGCCGCCGCCGCTCACATCCGCGGGCCGGCCACCGCGCGTTGGGTTTTCGCCGGTGTCTCGTCGAGCACCTTGGCGATCGCCGTCGAGCGCGTATCGCGCTTGGCATATTCGCGCGCGGACATGCCCGCGAGATTGTCGGGCTGGTCGGGATTGCCCCCGGCGGCGAGCACCGCGCGCACCAAGGTAAGGTCGCGACGCTGCACCGCGCGAATCAGCGGGGTCTCGCCGCTGCCGTCGGCCAGATTGGCGTTCGCCTTGGCGTTGGCGAGGATCTGCACCATCTCGGGCTGCCCGGCCTGGACCGCGAGCATCATCGGCGTCGCACCGTCGCGGTCGCGCAGATTGGGGTCGGCGCCCTTGGCCAGGAGGTAGCGCAGATAGGCCGTGTCGCCGCGCTTGACGACGATATGGAGCGCGCCCTCGCCGGTGGTGACGTCGCGCGTGTTGATGATGGTCTGGCCGGGCTGGTCGAGCGTGTCGATCACCGCATTGCCGTCGCCTTTCCGGATCGACTCGAGAAATTTGTAACTCTGCGACTGCTGCTGCGCCGCGGCGGGTAGGGGGAGCGTGCCGAGTGGGAGCAGCAGCGCGGCGGCGGGGAGCAGGCGGCGGATCATGGGTCGGGCGGTCTCGCGTCGGCGGAGCGGAAAGGGTTGCGGCGAACGCTATAACGCATCACATCTGCCGCCACCATGAACATGCGTCGTCACCTCGCCGCCGCGCTCGCGCTCGCGCTGGGCGGAATGGTCGCGGGCTGCTCGAGCGAGCCGGCCGCAAGCCCGCCGCTCGCCGGCGCGCGCATCGGCGGCGACTTCGCGCTGACCGACCAGGACGGTCGCGTGCGGACCGAGCGCGACTTTGCCGGCCAGTATCGCATCGTCTATTTTGGCTATACCTTCTGCCCCGACGTCTGCCCCACCGACGTGCAGAACATCGCCGCGGGGCTGCGGTTGATCGAGCAGAGCGATCCCGCGCTGGCAGCGCGGATCACGCCGATCTTCGTCACGGTCGATCCGGCACGCGACACGCCCGCGGCACTCAAGCGCTTTGTCTCGGCCTTCCACCCGCGGCTGGTGGGGCTAACCGGCACGCCGCAGCAGATCGCCGCCGCGGCCAAAACGTTCGGCATCTATTACGCGCGCGGCAAGGGTAATGCCGACGGCTATCTGATGGACCATAGCCGCCAGATCTATCTGTTCGATCCGCAGGGTAAGCCCCTGGCGCTGCTGCCCGAGGGGCCGCCGCAGGCGATCGCCGACGAGGTGACGAGATGGGCGCGTTGACGGGTCGCTTCTGGGAGGACGTGCCGCTTGACCGGCTCGACCGCGCGCAGTGGGAGGCGCTGTGCGACGGCTGCGGCAAATGCTGCCTGCACAAGCTCGAGGATGAGGAGACCGGCGAGCTGGTCGCCACCAATGTCGCCTGCCGCCTGCTCGACCGCCGCAGCGGGCAATGTTCGAACTACCGCCACCGTCGCGCCTATGTGAGTGAGTGCGTGCGGCTGACGACGGGCAACGTCGATTCGATCGACTGGCTGCCCTCTACCTGCGCCTATCGCCTGCGCGCCAACGGCGAGCCGCTGCCCGACTGGCATTATCTGGTCAGCGGCGACCGCGAGGCAGTGCATCGCGCGGGCGAGTCGGTGCGCGGCTGGACGATCATCGAGGACGACGCGGGCGACCTCGAACATCATATCGTCGATCGCGACCTTTGATCCGGCCGTGACCGGCGCGACGATCCCCGCGGACTCGATCGAGCTGGTCCGCAACCCGCGCGCGCGACGAACGCGGCTCTCGTTCGATCCGACCAGCGGACGCGTGCGGCTGACGCTGCCGCCGCGGGCCTCCGCCGCGAAGGCGTTGGCCTGGGCGGTCGAGCAGCGTGCTTGGCTCGAGGCGCAGCGCGCGCTGCTGCCGCGGCCGCGCCCGTTTGTTCCCGGCGCGACGTTGGAGGTCGACGACGCCGCGCTGACGATCGCATGGCAGGCGGGGGCGCCGCGGCTGCCGCACGTCGAGGGCGACCTGCTCGTCGTCGGCGGCCCGGCGGACATGGTCGAGCGGCGCGTCGCGGCATGGCTGCGGCGCAGCGCGCTGGCGCTGTTGGAGGAGGATACCGCGCATTATGCGCGGCTCGCGGGTGTGACGGTCAGCGCGGTGAGCGTCGGCGACCCGCGCGGGCGCTGGGGCAGCTGCGCGCACCATGGTGCGATCCGCTACAGCTGGCGGCTGGTGCTCGCGCCGCGTGCGGTGCGCCGCGCCACCGCGGCGCACGAGGTGGCGCATCGAGTCCATATGGACCATTCGCCGCGCTTCCATGCTCTGGTGGCCGAGCTCTTCGGCCGCGACCCCGCGCCCGAGCGCGCCTGGCTACGCGCCAACGGCGCCGCGCTTCACTGGTACGGGCGGTCGCCCGACGTATCGCCCGAGGGCGCGCGCGGCGGCTGACCGCGCGGCGTGGCGCGGTCGCGGCCCTGATCACGCTGGGGCCGGCCGGTGACTCGATCGAGCCAGTCCTGGTCGAGCCGCTGTGCCGGCGCCTGCGGCGGGGTGTCGCGCGGGTCGGCGCCGTCATCCGGAGCGGCATCATCCTCGCGACCACGCGGCACCGGCTGCACCACCGGCCGCTCGGGGCCGAACACCGGGGCCTGCGGCTCGGCGGGTGCGCCCGGATCGAGCGCATAGCCGTCGTCACCAACGAAGCTGCTGTTGTCGGGCGCGCCGTAATAGCTCTCGGCGTCGGGCTCGAGCTGCGCCTCGGGCAGGGTCACCTGCGTGTCGAACTGCTCGATCGGGCGATTGGCGACCGCCTGGCGCATGAACTGCGCGAAGGCGCGCGCCGGGGCGGTGCCGCCGTGCAGCCCGCCGACCGGCTTGGCGTCGTCGCGGCCCATCCACACGCCGGTCGTCAGCCCCGAGGAGAAGCCGAGGAACCAGCCGTCCTTGCTGCTGCTGGTGGTGCCGGTCTTGCCCGCCACCGGGCGGCCGATCTGCGCGGCGCGGCCGGTGCCGGTATTGACCGTGGTCTGGAGCAGGTCGATCATCTGCGCCGCGACGTTGGGCGCGACCAGCACGTGGCTGCGATCGACCTCGTGGCGGTAGATCTCCTCGCCCTCGGCGGTCACCCGTGTGATCCCGAACGGCGTCACCGCCACGCCCTTGTTGCCGACGCTGGCGAAGGCGCGCGTCATGTCGATCACGCGCACCTCCGAGGTGCCCAGCACCATCGAGGGATGCGTGTTGACCGCGGTGGTGATGCCGAAGCGCCGCGCCATGTCGGCCACCGTCTGGAAGCCCACCGCATAGCCGAGCTTGGCCGCGATCGTGTTGAGCGAGAAGGCAAAGGCGGTGCGCAGCGTGACCTCGCCCGAAAAGCGGCGCGAGTCGTTACGCGGGCTCCAGCCGTCGATCGTCACCGGCTCGTCGACCTCGCGGTCCTCGGGCGTGCGCCCGGCCTCGAGCGCGGAGAGGTAGACGAACAGCTTGAACGCCGAGCCCGGCTGGCGCTGCGCCTTGGTGGCACGATTGTAGTTGGAGGTGACGTAATCGGTGCCCCCCACCATCGCGCGCACCGAGCCGTCGCGGTCGAGCGCGACCAGCGCGCCCTGCGTGCCGGCGGGCACGTTGGCGCGCACCGCCTCGTCGGCAGCGCGCTGCATCGCCGGGTCGAGCGTGGTCCAGACCTCGAGCGGCTTCTCGGTCTCGTCGATCAACAGCTCGAGCTGGGGCAGCGCCCAGTCGGTGAAATAACGCACGCTGTTCTGCCGCGGCGCGGGCGCCAGGCGGACGTCGTTGGGATCGGCGGCGGCGGCCTGGCTCGACGTGATGAAGCCGTTGCGCACCATCTGCTGGATCACGACCCCCGCGCGGCCGACCGCGGCCTCGGCGTCCGCGGTGGGAGAGTAGTTGGACGGCGCCTTGACCAGCCCCGCGATCACCGCCGCCTCCGTGAGGCTCAGCTGGCTCGCGCCATGGCCGAAGAACTTGCGGCTGGCGGCGTCGATGCCGTAGGCGCCCCCGCCGTAATAGACCTTGTTGAGGTACAGCTCGAGGATCTGGTCCTTGCTGAACTTGCGCTCAAGCGCCAGCGCCAGGATCGCCTCACGGAACTTACGGCCGAACTTCTTCTGGTTGTTGAGGAAGACCGTGCGCGCCAGCTGCTGGGTGATGGTCGAGCCGCCCTGCACCCAGTGCCCGCGCTCGTAGCGTACCCCCACCGAGCGAACGATCCCGATCGGGTCGACGCCGAGGTGGCTGCGGAAGCGCCGGTCCTCCACCGCGATCGTCGCGTCGGTCATCACCGCGGGGATGCGGTCGTAGCTCAGCCACTGGCCGTAGCTCGGCCCGAGCGAGACCAGCACGCTGCCGTCGGCGGCGTGGACCCGTACCATCTGGCCGTTGGGGGACGATTTGAGTGACTCGAAGCTCGGCAGCTGCGAGCGCGCGATATAGACGGCCACGACGAGCGCGCCGACCGCGAGCATGGCGAGCGCCAGCACCGTCTTGAGCGCGACGCTCAGCCGTCGCCGCCACGGGGAGCGCGCCGGGCGCGAGCGGGAGGTGCGGGAGGGGGCGCGGGCCATGGCGTCGGCGTTGGCGGATAGTGGCTTGAGCCAGGCTTAACAAGCGGATTGGCGCGCGATTAACTCGCCGCGGTGATCCGGCGAGCGCACGGCGGCGAGCGCCCCGTCTAGACGCGAAGTGCTTCGAGACGGCGCTTCGACAGGCTCAGCGCCTCCTCAGCACGAACGGTGAGAGGCAGGGCTGCCCAACTCCGCCTGGTGATCGATTGAACGTTTCCGTTCGCGCTGAGGAGAGGCTGAGCTCGTCGAAGCCTCGTCTCGAAGCGCCGCGACGCGCCTACTCGCTCCCGATCCGCGTCCAGTGCGCCAGCGCCTCGAGCATCCCGGCGCGCGCGAGCGGCGCTAGCAATGGCGCGGCGAGCGTCGGATGCTCTGCCAGCACGCGCACCGCGCTTGCGACCGCCAGCGGGGGTGCCGCGCGGCGGGCGAAGCGCGTCTGCCACGACGTCGCCGCCGCCGCCCCGCCGCCGTGCCACGCCCGTGCCGCGCTGACGCCGCTCGCAAGCGCGATCCCCATGCCCTCGCCCGCGAGCGAGGGAATCACCGCGGCCTGATCGCCCAGCCGGAACAGGCCGGCCGCGCCCGAGCTCGCGCGCCATCCATAGGGCACGTTGGCGACCGCCTCGATCGTGCCGTCCGCCGCGCCGCCGAGCCGCTCGCCCAGCGCGGGCGCCTCCGCCGCGAGCGTCTCGAGTAGGCGCGCGGGCGTTCCCGCCGCACTCAGGCGTGAGCGACGCAGCGCGAGGCAGACGTTGACGCTGCCGTCCTCCTGCCGCACCACGCCGGCGTACCCGCCGCGAAACAGGTGGAGCTCGACCGCGTCGCCGATCAGCCGCGCCAGCGCGGCCGAAGCCGCGCGGCGCGTCCGCAATCCTAGCGCGGGATCCCTTCCGGCTGCCGGTCGCGCCATGCCGCGCACGTCCTGCTTGCCGCTGGCGAGGAACAGCCCGTCGCTCGCCAGCAGCGCACCATCCGCAGTGCGCACGACCCCGTCCTCGACCGCGCGCGCTGTGACGCCGCGCTCCACCGCGGCCCCCGCCGCCGCCGCCCGCGCGAGCAGCAGCGAGTCGAGCCGGTGGCGCGACACGCCGCGCGCGAGCGCGGGCAGCGGTGCCTCGACCACGCGCCCCGCGGCGAACAGCCGCACGCGCCGCACCACCGCCTGGCCCAGCGTGTCCGGATCGACCCCCAGCCGCTCTACCGCCGCCAGGGTGCGCCAGCTGAGGAAGCCGCCGCACAGAACGTCGCCGGTCTCGCGCGTGCGCTCGATCACCAGCGCGCGCGTCCCGACTTGCGCCAGCGTGATTGCCGCGGCGGCGCCGGCCGGCCCGCCGCCGAGGATCAGCGGCGCTCGACGCACAGCCGGAACGGGAAGGCGCGGTAGACGCGCGCGTCGCCCACGCCCGCGGCGGCGAGCAGCGGGGCCCACTCGTCGGGTCGGTAGCTGCGCGCGATCGAGACATGGCCGTCGTGGCGCACGATCGGGTGCCAGCCGAAGCCGCGCGCCAGCAGCGGCCACGCGCGATAGGCGAGCGCGTGGCGGTGGAGATCGTTGACCAGCCAGCCGACGCGCGCGTGCCGCTCCATCCAGGCGAGGAAGGTGACGAGTTGGTCGGGCGTCATATGGTGCGCCACCAGGCTCGAGATCACCAAGTCCCAGGGCTCGTCGCCGAGCGCGCGATAGTCGCCGACGCGCCAGTCGACCGTGAGCCCGGTCGGGCTGTGCGCCAGCGCGGCGGTGCGGCTGCGCTCGTTCTGGTCGATGCCGACGAGCTCCAAAGCGACGCCGCGGCGCTCGCCCCAGCGTGCGATCCGCCGCAGCATGTCGCCGTCGCCATAGCCGACGTCGAGCAGTCGGTAGCGACTGCCCGGCCGGCAGATCCGCCGCAGGAACGCGAGCGTGGGGCGTGCGGCGAGCGTCACGACGTTGACGCGGGCGAGATCGGCCACCACTGCGGCATAGGTTTCGGGCGCGAGATCGTCGGCGTCCATCAGCTCGTCGGCAATCCGCCGTTCGCGGAGATCGGGTGCGCTCACGGCGCGGTGCGGAAGGCGATCCCCTCCGCGGCCATGCCAGGCCCGAACGCGAGCGCCACGCCGTGGCGCACCGGCGCACCGCGCAGCACGCGCGCGAGCACGAAAAGCAACGTCGCCGAGGACATGTTGCCGCAGTCGCGGAGCACCGCGCGCGAATCGGCGAGCGCCTCGGGCGGCAGCGCCAATGCCTGTTCGACCGAGTCGAGGATCGAGCGGCCGCCGGCATGGACCGCCCAGCGATCCACCGCCGCGCCGCCGGTGAGCGAGTCGACCAAGGCACGGTCGCGCAGCGCGCCGCTGAGCCGGCCGGGTACCTCGCCCGAGAGATGCATTGCGAAGCCGCGGTCGGTGATGTCCCAGCGGATCAGCGAGTCGGATTCCTCCAGCGCGGCGCTGAACGGCCGCTCGAGCGCGAGCCCGCCCGGTGCGGCGGTCACCAGCGCGGCGGCGGCACCGTCGCCGAACTGGAGCATGGCGAGCAGCGGCTCCAGCTCGTCGCTCGCCTGGAGGTGGAGCGTCGACAGCTCCACCGTCACTACCAGCACGCGCGCCGCGGATTCGGATCGGACGATGTGGCGCGCGGTGCGCAACGCCACCACTGCGGCGTAGCAGCCCATGAAGCCGATCAGCGTGCGCTCGACCGTCGCCGCCAACCCGAGCCGGCGCGCGATGATCTGGTCGACGCCCGGCGCGACGAAGCCGGTGCAGCTCGCCACGACGAGATGCGTGATGCCGTCGAGCGCGACCTGCTCGGCCAGCGCGGCGACCGCGGCGAGCGCAAGCGCGGGCGCGGCCGCGGCGTACAATGCCATGCGCGCGCCGGTGCCAGGCAACGGCTCGGCCGCGTAGAAGCCGCCCACGGCGACCGGCGAGCCCGCGTCCTCGGGCAGCACCGACCAGCGGTGCGCGATGCCGGCGCGCGCGGCCATGCGCTCGAACAGCCGCGCGGGTCGCCCAGGCAGACGGTCGCGTGCCCAATCGACGAAAGCGGTGTGGATGTCGTGCGTCGGTGTCGCGGTGCCGATCGCCTGCAGATACGCGGTGGACGTCATGTGTGTGACGTAACGCGCGGGCGCGCCACTCGGCGCCAGGAAGGCGCTGTTCTCCATGGAGTCAGGCAGTGCGGACCAGCCGGCCCGCGGCTCCCGCCTCTAGGCGGGAAGGTGGTGCGGTCGAGAAGACTCGAACTTCCACGTCCTTTCGGACACAACGACCTCAACGTTGCGCGTCTACCAATTCCGCCACGACCGCACGTGATGTCCGCCTGGG
>Ga0265798_10005379_pt1 | contig 17256 bp, 7 predicted proteins | sample P3T30metagenome_FD_192430 | JGI IMG/M metagenome (GOLD analysis project Ga0265798, IMG submission 192430) | Plant litter microbial communities from East Loma Ridge, Irvine, California - P3 T30 | ecosystem: Environmental > Terrestrial > Plant litter > Unclassified | place: USA: California... | reverse complement strand
TGGCCACGACGTTCTCGACGGTGAAGCCGAAGTGCTTGAACAGCACCGGCGCCGGCGCCGATTCGCCGAAGGTGTCGATGCCGACCACGGCGCCTTCCAGGCCCACGTACTTGTACCAGAAGTCGGTGACGCCGGCTTCGATCGCGACACGCGGGGTACCGCGGGTCAGGACGCTGGCCTTGTAGGCGGCGTCCTGACGATCGAACACGTCGGCCGACGGCATCGAAACCACGCGCACGGCGACGCCCTCGCCTGCCAGTGCATCGGCGGCTTTCATGGCCAGCTCGACTTCCGAACCGGTGGCGATCAGGATCACCTTGGCATCTGCAGCGTCGCGCAGCACGTAGCCGCCTTTTGCCACATTGGCGATGGTGGCCGCATCACGTTCCATGTACGGCAGGTTCTGGCGCGAGAAGATCAGGGTCGACGGGCCGTCCTTGCGCTGGACTGCCGCGCCCCATGCCACTTGCGATTCGACGGTGTCGCATGGACGCCAGTTGTCCAGGTTCGGGATCAGGCGCAGCGACGAGACGTGCTCGACCGACTGGTGGGTCGGGCCGTCTTCGCCCAGGCCGATCGAGTCGTGGGTGAACACGAACAGCGAGCGGATCTTCATCAGGGCAGCCATGCGCAGGGCGTTGCGGCTGTAGTCCGAGAAGGTAAGAAAAGTAGCGCCGAACGGGATGAAGCCGCCGTGCAGGGCCACGCCGTTCTGGATCGCGGCCATGCCGAATTCGCGCACGCCGTAGTTGATGTGGTTGCCCGGGATGCCCGAACGCACGGCGACCGATTCTTTCCAGTTGGTCAGGTTCGAACCGGTCAGGTCGGCCGAGCCGCCCAGGAATTCCGGCAAGCTAGGCGCCAGCGCCTGGATCGCGTTCTGCGAAGCCTTGCGGGTGGCGATGGTTTCTTTCTTCTCGACGCAGGAGGCGATGGCCGCGTCCAGCACTTCGTTGAAGTTGCCTGGCAGCTCGCCCTTCATGCGGCGCTCGAATTCGGCGGCCAGTTCAGGGTGGGCACCGCGGTATTCGGCGAACTTGGCGTTCCACTCATTCTCGAAGGCGGCGCCGCGTTCTTTCGCGTCCCAGGCTTCGTAAAGTTCGCCCGGGATGTCGAACGGGATCGGATCCCACAGCAGGTGCTGGCGCACGGCCGCGATTTCCTTGTCGCCCAGCGGGGCGCCGTGGACTTTATCGCCGCCTTCCAGGTTCGGGGCGCCCTTGCCGATAATGGTCTTGCACATGATCAGGGTCGGACGGTCCGACTTCTTCGCCTGTTCGATCGCGTCCGAGATGGTGGCGACATTGTGGCCGTCGATCTGGCCGATCACGTTCCAGCCGTAGGCTTCGAAGCGCTTGCGGGTGTCGTCGGTGAACCAGCCTTCCACGCGGCCGTCGATCGAAATGCCGTTGTCGTCGTACAGCCAGATCAGCTTGTTCAGGCGCAGGGTGCCGGCCAGCGATGCCACCTCGTGCGAGATGCCTTCCATCAGGCAGCCGTCGCCCAGGAAGGCATAGGTGTAGTGGTCGACCACGTCGTAGCCTGGACGGTTGAATTCATAGCCCAGCAGCCACTCCGACAGCGCCATGCCCACCGAGTTGGCGATGCCCTGGCCCAGCGGGCCGGTGGTGGTTTCGACGCCCGGGGTGATGCCGACTTCCGGGTGGCCGGCGGTCTTCGAGTGCAGCTGGCGGAAGTCGCGCAGGTCGTCCATGGAGAGGTCGTAGCCGGCCAGGTGCAGCATCGCGTAGTGCAGCATCGAACCGTGGCCGTTCGACAGCAGGAAGCGGTCACGGTTGAACCAGCCCGGATTGGCCGGATTGTGGCGATAGTGCTTGTCCCACAGCGCGACGCCGATCTCGGCCATGCCCATCGGCATGCCAGGGTGGCCGGAATTCGCCTTCTGGACGGCGTCCATCGCCAGCGCGCGGATCGCGTTGGCCATCAGGGTGGTGGTTTGCGTAGATTTCATGGGAATCGAAAGATCAAGGATGGGAAGGCAGTGGCTGCGGGGGCGGCCGTAGCCCATTATTTTACCAGAGCCGTCCGGGCCGGGCTGAAACCGCCCTCCCTCTATATAAGAACGTAACGGCGCTTGGGCGAAAAAAAACCCGGCGCAAGCGCCGGGTTGTGCATACAGCGTGAAACTCAGGACATCAGAACTTGACCGAGGCGCCGAAGGTCACGTAACGGCCGATCGCATCGTAGTACTGCGGGAAGGTGTTCCCGCTGTTGGTGCCGGTGCTGCCGATGGTGCCGCCGACGATCGGCGGTTTCTTGTCGGTCAGGTTGGTCACCGAGGCAGTCAGGCGCACGTTCTTGAGCACGTTCCAGCTGGCACTCATGTCGACGTAGGTGTACGAAGGAATGCTGGCGAAGGCCGGCAGGAAGTTGGTGCCGCCCGGTTCTTCCAGCAGCGCGCTGGTATGGCGCAGGTTGTAGCCGACCGACCAGGCGCCCATGTTCCAGGTGGTGCGCTGGTTGATCTTGCGCTTGTAGTTGATGGTGCCGTTGATCTCGGTGCAGGCCACGCTGTAGAAGCCCAGGCAATCGCGGTTCACCGCGCTCGGGTTGGCCTTGTAGGCCCACTCGTTGGCGAAGTTGCCGCCCAAGCCCAGGTCCAGGCTGCCGTAGCGCGCATCCATGCCCAGCTGGCTGAAGTTCAGGCGGTAGGCAACGTTCAGGTCGACACCAGCGGTGCTGAAGCGGCCCAGGTTCGATTGCGGACGCAGCACGCCCTTCGAATCGACGCCGTTGAAGGTACCGTTCAGCGGGTTACGCCCGATCACGGCGCAAGCCTCGTTCATGGTGCGGCCCGGGTTGAACGCGGTGTTGTAGCAGCGGTCCAGCACGTCGGCCGATGCCGGACGCGAGACCGCGTCCGAGATCACGATCTTGTAGTAATCGACCGAGATCGCCAGGCGCGGCAGCGGTTCGACCACGAAGCCGAAGGTGCGGGTCTTGGCCGATTCCGGGCCGAGGGCCGGGTTGCCCGGGATCAGGGTATTGATCTGGCCCGAGGACGGGGTCGGCAGACTGCCGATCTCGCTCACCGGCACGCCGGTCAGGCGGCACAGGTTCGACAGGGTGCCGGCGGTGTTCGCCTCGGCGCGATTGATCAGGTTGCCCTGGCACGGGTCGACCGCCAGGTTGGTCAGGCCCGTCACGGCCGGCGCGAACAGTTCGTTCACGTTCGGGGCGCGGGTCGCTTTCTGCACCATGCCGCGGACGCGGAACATCTGGACCGGCGCCCATTCGCCGCCGAACTTCCAGCTACCGTAGTCGTTGCTCTTGCCGGCGGTCTCGAAGGACGAAGTGCGGTAGCCCAGTTCCAGGTTCAGCGAGCGGATGAAGGGCTTGTTCTTGACCAGCGGGATGAACATCTCGTAGGCGTACTCTTCCAGCGTGAAGCTGCCCTTGCGGTCCGGGGTCGGCGCGCCGGTGCCCAGCACTTCGCCCTGCAATTGCGAGGCCGCGTCGGACTGGGTGCCGGCGGTGACCTTGCGGCGCTCGCCCAGCAGCGACAACGCGATCGGGTCGTCGGCCCAGGGGCTGCGGAAGCTGTCGCCCAGGTTGCCCGAGATCGAGGCCAGGAACACGTCCTGGTCGACCTTCTGGCGCAGCACCGAGCTCTGGTTGATGAAGGCGAGCTGCTCCGGCGAGATCGAACCTGCGGCGCCGAACACGTTCAGCGGGACGCAACCGTTGGCCGGGTTGACGCAGGCGGTCGTGCTGAGCGCATTGAGCGCCTGGCCGACCTTGGCCAGCGACCCCCAGTTCTGGCGGGTCTGGACCTGTTCCGCGCTGCCGCGGCTGTAATAGGTATCGTAGGTCCAGTCGCCGTACAGGTCGCCCTTCAGGCCGATGTTGTACTGCAGGGTCTTGTTGTCGAAGTTGTTGAAACGCGGGCCCAGTTCGGTGAAGCGGCGGTTCACGGTCAGCGGGACGATCGTATTGTTGCCGGCGACGCAGGCTGCCGCAGGGATGCCGCGGCGTTCGCAGATCTGGGTACGGGCCGCCTGCGGGATGAATGGGTTACCGATCGGCACATTGAAGGTGTTGCCGAAGGTGCCCGATTCGGCCAGGGCCGAGGCGACCGAGCTGTCGGTGAAGAACAGCTCGGTGTACACCTCGAAGTTGTCGCTGATCTTGTAGTTGCCCAGCGCGGTCGCCTGGGTGCGCTCGAGGCCGGTGGCGTAATAGTTCGGCGGATTGGTGTTGTAGGCGACGGCCGGGCTGACCAGCGCGCCGGTGGCCGGGTTGATCTGCCAGTTACCGGCCAGCGCATTGGCGTTGCCGCCCGGACCGACGCCGGTCGCGAACGCCGACGGTACGGTGGTGGCCGAGCCGGATGGCAGGCCGCTGACCGAGTTCAGGCTGGTGATACCGTAGTCGCGCTCGCCCTGGGTCAGCGGATCGGTCTTGGTCTTGCCGATGCTCAGCACCACGTTGCCCTTGCCGCCTTCCAGGTTGGCGCCCATGGTCAGGTCGGTGCGGCGGCGCTTGGTGTCGCGCTCGTCGGCGGTGGCGCCGTAGGTGCTGGTGATGTCGACGCCGGTGAAGTTGCGTTTGAGCGTGAAGTTGGCCACGCCGGCCACGGCGTCGGCGCCGTACACCACCGAGGCGCCGCCGGTGACCAGGTCGACCCGGTTCAGCAGTGCCAGCGGGATCGAGTTGGTGTCGACCGTGCCATCCAGGCTGTACGGCACCAGGCGGCGGCCGTTGATCAGGACCAGCGAACGGTTCGAGCCGAGGCCGCGCAGGTCGATGGTGGACGCGCCGCCGCTGCCGTTATTGGTGCCCTGGCCGATCGACGGCGCCGCCGCCGGCAGGTTCTTGAAGAATTCTTCGACCGCGATCGGCTGGGTCGACTGGATCTCGGCAGCGGTGATCGAGGAGATCGGGCTGTTGGAGGTGATGCCGGGGGAGGTGATGCGGGTGCCCGTCACTTCGACGACGGCTGTCTTTTCCTGGGCCAGGACAGGCTGTGCGACGGCGCCGAGGCCGGCCACCAGCAGGGACAAACGGACAGCGCGGGCTAATGCTTTTTCTTTGATCATTTTTCAATCCGACATATTAAACAACACGAACAGACCGGCTCCGGGTGGCGGATGCCGGCAACCCATTCCCTCTACATGTTCGGGTGTGAACACGTAAGTACATGGAAACATTTCGAATTGATGACTGTCAATATATATGTACAGATGTGTCTAAAATAAAACGTTTTATGAATGAAGCATTTTTTGCATTTGACATTGGCTGGACCAAATGCTGTTCCATGGAGCGCCGAGGCACTACAATGTGCGTCTTTCGCACCCGTTCGAGCTATGCCGCGCTTCTACTGCCCACCTCCCTTATCCACTGGACAAACCATCGCCTTGCCGGTCCCGGTGGCCCACCACCTGCACGTGCTGCGCATGCAGCCAGGCGCCGCCCTCACCCTGTTCGACGGCCGCGGCGGCCAGTACGCGGCGACCCTGGCCGAGATCGGCAAGAAGCATGCGAGCGCCCACGTCGATGCCTTCGAGGAGGTCGAAGTCGAGCTGGCGTATGCGGTGACCCTGGCCCAGGGCCTGCCGGAAGGCAGCAAGATGGACTGGATCATCGAAAAGGCGGTGGAATTGGGCGTGGCCGCAGTGCAGCCGCTGGCGGCCCAGCGCAGCGTGGTGCGCCTGTCCGGCGAGCGCGCGGAAAAACGCCACGCGCACTGGCAGGGCGTGATCGAGGCCGCGTCGGAGCAGTGCGGACGCAACCGGCTGGCGCAGTTGAGTCCGGTCGCGGACTTCAAACGCTGGCTGGCGCAGGAGGCGCCCGCCCCGCGCATCCTGCTCAGCCCGCGGGCCACGCAGTCGCTGGCCGGCTGGGCGCGCGACGCCGGTCCCCGGGCGCTGACGCTGATGGTCGGGCCGGAAGGCGGGTTCACGGATGAGGAAGAAGATGCGGCGGTGGCGGCGGGCGCACTGATGCTGTCGATCGGGCCGCGCGTGCTGCGTACCGAGACTGCGGCGCTGGCGGCGTTGGCGCTGCTGGGCGGGGTGTGGGGCGGGATGTAAGTCCGGGTGAACGAAATAGCGGGCGTAAAAAAACGGCCCCTTTCGGGGCCGTTTTCATTGTCGACTCGCTGATTAGAACGAGTAGCGTGCGCCGACGTACAGGCGGCGTGGTTCGTTCCAGGAGATCGCTTCGCCGAACTTGTACACACCGTTGCCGGCGACCAGGTTCTGCGCTGCGGTTGCCGACTGCTTGTCCAGGATGTTGAAGATGTCGAAGAAGAACTCGACCTTCTGGGCACCGGCCAGCTTGTAGGTGTACTTCAGGCGAACGTCGAAGGTGTAGTACGACGGTGCGGTCTGGCTGCCGACGGCGCCTGGTTTGACCCAGGTGTCGATGGCGCCGCCGACGTTGTACGGCACGTCGACCGACTCAGGCAGGTTACGGCCCGAGTTCAGGACGGTACGGCTGTACACCGAGCCGCTGTTCCAGTTGTACACGCCTGCCAGCTCGATACCGTTATTGAAGAAGTAGGTACCGTAGGCCTTGAACTGGTGCTTGATGTTGCCAGGCTGCGGGCCGTAGACGTTCGGGGCGCGCGGATCCAGGAACAGGAAGTCGCCCTGCACGTCGGCGTTACTATCCGAGTTGGTGTTGCCCTTGGCTTCGTTCCAGGTGTACGAGGCCGAACCTTGCCAGTTGTCGCGCTTGGCTTTGGTCAGGCTGACTTCGACGCCCTGGTAGTCACGCTTGCCGCCTTTCAGGGTGCCCAGCACATAGTTCGAGTTCGGCGCCGAGCTGTAGCCGAAGTACGAGTATGGCAGGTAGTAAGGCGTGCCCGGTGCGGCATAGCCGACGTCGGCGCCCGGCACCGCGCTCGGATCCGAGTACACGGCCAGGTCATAGTCCTCGATGATGTCGCGGGTACGGCGCTTGGTGTAAGCGACCGACACGGTGTAATCGCGGCCCAGGTTGGTTGCGTAGCCGAGCATGAACTCGTCGGTGAACGGCGTCTTGGTCGACGGCGAGAACACGGCGTCAGGCTGCTTTTCGCCACCGCGGGTACGGAAGTTGACCCAACGGTCACCCAGGAACACTTCTTCGCTCAGGACCGGACCGGTCAGGTTACCCGCGAAGTCCGACATGTTGGTGCGGACCGGGTCGTAGTAACGGCCCAGGAAACCCCAGATCTTGCTGCGGCCATCGCCGGTTGGGTCATACACGACGTTCAGGCGAGGAGCCACTTTCCACTTGAATTTCGCGGACTCGGCACCTTTCGAATCCTTGTGGCGCCACTCTTCCGTGCGGATACCGGCGCCGATGGTCAGGCGACCCTTGGTCCAGGTGTCCTGCAGGTAGAAGGCCTTGCCGGTTGCTTCCACGCTGTACGGGGCAGCCTGCACTTCGCGGATACGGTACTGGTTGACCTGGCCGTTCGGATTGCCGGCGGTGCTGACGAAGCGGTAGGCATTGTACTCGGCGGTCGAGATGGTGCCGTTGCGGTCGGTATCGAGCAGGCTGTAGAAGTAAGCGCGATCCGCAGCCGAGCTGGCGTTGATGCCGGCCGTGATACGTGGGAAGTCGGCGGCGCTCATTGCGCGCGAACCGGTCCACTGGCTCGCAATGTTGTAGTCGGCGAAGCTCACGCCGGCATCGGCCGCGGCGATCGAGGTGTAGCGCGCCTTGTCCGGGCCGGTCACCAGCGAGTCTTCGAAGTATTCGTTCTTCGAGACCAGGAAGCCCGACTTGAAGGTGTGGGTGCCGGCGTTCGCGGTTTCCAGGAAGTACTCGGCGTTGATGCCGACTTCGTCGCGGTTACGTTCGGTGATCAGGTCGCTGCCGGCGCCGCCCAGGCTGCGCTCGGCCAAGGTGGCGTTGCGGTTGGTGCGGAACGCGACGGTGTTGGTCGATGCCTGGTTGGCCGCGAAGTCCGACACTTCGCCTTCGTGACGGAAGGCGTAGGCGCTGACGCGCAGGTTTTCCATGTCGCGCGAATACTCGACGCGGTAGTTGTTACCACCTTGCTTGCGGCGGGTGTCGCGGTTGTTCAGCACGGTCGACGAGGTCGAGCCGTCGATCTCGGTCGGGTCATTGAAGAACGATGCCACCAGGCGGTCGTTCTCGGTGGCCTGCCAGGTCAGTTTCAGGAAGCCGAGGCGGTCGTCGCGGTTGACGGTACGCATCTGTTCGCCGGTCTGGGCCTGGACCACATCGGTCTCGCGGCCTTTCTTCTGGAACGAGCCGAAGAACCACAGGTTGTCCTTGATGATCGGGCCGCCCAGGGTGACGGCCGCATCGTAGGTCGAGAAGCCGGAAGCGGTGTTGTGCTTGTTGTCGGCGACCAGGCTGTCGTTCTGGAAGTAGTAGTTGACCGAGCCGTGGTATTCGTTCGAACCCGACTTGGTGATCACTTTCGAGACCAGGCCCGAACCACCCGCGTATTCGGCAGGAATACCGCCGGTCAGGATCTGTTGTTCCTGGATGATCTCGGAGTTGATGTTCGAACCGAAGGTACCGGTCTGGTGGTCGGTGACGTCGATGCCGTCCAGGATGTAGACGTTGTCCGACGAGGAGCCGGTGGCGCCGCCGATGTCCGAATAGTTGACGCCCGACTTCGATGCAGGGTTACCGCCCGACGAAGGCTTGACGCCTGGCACCAGTTGCAGGTAGCTCTGGAAGCTGCGGCCGGTCGGCAGCGATTCCACGACGCCCAGGTTCAGGATGGTGCCGACGGTTGCCGAGGTGGTGTCGACCTGCGCCAGGCGCGAACCGGTCACGACGACCTGTTGCGAAGTGCCGGCGACGGCGGTATCGGCCACCGAATAGGTCAGGCTCGGGTTTTGGTTGGAAACGACTGCGACGCCGTTGGCAGCGAAGTTCGAGTAACCGGGTGCGACGACTTCGACCTTGTAGTCGGTCGCAGGGTCGAGGCCGGCGATACGGACTGAACCGTCGGCTTCGGTGACAGCGGTCTTGGTGACCAGGCTGCTCGGCGAGCTGACGCGCACGGTTGCGCCCGCGACCGGCTTGCCGGCGGCGCCGGTGATGTTGATACGCAGACCGCCGGTTTCAGCGGCAAGTGCGGCGCCCATGAAGCACATGCCGACTGCCATCGAAATTGCGGAACGACGGATCACTGCCACCTTCGACTTCTGTTTCACTGTATGCAACATATGTGATTCCCTAAGTGTTGTTGTTACGGGAGCACCTTCGACCCACAGGCTCAAAGTTTTCCCGGCTTCAGTACTGTTGTGCGTACTGTTTACCGGAGTGCCAAGGCTCTTGACCCCGCCAAGTTTGTCTCCCAACCGGGCAAGAAAGGAACAATCGTTCCCCATTCCGACGGGTTGTTCCCGGCGGAACTAGTACATAGAACCATACGCAAAGTTGCGGCGTCAATAATAAGTGTGTCATTTTGCACACTTACAACACTTTCCAATTTGATATGCGGTCAGAGCATAAAAGTATTCTTTTGGTGCATAGCACCAATTCTTTTACCGTAAATCCGCAAAAAGACCGACGATTTCATTGGGAAAACCAGTCTGCACCATTTTTGCCCGAGAGACACAGAACGGTGCAGAATGTGACATCGTGCAGCGCAACAATATGCATGTCTGGTGTTTGTATGTACCCCATAAAGAGACAGTTGTGCTCTGCAAAGGGGAATATTCTCGCTACGTGGGATGCGGAGGATGTTTGGTCTTTTCGCGTATTAACACGCGAGAGATGCATCTGACAAATGGTAGGGCGGTGAGCTCGGGCGAACTCGCGTTCGCGTTCCGGGCGCATCGCGGCAGCGCATACCCGACACTGCAGCGTTGTCGATGGCCCACAAAAAACCGCCCCGAAGGGCGGTTTCGCTGAGTTACCGAAGCAACAATCAGAAGCGGCGGTTGTATTCGGCCGTGAAGCGGACCGAACGTGGCGCCTGGTACTGGGTCAGCTGACCGAAGGTCGGGCTGATCACGTTCTGGTCATTGGCATCGTAGGTCGAGGTCCACGAACGCGGGGTCTGCGAATTGAAGACGTTGAACACGTCCACTTTCAGCTGCAGGCCCTTGACGTAGTTCGGCGAGTAGGACGCGGTCAGGTCCAGGCGCTTCTCGGTCGGCATACGGCCGAGGGTGCCGCGTGGCGCAGGCTTGCCGCCGCAGAAGAAGTACTCTGGACCATAGCCCGGACCCCAGTACTGGGTGCCCAGCGCCCACGACGGATCTTCACCCTGGTCGACGGCGTTGTTGGTGCCCAGGCAGCTCTTCGGACGGCCCGACTGGATCAGCGCGTTGGCGCCCAGGGTGACTTCCGGAGTCAGCTGGTAGAAGCCGAAGGCCTTGAACTGATGCTCGCGGTCATTCGGCAGCACGCCATACGAGTCCACGGCGAATTCCGGGAAGTCCCAGCCGGCCGAGGTGCCGACGCTGGCCTGGCCGGTGTCCGAACGGGTCTGGCCTTCCATATTGCCTTCGCTTCGGGACCAGGTGTAGTTGACGCGACCATACCAGCCGTTGCGCAGCGGGTGCTCGGCGAACACGTCGAGTGCCTTGTAGGTACGCTTGGCTTCCGGCTGCATCATGGTGGCAGCGCTGATGGTTGCCAGCTGGCCCTTGCCGGTCACGACAGGGTTGGAGTTGACGTCGTTGCCGTCGACCCACAGCACCGCATCGCGGCCCGGGTTCCAGATGAAGCAGGCGAGACCGCCCGGCGCCTGGACGTCGATGCCGTTCTTCAGGGCGAAGTCATAAATCACGCGCTGGTCGCAGCTGTCGTCGATGCCGGCGCCCAGTTTGCGGTAGGTCAGGCGGCCACCGAAGTTCAGGTCCGAATTCCACGCGCGCTCGAAGCCCACGGTGATTTCATCCTGGTAGTTCGGCTTCAGGTTCTGCGACACCACAGTGCGCGGATCCTTCTTCTGGCCGTATTCGCCATTGGCCGAGAATGGCTGGTTGATCGCCACCAGGCCGGTCGGCACGCCGGTCGCCGCATCGACGCCAGTGTAGGTGTAGTCCTGCTGGGTGTAGGTCGAACGCGAGGCGGCACGCGCTGCAACGCCGGTCGGCAGTTGCAGGTAGTAGCGGCCGGCGCTACCGAAGACTTTCAGCGATGCGTCGCCGTTGACGTCCCACGCGGCTTGCAGGCGCGGGGCCCACTGGTTCTTCATCTCGAGGAACTTCTCGCCGTCGCCGTTCGAGTTGCTGTAGCCGTCGTTACGAATACCGGCGGTCACGAGCAGGTTCTTGGTGACTTGCCAGCGGTCTTCCAGGTAGCCCGCATTCTGGGTCGAGGAGGCGTTGGTGATCGAGTCGAAGATCAGGCGGGTCGCGTAGTAACCCTCGACGCCCGAGCCGCCGAAGTTGGCAGTGATGCCAGGACGGCTGTTCGACAGCGGGGTCGCCACGTTAGGGGTGGTAATACGGCGATAGGTCCAGGTGGAACCGCCGCTGACCGAGTCGCCGGCGCCGATGGTGTCCATCTTGGCCGAGTCGATACCGGCGCGGATGGTGTGGTCGCCGAGCTTGTACTCGAGATCCAGGCGGCCGGCGCGGACCTTGTCCGATGCCGAGCCCAGGCTGCGGTAACCCGGGAAGAAGTTGTAGTTGCGGTACAGCGACTGGTTCAGCGCCGGCCAGCGGCCGGTCGTGGTCCACTGCACGGTCGGCGGCAGGCCGCTCAGGCCGCTGGAAGCCGCGCCCACGGCTTCGTAGGTGGTGCCGCGTTCGGTCTTCATCTCGCCGTACAGGGCGGTGACGGTCAGGTCGTCGGTGAGGTTGCCGACGTAGCGCAGCATGTTCAGCTTGGCGCCTGGAACGCCCGGGTAGGCCGGATCGGTCGGGCCCAGGTTGCGCGCCAGCGCCGAGGTGTACACCTGGTTGTTCGGCACGCCGTCCAGCTGGGCCAGCGCGTTCGGGTTGTTCGGGTTCAGCACGTAGCCGTAAGTCTGGTAACGGGTACGGTTGTCGTTGCCGGCCGAGGTGTACTCGAGGCGGTGGTTGTCGCTGATGTTCCAGTCGAACTTCGCCAGCCAGCGGTTGTCGCCGGTCTTGTTGCGCTGCCAGCCGTTCTGGCCGAGCGTGGTCGGGTTGGCCGAGGTGGTCGCGCTGGAGAACTCGTCACGGGTCGTGTTGCGTTCCGCCGACACGAACATGAACAGCTTGTCCTTGATGATCGGACCGCCGACGTAGGCGCCGTACTGGTGGTTCTCGACGCTGCGGTTGTCGTAGCGGATACGCAGCTTGCCATCGGTGCCGACATTGGTCGGGTCGCCGGTGACCGGGTAGATCATGTTGTGGTAGTCCTCACGCAGGCTCGATGGCGTGATGCTGTACAGCGCGCCGGTTTCCCAGGTGTTGGTACCGCTCTTCGAGGTCAGGCTCAGGACGCCGCCGATCGAACGGCCGAATTCCGCGCCGAAGCCGCCGGTCATGACCGATGCTTGCTGGATCGAGCCAAACGGCAGTTCCATCGAACCGAGCTGGCTCAGCGAGTTGGTGATCGGGAAGCCGTTCAGGTAGAACGAGTTTTCCGACACGCCCGAACCGCCGAACGAGGCGGTGTTACCGAAGGCCGAATCGCCCTGGGTGGTGTTCGGGGCCAGCAGCACGACCGCGGTCAGGTTCTGCTGGACTGGCAGCTTGGCCAGTTCCTTGGCGGTGAAGACGGTGCTGTTGGTGGCGTTGGTGACATCGATGCGGGTGCGGCGGCCGGTCACCTGCACGGTGCTGGTGGTGCCGGTGGCGCTGGCGAAGGAGGCATCCACGGTCTGGCCCAGGATGACGTCGACTTCGGAGGTGCTGGCGACGGCGCCGTTGCGCACCAGTTCGACGCGGTAACGGCCCGGCGGGAGCGCGGTCGCGCGGTAGGCGCCGCTGGCGTCGACGGTGGCGCTGCGACGCAGGCTGGTCTCGACGTTGGTGACGACGATCGATGCGCCGGCGGCGGCATCGACCTTACCGGCGATGACGCCGGTCGCGTTCGACTGCGCCATCGCCGCTGGAACGACGGCAACCGCGAGCGCCGTGGTGCTGAAAGCGATCGACAGGGCGCGGGCTACTACAGTTTTTCTCAACATGTGATTCCCTAAATGTTTAGTACCGGGGGTATGTCTCTCCTGCGCACCAACGATCTGACCCTTCAAGGGCCGATCGTGTCTCCTGGTCCGCCGGGCTACTCTCCCGCTGGGCAAAAGAGGAATATGTATTCCTCGTCTTACTGGTGCATCCAGCTCAACCCAAGCATAAAACCATAGGGAAATTGTGTCGTCAACGATAACACTAGTAAATATGCAAACATACAACAGTTAACGATTTTGTGAGTTTTACTGCCCTTGATAAATATCGTTGCAGACACAATTCGTTACATATTTCACGTATTTACCCCGTAAGTACGAGAGAAAATTAGGCATTTATCGAAAAATCCAAACTTTTAACGCAGTAAATCGCCACGCCCGAATTTAGTGCATAAAGTCGCGATATTTCCAGATATGTTAAACAAATGTGACAGGGTGAGAATTAGGTCGTTTGACAGGTTCAGCTCTAACCTTGGACAGAGGCGCCTGCCTACCTAAAGTAGAAATATTTCCACAAATGAGTAAATACAGAATATTTGCACTTGCAATCTGATGCAACAGCGCACACGGTCCGGGTGGGCCATGGCGACGGTCGCGGGGCTGGGCCATATCACGGTAAAATAGCGCTTTGCGCGCGTGCCGTTACCGGCGAAGCGCCGCCCAGGTTGCCGGCCCTCCTCGCCGGCACTGCCCTCGCCCTGCCCTAAGATGCTCCGAATAAACGAACTCAAACTCCCGCTGAACCACCCCGAAAGCGCGCTGCGCGACGCCATCCTGGCGCGCCTCGGCATCCCTGACGCAGACCTGCTCGGCTTCACCGTCTTCAAGCGCAGCTACGATGCGCGCAAGAAGTCGGCGATCGTCCTGATCTACGCCCTCGACGTCGAACTGCGCGGCGAAGCGGCGGTGCTGGCGCGCATGGCCGGCGACCAGTACATCGTGCCCGCGCCCGACACCGGCTACACCTACGTGACGGGCGCCAAGCCCCCGCCAGGCACGCCGCGTCCGGTGGTGGTCGGCATGGGCCCCTGCGGCATGTTCGTGGCCCTGATCCTGGCCCAGATGGGCTTGAATCCGATCGTGCTCGAGCGCGGCAAGATCGTGCGCGAACGGACCGTGGACACCTTCGGTTTCTGGCGCAAGCGCAAGCTCAATACCGAGTCGAACGTGCAGTTCGGCGAAGGCGGCGCCGGCACCTTCTCGGACGGCAAGCTGTACAGCCAGATCAAGGATCCGAAGCACTACGGGCGCAAGGTGCTGACCGAGTTCGTCAAGGCCGGCGCGCCGGAAGAGATCATGTACGTCAGCAAGCCGCACATCGGCACCTTCCGCCTGGTGAAGATGGTCGAGCAGATCCGCGCCGACATCATCAGGCTGGGTGGTGAAATCCGCTTCGAAACGCGGGTGGACGACATCTTCGTCACCGAAGAAAACGGCGTGCGCCAGGTGCAGGGCGTGCGCCTGTCGACCGGCGAAGAGCTGCCGACCCGCCACCTGGTGATGGCGATCGGCCACAGTGCGCGCGACACCTTCGAGCTGCTCTACGAGCGCGGCGTGTACGTCGAAGCCAAGCCGTTTTCGATCGGCTTCCGGGTCGAGCACCCGCAGTCGCTGATCGACGTATGCCGCTTCGGCCCCAACGCCGGCAACCAGTTGCTGGGCGCGGCCGACTACAAGATCGTGCACCACGCCTCCAACGGCCGCTCGGTCTACAGCTTCTGCATGTGCCCCGGCGGCACCGTGGTCGCCGCATCGAGCGAGGAAGGCCGCGTCGTCACCAACGGCATGAGCCAGTATTCGCGCAACGAGCGCAACGCCAACAGCGCGATCGTGGTCGGCATCACGCCGTCTGACTATCCGGGCCACCCGCTGGCCGGCATCGCCTTCCAGCGCGAGCTCGAATCGCGCGCCTATGTGCTGGGCGGTTCCAACTACGACGCGCCCGGCCAGCTGATGGGCGACTTCGTCAAGGGCGTGGCTTCGAAAGAATTCGGCTCGGTGGTCCCCTCCTTCAAGCCGGCCGTGCACCTGACCGACCTCGCGCCCTCGCTGCCGGACTACGCCATCCTCGCGATGCGCGAAGCCTTCGTCGCTTTCGACAAGCAGATCAAGGGTTACTACAAGCACGACGCGGTGCTGACCGGCGTCGAGACCCGCACTTCCTCGCCGATCCGCATCAAGCGCAACGACGGCGACCTGCAAAGCCTGAACACGCGCGGCCTGTTCCCGGCCGGCGAAGGCGCGGGCTACGCCGGTGGCATCATGTCGGCGGCGGTGGACGGAATCCGCGTGGCGGAAGCCGTCGCCTTGTCGATGGTCGCGTGAAGCCGGGCACGCCCGGCGCTTTAGGCCCGGGCCTGGCCATCCTGGCCTCGATGGTGTCGGTGAACGCCGGCGCCGCCTGGGCCAAGCACCTGTTTCCCTTGGTCGGGGCGCAAGGCGTGACCGCGGTGCGGGTCGGCCTGGCGGCACTCATCATGCTCGCCATCGTGCGGCCATGGCGCGCCTTGCCCACGCGCGCCGACGCCCGCAATCTCCTGGTTTATGGCCTCATGCTGGGCTGCATGAACCTCCTGATCTACGCAGCGTTCGCACGCATCCCGATCGGTGTGGCGGTCGCCATCGAAGTGGTCGGCCCGCTCGGCGTGGTGGTGCTGTCCTCGCGCCGCGCGCGCGACATCGGCTGGGTGCTGCTGGCCGCGTTCGGCCTGTGGCTGCTGGCGCCGGTGCATGAAGGCGTTCCCCCGCTCGATCCGCTCGGCGTGTTGTACGCGCTCGGCGCGGCCTTCTGCTGGGCGATGTACATCGTGTTCGGCAAGCGCGTATCGACCCTGAACGGCGGCCAGGCGGTAGCCTGGGGCATGCTGGCGGCGGCGCTGTTCACGGTGCCGGTCGGCGTCGCGCATGCGGGCGGCGCGCTGCTCGATTCGTCGGTGCTGCTGGGCGGGCTGGCGGTGGCGGTGCTGTCCTCCGCCCTGCCCTATTCGCTCGAGATGGCGGCGCTGGCGCGGCTGCCGCGGCGCGTATTCGGGATCCTGGTCAGCGCCGGGCCGGCGTTCGCGGCCCTGGCGGCTTTTGTCGTGCTGGGCGAGATGCTCACCACGATGCAGTGGCTCGCCATCGCGCTGGTGATCGTGGCCTGCGGCGGCGCCGCGGCTACAGCCAGCCGGCCTTCTTGAAGCGCCGGTAGAGGTAGAAGCACACCCCGCCCATGGTCGCCAGCGCCAGCGGATAGCCATACTTCCACTTCAGCTCCGGCATGAACTCGAAGTTCATCCCCCAGATCCCCGCGAACGCCGTGAACACGGCGAAGATCGCCGCATACGACGCCAGCTTCTTGCTGATGTCGTTCTCTTCGATCGCCACCATCGACAGGGTCACCTGGATCGCGGTATTGATGGTGTCGCGCACGGCGTCCAGGCGGCCGAGGATGCGCAGCAGGTGGTCGTGGACGTCGCGGAAGTAGTCCTGGGTCTCGGCCACCACCTCGGGCACGCGCCCGCCGTGCAGGCGGCCGATGGCGTCCATCAGCGGCACCACCGCGTGGCGCAGCACCTGGCCCTTGCGCTTCAGGGCATACAGGCGTTCGACGTTGGCGCGCTGGCCTCCCTGCTGGCCGAAGATGTGGTCCTCGATTGATTCGAGCTCGGATTCGAGTGCATCGACCACCGGGAAGTAGCGGTCCACCACCGCGTCGACCAGGGCGTAGAGCACGAAGCCGGAGCCCTTCCTCAATTGATGCGGCTCGCGTTCGGCGCGCGCACGCACGCCCAGGAAGCCCTGGTTGGCGTCGCGCCGCACCGACAGCACGTAGTTGGGGCCGGCGAAGATGGCCAGCTCGCCGGCAACCAGCTCGTCGCCATTGAGTTCGACGATGTGGACGATGACGAACACGCAGTCGCCATATTCTTCCATCTTGGGGCGCTGGTGGCCGCGCGCCGCGTCTTCGACGGCCAGTTCGTGCAGGCTGAACTCTTCCTGCATGAGCGCGATTTCAGCCTGGTCCGGGTCGCGCAGGGCGACCCAGACGAAGGTTTCGGGGAGCTTCAGATACTCACTGATGTCGGCGACGGGGATGTCGGACAGCTTCTTGCCTTCCTGGTAGGCGACGCAGTTGATCAGCATGAACGATGGTGTAAGGACTGGAGGCGCCAGCTTACACCATCAGTCCTCACTCATCGCGTGCGCCATCTATCCCTAGT
>Ga0265798_10005378_pt1 | contig 17260 bp, 21 predicted proteins | sample P3T30metagenome_FD_192430 | JGI IMG/M metagenome (GOLD analysis project Ga0265798, IMG submission 192430) | Plant litter microbial communities from East Loma Ridge, Irvine, California - P3 T30 | ecosystem: Environmental > Terrestrial > Plant litter > Unclassified | place: USA: California... | reverse complement strand
TGAACCAGATGGTCAAGTGGCTGGGCGAGCGCGCAGAGGAAGTTGGTGTCGAGGTTTACCCCGGGTTCGCTGCGTCGGAGGTACTGTACAACCACGAGGGTGTCGTACAAGGCGTAGCTACCAACGACCTCGGCATATCGCGTGAAGGCAAGGCCAAAGACTCATTCGAGCGAGGAATGGAGTTCCATGCACGCGTCACATTGCTTGGTGAGGGTTGCCATGGCAGCTTGTCGAAGCAAATCATCAAGAAGTACGATCTGAGGCGAGATAGCCAACATCAGACCTACGGACTTGGCATCAAGGAAGTCTGGGAGGTGCAGCCCGAGAAATTCAAGTCTGGACTGGTGGTTCACTCGATGGGCTACCCGCTGCCGAAGGATACCTATGGCGGTGGCTGGATGTATCACTTTGGCGACAACCTCGTCAGCATTGGTCTCGTTGTTGGGCTCGACTACCCGAACCCCTGGTTGGCTCCCTATGGCGAGTTCCAGAAGATGAAGCACCACCCTTACTACAAGGACGTACTGGAAGGCGGCAAGTGTATATCATACGGCGCGAGAACGCTGATTGAGGGCGGCTTCCAGTCCATACCAAAACTGGCCTTCCCTGGTGGCGCACTGCTTGGAGACGCCGCAGGCTTGCTCAACCTGCCCAAGATCAAGGGCACGCACAATGCAATGAGGTCCGGTATGTTAGCTGCTGAGGCGACTTGGGACGCCCTACAAGCCAATGCAGACGGCGGTACCGTGTTTCTATATGACTACGAGGACAAGATGCGCAAGTCGTCAATTTGGTCGGAACTAAAGACTGTGCGCAACATGCGCCCGTCTTTCCACACACCACTAGGTATTTACGGAGGTATCATGTACTCTGGTCTGGAGGCCTACGTTCTTCGAGGCAAGGCACCGTGGACATTGAAGCATGGCAAGCCTGATCACGCAGCGACCAAGACGGCGGACGAGTGCCCCAAGATAGAATACCCCAAGCCGGACGGTAAGATCAGCTTCGACATATTGACGAGCGTCAGCCGAAGTGGCACGAATCACGAGGAGGACCAGCCCTGCCATCTCCAGGTCAAAGACTACGATGCGCATGCCCAGAAAGAATGGCCCAGGTACAAGGGTGTAGAAAACCGGTTCTGCCCCGCCGGCGTCTACGAGTATGTGGAGGACGACAGCAAAGAGCTGGGCGTCAGGTTCCAAATCAACGCCCAAAAGTAGGTCTAGATATCGCGATTACTTAGAAGACCGCTAACTGTATGCAGCTGCGTCCACTGCAAGACTTGCGATATCAAAGTGCCGGACCAGGACATCAACTGGCAAACACCCCAAGGTGGCGAGGGACCAAAGTACGTACTTACTTAATACGGACGCCGAGATAGAGATCATGGCTTAGCTGCCGTCCACGCAATGAGAGGACCTGTATATTAGGGCAAACCGTGTGTGTACATATCAGATTTCAACGTCAGCCCGAGTATGGTTGCTGCCCAAGTGACCTTCCGAGGTTTGTAGGGATCGAGTGATCAGTCGCCTTGTTCGGCGCGCGGTTGAAGCCTGGGCGGGATTCAACTGCGTTCACACGATCCTATGAGCAAACAGCATTGAACTATCTGCTTGAAAGAAGTGACATTTCACTGGGTGCCTTGAAAGGTCGTGCGGTCCCATACATGGCTCGAGGCAAGGCACACGTGATGTCCGTGCCCGAAGCTTGGAACGCTAGGGCGAGTGAGGCGTTGGGCGAACTTCCTTCTCCACCCTTCGTCACCGTCCACCCATCAACCTCGCCGGGGCCTCTTACATCGATAGCTGCTCGGCCCTCATCTGCACTTGCAATTCGTGGTCGCGATACTGGGCTTACTAATTCCGGTGCCCCAGATTCAAGGACGCGCCTTCTGCACTCACCCGGCTTCTTCCTGGTCCTCAAGCTCTCAGGTTCTTCACGGCCACCCTGCTTCCAGCGCCCGACTCTATCTCCAAGGTACGACTAGCCGCCTGTATTGCATGCACTGGAAATTCCTTGCGCGTCTTCCTGGTTCCTGTAGTTGCGCACGCCGCTGGACACTGGCTTTCTGGCGTCGCGTCTTTGATACCGAGTCACTCCGTCACTGGCAGGCACCATGCGCGCTTCCTCGATGGCTTCCCGCTTGCTCATGGATATTTGCTCACGATTCTCTCCAGACTAGGTTATCTTTAGGATAAAGCTCTACCGCAACAGCCGCTACCATGACCGAGGTATCGTCCACGCGCCTCTACCTAGGCAACCTCCCGCGCAATGCCACCAAGGCCGATGTCGAAGGCCACTTCGCGTCGCACGGCACTGGCGAGATCACTGAGATCAAGCTCATGAACGGATTCGGCTTCATCGAGTACAAGGACGCAATGGATGCTCGTGATGTCGTCCCTGGTAAGCTTCAACTACGCGCCGATCGGCTGAACACGTGCTAACTCGTATGCAGCATTCCGTATGTAACTCTTATGTGTATGTGTCCGGACATGCATCTCTAACTGATTCAAAGATGGTACCGATTTCATGGGCGAGCGCCTCATCGTCCAGTTCGCTCGCGGCTCGCGTGCCCGTAACGAGAACTTCACTCCCCATGAGCGCGTTCCCCCGCGTCCTAGGCGCACACCATACCGGATGAGAATAGCAAATCTTCCTGTGGAGACCAGCTGGCAGGTCAGACTCCCCGATCATTGGATTTCCTCAGTTCCCTGTTAGCGCCAGCGCACCGTTCCTGGACCAGAAATGGCTTTGTTCTCGCTTGCTTCCCGTTATACATTCTGGATTTGGGCCTCGCTTAACTTCGAACTTATAGGACCTCAAAGATTTCGCCCGCCAGTCTGGATTGGACGTCGTCTACTCCGAAGTTGGCCGCGAACGGGATGGCTCTGGGTGAGTGGACACATACTGTAGCTAGGCACACGTACTAAACCATCGCGCAGATTCGTAGAGTATGAGACGGCCGCCGATCTGAAGACCGCAGTGGAGAAGCTGGACCGCCGTGAGTTCAAGGGGCAGGAAGTTACCTGTATCCAGGACGTCTCCGATCCTCCCCCACCTCCACCTTTCAAGCCTCGCGCTCCTTACGGAGGCCCTGGTGGTCCTGATGACCGGGGCCGTGATAGATACCGATCCCGCTCCCCCATGGGCCGTCGCGGTGGCGGATACCCACCCGCGCCATATGACGACTACTACGACCGTCGCGGTCCCCCTCGTGGCTACAGCCCCCGCCGCGATGACTATCGCCGACGCACACCTCCCCGCGAGTTTTATGACAGGCGTGATGGTGGTTATGGACGTTCGCCGCCTCGTGGTCGCATGCCTGATGAGTATGGCCCACCGCGCGCGCGTTACCCTGACGATCCTTATGATGCTAGGGCCCGACCTCCTCCCCGTGGTTACGATGACCCATACATGAACGGTCATGGACGCCCTTACGAAGGCGGACGACCACCGTCCCCACGTGGTGCTCGTCCCCGTAGCCCCGGAGGCCGCCCACCTTACGAAGGTGCAGCGGCTGATTACCCACCCCGCCGCTACTAGGCGCACGAGGTAAGTTGAGTCCATCGCGTATCTGGTTCAAAGCACTTGCTGATATCGATCAAGTGAGCGTCAACATTCCTGAAGACTGCTCATCTCCTGGAACACGAACCTCCGAGACCATCATGCCCACGGATATGGATTATGCAGTGACGGAGCCGAAAGACGAACGGAGGATTGAGTGTGCGGCATGAACCCACGAGACTGATTATGTGTTTCCTGCTTTCCGGTTTCATTTGGATGTTCCATGTAATTGCTGTTTCTGATGCGATCCCTTCCCGGTCCACTGGCCATTACGAGAGGGCGGTTTCCTTTATGCTGGATTCCTTATTGCCATCTCAAATGCATAAGGTGGCCTAATTTTCCTGTAACATCAAAAAAGTCCTTCCCGTACATATGGACTTCGTATATCTGATTATTTGTGGCTATGGTTTGTCATGTACTCTATGGGCGGCTCTGTTCGCAGACTAGCTGCAGCGAACATGAATCAACGTACCCGAAATCTGCCCCATCCGCTCCAGGTCTCTGTGAAGCCATGAGGAGTCCTGTCATCCATAATCCGATGCACGTCATTTGCAGGACACTTTGGCCATGGTCATTGGCTTTTTCTGGTTCCATAGTGCAACTATGACCACTAACACGCTACCTATAGGAATGCAAGCCAGATATAAGGACCCGCCATGTGCCCAATAGATCGTTCCGAGATAATAACATGCCAAAGTTTTGCCCTTGACTCATTTTTCGCCTCGCATAAATACTCTGCAATTTCTCATCTCCTTTTCCAAAGTCTTCCAACTCTTCCATCCTCCCATCACAAACCAACACTACATTAAGACAAGAGCAACTCTACCCTATCGAAGATATGGGTTCTTCAGCCAGCAAGAGCATCGAATCAAGCTCGTCCAGCAGTGTCCCACGCTACTCCTCCAAAATCTGCCAACTCTACCTCACCAGCGCAAGCCCAGGCTCCAACACCGCACACTGGAGACTCTTCCTTGACGATGGCACAAACCAGCTGACTGGTACAACATGGGAAGTAAACTACATAAACGAGCGACCAAACCGCGGCGCGTTACTTCTTGACCAAACCTTCCCAAGAAGCGCTTCGCACCAGAACGTCTTCGAATGCAACCGGGAGAGTTTTGTCAAGATCGGTGATTTGATGGACAAGGGATCAGACGCCACAATAATCCACGGCGCACAATCTTCGTTCAGAAAGATTGAAGCGGCAAAAGAGAGGGTTCTACGAGAGTTCACATACAAAGTGGCCACTACCAACTGCCAAAGTTTCGTCATTGACGTCTTGAGCATGCTCCGGCAATGGGATCCATACCTCGTTGATAAGAGAGCCATCGAAACCGTTCAGCGCTTGTGCTTCCCCACGGTGCGTCTCACAACGAAAAGCAGACAGAAGAAAATTCAGCGCCAGGATGCGAAGCATGGTCAGGCGCAACGACCAAATTTTACCTCGAGCTGTGGAGCTTTTTCTGGTATCGATATCGATGCGCCGAGGAAACATCACGACGCGCAAGGAAGAGCTGTACAGCGGAATGCGATGTCAGAGATGGTGCCGTATTCGAGATGGGAGGCCAGGCCGCAACGGGCTTCTCAGGCAGTGGTGTCGGAGGATAGAGGGAATTACACTACGATCCCTGGCGCATGGTGAAGACTGTGGATTCAGAGACATGACTTGATAATATTGAAAAAAAGGAACAGATAGTACTGCTATGTTCTAGTACAAGAGTTCTTAAAGTTTGGATGTAAAACAATGTGTTAATGAGTTCTCAAAGCAGACTCTTGCGCTTATGCGACTTTTCCCTTGTGTGATTCCTTACAAGTGAAACGCCCCTTCCTAAACAATTTAAACCCAACTTGAAACACCATGATGCCAAAGCAAATTCAATATCAATAACTTCGTGAGATACCTATATCCCATCAATAACGCCGCATGCCATCATGACCAGAGCGCCCTCTAGCCACGGGGCGTATCGGCCCTATCAGATCTGTGTCCACTCTTCATCGCTAGAGTAGTCGGTCCCGGTAGCGGATAGTATATCAACTACGGGAGTGGGGATCAACTCGGGGCTGGACATTGGTTCGTCGTCGCTGGAGTAGTCGGTGCCAGTCGCGGCTAGTATGTCGACCACCGGACGAGAAGTCAACTCAGGGCTAGACATCGGTTCGTCGAACGTATTCAGGCTCTGGACTTTGGGGCGGGACACCAACGTGAATCCCTGATCGTATTCGAGACACTCCTCGTCGGACTCTTGGATCGTAGCTGGCTGTGCAACCTTGGGGCGACGAACAAATGTAAGGATTCCGGAATCGACCATGTTGTCTTGATCGGTCTCTCCAGCTGTAAAGTTCTCGCCAGATGGGTAGCATGAAGGGCTGGGTGTTTCCGGAAGAGTATCGCACATCATCTCATCTGGTAGGTCCCTTGACGCAAGGAGAGTCGGACGATCGCAAGGTTGAACCTGGAGAGTGTCGAGACATAACCGCACAATGTCGAATGCACCTATGATAGTTAGCGTAGGATGTGAATCTACTTGTAGTGTCTTACACTCATCCTGGAAATTGCGTTCCATGTTCGTGCGACATAGGTCCTGGCGGAAGTCCGGGATTTCAGCAGCGATCTTGAGAAACTCAACATCCTCTCCTAGCTTGTGGTAGAGGAAATTTGAGATGCAGTAGTTGAGAAGTGACGGAACGAGGTCGTGCTCCCGACGAGCCTGCTGACTGGCATAGTGACGATATACAAAACGAATAGTCTCGACCAAGTCATGGGGCGCGGCGGGTACACAGCAGGCGAATTCGAGCTGGCACGAGAAGTTGCCATGCGCGAGAAGTTGCAATTCCGGAACATCGAAATCCTCGGCTATCTTGTACGTCTCGGCATGTGGAAGAAACGACACTGGATCATAGTCCGCTCGAGGCGGAAGATAGCTACCAGTGTAGCAGAACCGAAGAAGCGAGACGACAGCATGCTCGGATAGGGCCTCAATACTCGCTTGTAAGCGACTCTGGAAACCGTACTCAAAGGCGTGGTACAGGAGCGGACCTAGTATATGGGTGTACGAAGTCAGTAGATGTTGGCATGCAACTGTACGGGACATTACTGACATCTGTCCAAGAACTTGAACGGGCAGATGCGATCGGAGATCTGACGGACCTCTCCGCTGGGGAGGACTATCTTCAACGTCGCATTGCTCTGGCCCCGCTCCATGTGCTCGTCTAAAAAGGAGAGACCGTCCATGTTGAATTTGGACGGGAATGCACAAAGAAGCGAGTTGGAAGTCCCTGCGCTACCCTCAGGAGTGCTATGCAGCTTGGTGGTTAATGTGAGGCCTCCGGGTGTAGCAGCGAGGCTGCTGGTGAGGCGTCGCAATCAAATCAAGGTGCCGATGTAAGCGACTGAGAAGTTGTGCGAAGTGTTGGGTAGTTCGTAAGGTATGCCAAAAGTTCAAAGCCTTTGACTCAATGGAGAGATTTCGTGGGTAGTCTGACAAGGCTCAGAAGTTGGGGTGGGTAGGGCCAGGCAACCGTGGGCACGCGGGCAGAGCCAAGCACCCGTCTTTGGGGAGCCTGCTGGTCAGCGTCTGGTACGTCAGGGTGTGCTAGCAGTTTTCAGAAGTGAGTGCAATCCAGCGTGCTAGAATGTGTATAAAAAGAGAGTTGTATAATAACAGAGGTGCTTGGGGCTGTCTCCATGGAGGGGTGCCGGTATGGCTGTCATGTCTTATTGGCTTCGCAAAATCGACGCCAAATCGGCATCCAATCAGTGGAAGAACCATTCTACAGCCTCACATATAGGGCTGAGATGTCAGCTGCATCTGATGTTTAGTGGTTGGTGTTGAGGGGGTCTGGTCGGTGATGTGCCGGTGCCGAGCTGGGGAAAGCGGCCCACAGCGCGATCCACTTCGCGGCGGCCGCTGGAGGCGGCTTCATGGCGGCCAATCTCTCCACTAAACTTGAACATCACACATCTTCATCAACCGCATTCTGTGTTCTCGACTACTGAGTGTCAACAGTTGATTGAGACTACTCTGTGCCCCTTCGTACCTCTGCACCTCCAATTGACGCCCCTTTATCTCTATCTTCGTCCCGTCCGTGTACAATCTCCGCTACGCCCCGCCATGGGATTCCTTTCTATTCTACCTGCGAACTTGGCCGTGGTTGAGACCTGGATCACGCGCATATTCGTGAGTAATGCTCGGCATTTCTAATTGCGAGCTGCCTTCTGATACCGAATAGCTCTTTCTCGGCCTCGTAGCTATCGGCCCATGGGCAGCGCTGCTCGTCTACGACCTTATCCTATACTGCTGTCGCGCTGGCGCATACGAGATACCAGTCATCGGCGGACGCGCTCGCGGAAAAGCGAGACCACGCGCTCCCAGCCTCACAGAGCGCCCGAGTGGCCACCGTCGGAAGTTCAGCATTGCCTCTCGAGGCATCGAAAGGCCGGTTCTGATCACAGGGGGCACCGACTCTCAGGATGCTCGGCATCGTCGTATAACGGAAGAGAAGACGGCAGATGTTTCTTGAGAGCGTAGTTGGAGACAGCCCTACAATTGAATCTCGTTCGGCGGAATGCTGCCACGCTGTTTTCAAGAGCTGGACCTCTGTGCATGCCTTCGGATACCGGTGATCGACACGGCTTTCGGTATCTCAGATGCCGGGACCCTAAGTTGGAAGTCCCTCTGCAGAGTGCTAGACTTCTCGGGAGATCAACCACAGGGCGACGTATTTAAGCACCGAGGAAGCCATTGCGCCTTCATTGCACGAGATTGAACTGCGTCGTAGATACACGAGGATCCGCATAGTCTGACGAGCGGTTGACTTCGAACGAAAGTGAGACTATAAAGGCGACAATTTCGCTCATGTCAGCTCATGGCTCGCGCAATGGCAATGTCTCTTTCCGGAGACACAATCATGCGTTCCATGCCGCATACCTTGCTTCTGAAAGACAGTTGGGGGCGCACATTGCTACATGTTTCAAGTGAACAGCTGCGCCAATCACGCGAGACTATGTTTCTAACGTCGCGCAAATACCCAGGCAGGCTATCGAATCCATAAAGTAGGGTGGTAGGCCAAGTGTAGCTTAGCGCGGTCTGGGTCGCACCTTCTGTCAATAAACCTACAGTCCACGCTCACCTCTCATCAACACCACAACGACAGCTCTACCTCTGCGACTTACTTCCACCCACTTTCTCCGCTCACAAACTAATACCACCTTCAATCAGTATCTGCTATTCGTCATGGCTGCTACCACTACCAAGACTGCGACACCGAAGCCGGCCAGCACCGCGGGTGTCAAGAAGGCTGGTCCTAAAGGCGGTCGCATCGCCAAGAAGGGCAACGCGAGAAACGCGATGATCAAGATGCAAGCATACTGTAAGTCTGCATCGTTTGACGCGTTTTGACGCGTTATTCGGACGCGTTCCTCCAGGCGCAAGAACAACACCTCATGGGACGACCGATCCGCTAACGAACGATGTCAGTCAAGGCCCACCGCGATGAGTACAAGGATCTCTCTTTCAAGGAGCAACAGCAAGAGCTTGGCAAGAAGGTACGTCATCTCCGTATAATGATGAGTAACCATGCTAACACTTAACAGTGGAAGGCTTCACCAGAGAACCCCAAGAACAACGTCTAATCTCACATGGAGTTGTTCAGCAGCTTTCACTTTCCTCTGTCTACTGTGAGAACACAGTAGAATAAGAGTTACCCTTCACTTTCCTCAGTCATGTTCACTTTCCTGGTCTTATCATGGATTGACGGTACGCGGCCGGCGTTTGGGTTGATGGGCGGGAACAATCACGGCGCATAGGTTACTGTCACGATCCGCTTTACAGCAATATGGAAGAAATTGATCCAACTCGTTCTCAGCATATGCACGTGTATTAACTGTGTTGTTCCTGCAGCTTGAGCGACACAGATCCTTTAGGCTAATTGCGAAGCAGTTGTACAGATCGAGACGAATCTCGGTGCCGTGTTCCGGAAGATGACCAGGCCGGTGTCGACGTGATAGCTATTCGAGAACTAGCTGTCGATGAACTTCGGGGCATAGTGAGTGGCACACGAGTGCAGCTAGTAGCTGCTATCATATGAAGAAGCCAAAATTATGATGGCATAACTGGTGTATAGTGAGCCAACAGGCCGCATGTTCAGTCATTAAGAGCAGATCAATGAGTGAAGAAAGATAGTTGGGGAGCGGAACTGTAGACATGTCAAGCATTTTCATGATGAGGATATGGACTGGCAAAGGAAGGATATTTGTCCGGTAACGCCCGCCACTGCTTGTAAGCTCTTGGTAAGCTGGCGCTGGAAGCTGCCCCGCCCCGCATCCAGGTACCGAGAGCCCCTCCGACATCATCACCTCCACCTCTTGAACTCTTTGCCGGCGCCTGCAACCCTGTCCATCGCAGTTGCGCGACCTATGAGCTTTGCGCTATCGTCAGCGGACGTCTTTTGAGATGGGGCCCGATTCGGCGGCTTTCGCGTCGAGCTTCGCGGTTGCTTTCGTTCGTCAATGTCGCAGCTAGCTTCAAGTGCACTACTTCCCTTCTTCGAATAGCTTCGCAAGCTTGTTGTGTCCTTTCCTTTGGAAACCGTGAAGTCATCTTCATCTTCGTGTGCTTGGTTCTACGACCGTGACATCTTCCGTCTGAAGCTTGCCCAATCTCGACTCTAAACCCTCTACAACGTCCACGTCTCATCAGACGGCACCATGGCATCTAGCAAGGGCGCAGACGCCTCCACGGTTCCCGTCCTCAAAGATCTCACAATCGAAAACATCACCGAGAATGTGCATCGAATAAACTCGCAATGCGCAGACCCGCGCCTCAAGTACGTCATGGAGCGTCTGGTGTCGCATCTACACGACTTCGCACGCGAGACGCGCCTAAGCTTCGATGAGTGGATGGCAGGCATACAGTTCCTTACCCAGGTAGGACAAATATGCACAGACGTGCGACAGGTAAGTTTCCATCTGATCCTCGTGATACAAGACCAAGACACCCGAGCTGTACTAATACGTTGTAGGAATTCATCCTTCTTTCAGACATTGTCGGCCTCTCTCTCCTCGTAGACTCTATAGACCATCCCAAACCGGCCTCCTCCACCGAAGGCACAGTCCTCGGTCCGTTCCACACGCACGACGCACCCTCCGACTCCAACGGCACCTCCATCTCTGCCGATCCCGACGGCGAGTCCCTGCTCGTCCTCTGCACGGTCAAAACCACGAACGGCGAGCCCGTATCAGACGTCAAGATCGACGTGTGGGAAACAGACTCCAAAGGCAAATACGACGTGCAGTATGAGAACAGGGGTGACAAAGCAGATGGCCGTGCGGTTATAAGGAGTGACAAGGATGGCGTATTCTGGTTCAAGGGTATCGTACCCGTACCGTATCCAATTCCCAACGACGGGCCTGTTGGCAAGTTGCTTGAGAAATTGGGTAGGCATTGCTGGAGGCCTAGCCATATGCATTTCATGTTCGAGAAAGAGGGTTTCGATAACTTGGTTACGTGAGTCTCCTCTTCAGACCTCTTCGTTTGCACAGACTACTGACGCCATGTTTAGGGCATTATACGTCCGTGGTTCCGACTACGAGACGTCCGACGCCGTCTTTGGTGTCAAGGAATCTCTCATTATCAGCTTAGATACCGTAACAGCTGAACAGGCCAAGGAGTATGATGTTAAGGAAGGATCAAAATTGCTCAAATACGATTTCGTATTGGTAACGGACGAAGAGACGAAGCAATTACGACATGACGAAGCGGTAAAAGCAATGAAGATGTTGGGACGGGAGGGAATGATGATAGTCAATGGACTGTAAGTAATTGCCTATGTACGAACTGCATGTGAGACAAACACTGACTTCGTACACCCATCTTTAGGCCTGTGCCTGAGGTCGACTAGTCTGCAAAATAAAATGGAATGTTATGAGATTCGGGGTATGATAACTAAGGTCTCGCTAATTTGAAAGAAAACGTATCCGCTTGGATAACCACAAGGCTTCGAGCCAAGGTAGATGCAACCTGGAAAGTAACGCCAAGTACGCTGTGTGAAATGCGAATGCCAGAAAAAGAAGAGAATCCTCCACATCGTAGACCGACTCGATGCCACAGAGTCAACTGCATCTAGCTAGTGACCCTTCTCACCCACAGGGCGCTCCCGTTCGAGTTCGGATCATCCCTCTCCCTCTTCTTCCACGCGCGATGCAACTTGAGGCCAACATCATGCTCCTCCCTGCGAATCTCATCCAACTCCTCTTGAAACGCCTTCTTCCTCTCTTCCGCGACCCGAGCCTTCTTAAAGTCGGTAAGCAGCGGGTTAGGCGGCGCAGCATTGTTCAAGTCCTTGAGCAAACGATACACATTGTTGCGACGAATGCGTAGATCTTCTTGCTGCGATTCCAAGTAGGCGATGTGGTCGATGGCACTGAGTTGGGAAGGAGGTAGCGGAAGCGCCTTTTGTGATTTTTGTGATGAGTTGGAGAAGGTGGAGGAGGCGTAAGGGGATCTCGGGCTCGGGGTGTAGACTTTGGCCATGGGTGCGGGTTCCCTATCTAAGGGGGGTACGGGGCGGCGACGGTTTAGGATCGAGGAAGCGGCCGATATGGGCTCGGTTACGACGCGCTTTCCTTGCGAAGACGAGAGTCCGTTGGGCGGTGAAGGTGGTGGTGAGTGTTGGTATGTCCCCGTACTGTTATAGGTAGTCCACGAAAACCGGCTGATGGGTGCGTGCTTGTCCTTCTCTGATGTCTCTTTGTTGTATGGCGGCGTCGCAGTCCGCAAGGTGGGGTAAAGCGTCTGTTCTACTGGCTCTACGGTGGCCGGGGACTGGTTCAGTTGAGTGCGATTGGTTGGTGTGATGGGGCTCGGGTACGATGTGCTTATACCGAGACCTGCTGAAGGTGAGGTTGGAGAAATGTGACCGCTTCGAAGAGGCGTGTTTTTCCCTACTTTGAGCGGGACAATGGGTTTAATGCCGTCGTTGTAACGCATATCGTTATCGCGTGGATCCTTGGGCGCCATTTCGGTTGTTACAGTTTGAGTGTCAGGCAGCTTGGGTGCAGAATCAATGGCAGCTGCAAGCGCGTTTGACCTCGCTTGGTCCGTGCTTGGTGAAATCGTCTTGCGTGGTATTTGAAGTGGTTTGTCTGCAGGCTGGTATTTGAGCGGAGGAGCGATTTCTGATCGTCCCGTCGCTCGGCTCCACGGCTCCACGGGCGGTGGTGAGCGCTTCGACCCGAAGCGGCCAACGCGCTCCCCAAAACTTGTGTTCTTTTTCTCAGGACCACTGACTGAAACCTGATACCCCATGGGCCTAGGGTCTGATGACGGCACACCTTTCGCATAAGAGCCTGGATCGACTGAAGCGGCCTTCCCTGCACTATTAGGCTCGCCTGAATACTCATCCCACTTCACTTTCGCGTTTGGCGCAAGCTTGCCCTCCCAGAACTTCTGCTTAGGTGCTGGTGGAGCGTCACCATTTCGTAGGACAGATGGCGCTCTGCGTAGGACGGGAATCTGGCTGCCCGCGCGGGAATCGTCTTCGAGTTTTCTGCGATCGTCGTCCATGGGTGACACGTCACGCATCGAGCGGAATCTTCGCGGTAAGTTGAAAGAGGAGTACTGTTCCGGTTCCGGAGAGCTGGGAGGCGATATGTCTTCGTATGCGGAGGGCGATCTGCCGGTGGGGTTGTCGTTATTGTAGCAGAGTGTGTCTTGTGAGTAGATGGAGGAGGCCGTGGGTACTTCTGAGGCTCTGTAGTTGGGAGGTTCCTGGGGAGACAATAAACTGCGAGACAATTAGCGGTGAGTGAGCAAACGAAATTGCGATACTTACTGCGATAGTTGAGGGAGCGCATAATTATGGTGACTGCCATTTTGCAGGTCGGTCACTTTGGGATTGCGCTTCAATTGATCCTCGTCATAGGTGGTTTCAAGAAGTACGGGGTTTCCTATTTGCGCATGCCTCTCCCTATCTCGGACGGCGCCCTGTAATCGTTTCCACATTATGGGCGAATCTGCATGAAACGAATATTAGCCCGGCTCGATATTGGTGCAAGTATACATAAGCATCATGAAGTATGGAAGGCGATATTCTCAGCGGCTCCGAGCTACTTATTTCAGGAAGCCTCCCCTTTTCGCAGCAACCTTGAGAGCCATTGCACTGATTGCATGATTGTTGGATGCTTTTTGAAACCCATCGACATGGCGAGACTTGGCCTGGTTCTAGATCTGGTGGAGATGGTTGTCGGTGCGGGCGATAGGCGAGAGACATGGACCGTCGATCAGAGATGCGGAGGGCCACTACCAGATGCCTTTACTGTATCTGAACGACACAAACACCAGCTCTTTCTGTGCAACCTGGCATTGCGTCTCATCCAGAACCGGATTGCATGGCAAGCGCATAAACCAACGGGCGATGTCGAGGACGCAGGTGCCAAGGCCAAAAGACCTGATGATGAGATAAGGAATATGAGTACGTACCGGGTGTAATTATGCGTAAAGGGAGAGGTGTGGAGTTTGTGTTGACTGTTTGTGTTGTTGTTGTGGTAGATGGCAGCAGGTTAAACAAAGAAACAGCACGTAAGCTTCAAGCCGTGAATCCTTCGGGCCCTGCAGCAGCACCGAGGGCGTAATTTTGGTAAATGAGGGAGGGCGACCAAGTCGAGGTAGAGTTGTCGACGGGTATCAGTGCCGGCTCAGTGCATCTAGGAGAACACCCCACAAACACTCGCGAACTGCGCCTCGACCAAAGCGCCAGCGGCAGGATATCGCACCGGTGCCGCAAGTCTTTGTCTTCACACAGCGGTTCGACAGCAGCGAATTGGTTTGCGACACAATGTTTGGACGGGATAGGGCCGAGGCGCAAGAGGCGGCGTGGGCGAATCAGCGCGTCCCAGGGCGGTGGAAATGAATCGCTGTCGCGCGTTTCAGGGCTGGAGAGGGCCCTGTTTCAGAGGCAGCGCGGCAGGGATGGGCTGGGTGCGGCGGCGCGATGCTCAACGTCTGCGCGCAGATGGGCGCGTGCTTGCGGTTGTGCGGTCACGGTGCAAGTGGAGTCGAAGTATCTAAGATTACCGTCATCATCCGTGGTTGTGCAGGCCGGTGGCTATGTCTCACATGCACCGCCGTGCTTCCCAGCTGTGATGGCGCCCCTTTGACGGGCAGATGCAGGCCGGATGCGATTCGATGATCTTGTCTGTACATATGTCTGGATTCGGCCCTTGCATGTCAAACCGGCGGACATCCGTGATAGTTTGACATGGATGGCTGGTTAGTGCTGAGAGAGTCTTTGGGGTTGCATCATCGGCTGTCATGTCGATTGAGCTCCCCGCGCCGTTCAAAGCTCCAAGGCCGACCCTCGACCACGCCAGCACCCTTCACTGTCACCCCTCTAGCACAGCTGTAGCACACCACCCGCAGCCATGTCAGATGGTTAGTCTCTACAAGAGCCACCTTCTGGGGCAACGTCGCGCTAACCGCAATAGCACTCCCATCACCTCTGCCGGAGCCAGCGGCAACCCACGCGTAAGCAACCAGCTCCGCTCCTTCACCAACACCTCGCTCACAGCCCTCCAGCGCCTCCGTCTTCACCCCGATAAACATCATCCTCTTCTCTCTCCTCGGTCTGCTCGTCTATCTCCGCCTCAAGCCAGCCGCCCCGCAAACCCTCCCGCGGGCGCCGCCGCCAACCGTCTTCCGCACCTTCACCCCGCCCTCGCTCTTCCCCTACAATGGCTTGAATAATATGCCCGTCTACCTCGCTGTCCGTGGCCGTGTCTTTGACGTCACATCCGGTCGCAACTTCTACGGACCTGGTGGCCCTTATGCAAACTTCGCTGGCCGCGATGCCTCAAGGGGCCTGGCCTGTGGCAGCTTTGACGAGGACATGTTGACCAAGGATTTGGACGGACCGCTGGACACTCTCGAGGGTCTGGATGCCGAGCAGATGGATGCGCTGAGGGGATGGGAGGAGAGATTCGAGGAAAAGTACTTAGTTGTGGGCAAGCTGGTGCCTGTCGGTCATCCTGAGGCCGAAGACACCAAAGCGTAGACTCGACAAGGCAGACGTCTAGCAAGGCTGTTGTGGAAACTAAAGCTGCTTCATTGAGGCTGAAGGATTGGTAGCAGTTCGCCATGCGTCGCCGCGCATGGTCGTGTAACGGTTTACGATCCGATAAAACCGCCATGCCATATATACTACAAGCCTGTGCCAAAGCAACTGCATGTACACGGATCCAGCCGGAAGGCACGTAGGCAAGGACTGAGGGGGTTTCTCAGTTTCGAAGGGCTTTCTAACGTGAAATCAAGCATCTTCATATTCTTGTAACGGCTCATCGTTCGCCTTGACACCTAGTATTGGGTCAGTCTTGAGTGAAGATTAACGAATGCATGCTTAAACATGGCCTGTCCCTTGTACAACATCTTAGCGTAACCGCCCGAATGCGGGGTTAGCTCTGATAGGCAATCAAATCCCACTTGCTTCAACACGACTGATAGCAGAGTCACCGCGCTTGTAGCGTCTCTTAGTTCATGCTTCCATACTCTCCCCGATGTCATAACGACGCCCTACGTCCTTGGCAGGCGCTTTAGATATCAAATACATCCAGACCATCTGCTCGACACGTCTTGAAAGATAGTCGAATACAACCATGGATCAACTTAGTCTTGTCAATAAGCCGCTAGCATGGTTATTCTGGCTGGCGGGAGTAATCGTTCTGGCATTGTTCCAGCGAGATCGACTACAAAAGGCTATCAGTGTACGAAGTCCCCAGTATTGCATCTTCCCTTAATGACATTGACACCAACCGGTAATTCAGAGACCTTCGCGGTCGCCGACAACATCACCAAACACCAACAAAATCGAGCCTATAAACCCAGAAGCCATATACAATGCCATTACACCGCTCCCGAACTTCAACCTCGAAACAGAAGCACCTCTCAAGCTTCGTCCGTTCAAACCGAAGTTTCACATGACTATGGGTAGCGTCTCCATCATGAATCCCAATCACCCATGACACGCACTGACAACGCTGCTATGACAGCCCTCGAGAACACCACTCTGAATGACCTCCTAGCAATGGATAACACCTACCGCACGCGTTTACAAATACGAACAGAACTCCTCAAAGCAGAACGCCACGAAGTCCTCGCGTGCAACCCAGAAGCCGTCCCTGCAGTCCAAGAACTATACGAATGGCTCATAGGAACGTACCTACCCCAACGCTTCCCAAGCCTATACCGCATCACGGAATCAGGCAAGCATCTGCGGAATCACGTCACAGATACCCTCATCCCACTACACATGGCCAACGGAGAAGAAGCACTAGAGATCCTAGGTGCGAACATTGACACAGAATTCCTGCTACTCACTCCCTCTCCTTCTGCATCTTCACCCATGACTCCGGCGAAATACGTACTAACAGCCTTTGTAAACTGCTTTCCAAGCGGCTTCAACACACGCTCAAAACTCGGCCAACTCCTCGCTGACATCCACGCTCCCGTCCCCGGGTACGCGGCAAAGCTAGAGAAGAGCATGGATCGCTTCTTTGCCAATCTACCCGTGGGCAAGATCGTTAAGCGGAGTAATTGGAGCATCAGTACGAATGGGGAGCTGTTCTGCTTGGAGGGTAATCATATGAGTGAAGAGGAGATGCAAAGAAAGCAAGAGGTGGAGGATGTAGAGGATGTTGATCTGAACA
>Ga0265798_10005377_pt1 | contig 17263 bp, 8 predicted proteins | sample P3T30metagenome_FD_192430 | JGI IMG/M metagenome (GOLD analysis project Ga0265798, IMG submission 192430) | Plant litter microbial communities from East Loma Ridge, Irvine, California - P3 T30 | ecosystem: Environmental > Terrestrial > Plant litter > Unclassified | place: USA: California... | reverse complement strand
CGATGGCGATGATCAACCAGTCGTCGGAGGACATCGCCGAGATCGTCAAGGTGATTGGCGAGATCGCGGGTCAGACCAATATGCTTGCCTTCAATGCCGCCATCGAAGCGGCGCGTGCCGGTGAACACGGTCTGGGCTTCTCGGTCGTGGCCGACGAAGTGCGCAAGCTGGCCGAGCGTTCGTCGCAGGCGACCAAGGAAATCTCAAAGCTGATCAACGAATCGGTGCGTCGTGTTGCGCAGGGCAGCGAAATCTCGCGCCAGGCCAGCGAAGCGTTCGACCGCATCACCAGTGGCGTCGGCAAGACCTCGCTGGCGATCGCCGACATCTCCGACAGCGCCAACGAGCAGTCGCTCACGGCCAAGGAAGTCTCGGCTGCAATCCTGTACATCGCCCAGGAAACGGAGCGCTCGGCCGGTTCGTGCGACAGCATCGCCCGGTCGACCGAGGGCCTGAACGAGCACGCCAGCCACCTGAACAACACTGTCGCCCGCTTCGTGGTCTGAAGCACGAGGAAACGGCCATGGAACTGCGCGACGACCATCTCTCCGCCCTGATCGCGCTGGTGCGCCAGCACACGGGCATCGCGATGAACGAGCACAAACGCGTGCTGCTGCAGGGGCGCCTGCTCCCGCGCCTGCGCGCGCTGGGCATCGCCTCGTGGGCCGGCTACATCGAGCGCCTGGCCAGCGACCGGACCGAGGTCACGTCGTTCATCGATTCGGTGACGACCAACGACACGGTGTTCTTCCGCACGCCGGCCGTCTGGTCGTGGCTGTCGGAGACGTTCCTGCCAGCGTTTGCGGCGCTGAACCGCGCGGCGCCGCTGCGCATCTGGTCGGCCGCTGCCGCCACCGGCGAAGAAGCCTATTCGCTGGCCATGAGCTGCCTCGAATACCAGGCGCACGCACCTGGCCTGCGTTTCGAGATCCTCGGCACCGACATCTCGCACGCGGCGCTGGCCACGGCCCGCGCCGGCGCCTACCGCGGCCGCAGCGTGGAACGCTTCGAGGCCGATCGTCCGGCCCTGTTTCGCAAGTACCTGATCGCGCATGGCGACGGCGTGCAAGTCGGTCCGGTCGTCGCGCAGCACGTGCGCTTCGACCAGCACAATCTGCTGGGCCGTCCGCCACGGGGCGCCGCGTTCGACCTCGTCATGCTGCGCAATGTGCTGATCTATTTCGACGCCGAGCACCAGCAGCAGGTGCTGGCCGGCGCCCGGGCCGCGATGCAGCCGAACGCGCGCCTGGTCCTGGGTGAACAGGAATCCATCACCCGCCTGCAGACCGCGTTCACGTTTGAGCAGGCCCATGTTTATCGTATTGGCGGAGAACCATCATGAGTATGCAAAGCCTGAGCCACATGTCGTACGTGTTGTCCGGCCAGATGCAGATCGGCCACGGCCACCAGGTCCTGACCGCGCTGCTCGGTTCCTGCGTCGGGATCGGGATGATCTGGCGCAAGCAGGGCCGCTGCGGCCTGGCGCACTGCTTCTTGCCCGATGGCGTCGAAGCCGGCGAGAGCTCGGCCCGTTACGTGAGCGCGGCCGTGCCGCGCCTGCTGGCGCTGATGGGCGTGCGGCGCGAGCAGTACGATGAAGTCGATGTCGTCATCGCCGGCGGCGCGCGCATGCTGAACCTGCGCCCGGTGGGCGGCGCGGTCGGCACGCGCAATATCGAAGCGGCCCGCTCGCAACTGTCGTTGCGCGGTCTGCAGGTGAGTTTCCAGGACGTGGGTGGCTCGCAGGGCCGGCGCCTGTCGATCGATTGCGATCAGCAGACGTTCAGCGTGGTGCGCATCGCGCGCGAAGAGCAGGCGGTGGCGGCATGATGAGCGAGACTGCGGCGACGTCCGGCCCCATGCCCGGCGCCATGCCCGGCGTTCACGCGGCCGTGACGGCCATTGAACAACAGTTGGCGGGCGCCGCGCGCGTGCTGCGCGAAGCGGCCGGTATGGAGGTGGTGGGTACGTTCTTCCTGGCCGGTCAGGAGTTCGCGCTGCCGGCATTGAACGTACGCGAGGTGGTGGGCATGCCGGCGCGGATCACACCGATCCCGCTGTCGCCACGCTGCCTGGAGGGCATCTTCACGCTGCGCGGTGCAGCGATTCCGCTGCTGAACCTGGGCCGCATCTTCGATCCGGCCGCGCCCGGCGTGACGGGCGAGCAGCGCGTCGCGATCATTGACGTGGATGACATCCAGGTCGGCCTCGTGTTCGACGCCACCGGCGAAGTGCTGCGCGTGCGGCCCGAGCAGCGCGCCGGCCTGCACTGGCAACAGGGCGCTGCGCGCGGCGTCGTTGCCGGCACGATCACGCTCGCCGATGGCGCGCGCGTACTGCAACTGCTCGACGCCGATGCGCTGGTGCGAATCGATAACGTGCCCCAGGTACGCGCGCACGCCAGCGTGGCGCGCGATGCCTGGCGCATGCGCTTTTTGCGTCAGGCGCAGGGTCGCAAGTGCATCTCGTTTACCGTCGGCGGCCTGCGCTTTGCACTGGCGATGGAGGCGATCCAGGAAATCATGTGCGTGCCGGACCTGCTGCCATCGGTGATGGTGGGGCGCCTGTGCAAGGGCTGGCTGAACCTGCGTGGCGTGCCGATCGGCGTGGTCGACTTCGGCGCGCTGCTGGGCTGCGGTGTGTCGCAGTCCGATCCGCCTGACGCCCGCGTCGTGATCGTGCGCATCGGCGACGAGCAACTGGGCCTGCTGGTCGATGCTGCCGACGATATCCGCCCGTACTTCGACGCCGACATCCTGCCCATCCCACTGCTGGGCACCGCGCGCGGTGCGATGTACCGCGGCTGCCTGCCCAACGGGGAACTGGGCGACAGCCTGTTCCTGGACCATGACCATCTTTTCTCGGAGTTGGAAGTGAGCGACATCTGCGCCGGCCATCGGCGCCTGTATGCACAAGAAGCCAGCGCGGCCTGCGCTGCCCGCAAGATCACCGGCGCGCGCCACGTGTACCTGGCGTTTTCACTGGGCACCGGCTGGGCCGCCGACATCAGCCAGGTGCGGGAGATCGTCGATTTCGACGGCGCCGTCACCCGCCCGCCCGGCATGCCGGTCTGCGTGCACGGCATGCTCCAGGTACGCCAGCAGATGGTGTGCGTGATCGACCTGCGCCTGTTGTACGGGATGGCGCCTTTGGAGGCAGCACCGGCGACCGATGCGGCGCGCCGCATCCTGGTGCTCGAGCACGACGGCGAGCGTTTCGGCCTGATCGTCGACCGCGTCGACACCATCCTGTCGCTGCCGGACACCCAGCGCCGACCGTCGCCGCAACTGCTGCGCGTGAATGGCCCGCAAGACATGCGCCAGGACAGCGCCGAAGTGCTCGAAGTGCCCGGCATTGACGGGCGCGATGACGTGCTGACGCTGTTCGACAAGGAGAAGTTCATTGTCACGCTGCGCCAGCAATTGGGCGCGGTGCATTGAACTGCGGTCAGGCCTCGATGTGATTCGGGGCGCAGTCAGCCTTATCTGTTGATGACTCTGATGGCAACCCTAAGCACTTGTTCTGGCGAAGTTCTCCTCTCTCAACCCAGCGCCGAGCGCCAACCTGCCAGTTAGGCAGGTAGCGCGACGCCACCCCGCGACAGCCCCGTAGCCAGCTCACGACACGCTGGTGGCGCGCATTCACGTTTTGCACGCGAATGGTACGGTCTCCCATACGTCTGACGGCCACGCCGGCACGCGGATTGCACGCTGCATGCACAACCGTGCATGCGTGCAAAAGTCCGATAGGCGGCATGTCTGTCCCAGCAAGTGATGACAAAGCCTTGCCGGTGGCAGGCTGTCTTCCCACACGGACAGGCCTCGACACATCCGATCGAAATCAGGCCAATAAATAATTTCCATGGGAAATTATTTTCTTTGAGAACCATGTTTTAAAAAATCTTCCTTAATGAATTCTTGTTCAGTATTTGCGCCTTGTGCGCCGCACAAGAAAATGTCGTTTTTATGGAATTTTTTGAATAAATTTTTCACCTAAAAAATCAAGAAACAAGCGCTGTAAATACAGATTTTCAGAGTGAAATGGCGGGCAGCGAGATGCCCTTCTTCGCCATCGCCAACGCAAAAAGGCGCCACAAAAAATATTGAAATCCTAAGATTCGTATGCTACGGTCGTCATATGGTCTGCATTAACTCATATGGCACTGCACCACTTTGATGAGCAACAAGTTATACGCATCAAGTTGGTGAATATCTTTTAGAAATTTCAGGGGCGAAATTTCTTAATGGAACCTCACGGATCCGTGGCATTCCATTGCCATCGCTCTTGTCTGTTTTAATCGCAGCAACACTCGACGTGAATTCGTAGTGATGGTTTTTCGCAAGCTGGACTGGCGACCAGAAGGGACTTGCCATGAGAATGCGTAAAAGTGCGATTTCTAAACTGCGCGAGGGGTTCGCCCAGTTATCGACAGACGGCAGCATGCAGGAATGCCTGAGCAAGCTCTCGGAGCTGACTGCCGCTATCGTTGGCGCAAGGGACTGCATCATTCTGCTGTTCGATGAGGCCGAGTTGGCTGGGGCCGCTCTGCCTGACGAGGCATGCTTTGGCCCATTGGCAAGCCGACTGTCGGCACGCGGAAAGGGAGTCAGCCCCGCAATTCCACTCGAAGCAAGGAGCAGTGCCATTGGCGGGGATGCCGGTGGGCACAAGGAAAGCATGGTGTCCGCGATTGTTCTGCATGGAAGAACTGTCGGCGTCATTCATGCCCGTGGGCCATTGCATCAGCGTGACTTCAGCATGGACGACCTGTATTCCTTTAATGTCGTGACGCCGATTGTTGCAAGGTCCATTCAGGTGAACCAATTGCAAAATATTTTGAAGTCCAGATTTGCTCAACTGGCACTGTCCAGAATGGGCGAGGCGACTACCGGCAACCTGACCGGCGGAATCGTCGATCATCCCAATCAGATTGCCAGACTATTGGCCAGAGCGTTTTATCGTGAAATGCTGAAGGCAGGCTTCGATTTCAATCAGATCCTGTTTGCGGCGACCGAGGTTATCTCGGAACTCTCGACCAGCTTGCGCAAGCATAGTGCCAAGAAAAAAGAACGTGCGAACGATAACAGCGATGCGCTCAAGATGATCGCTCCGCCATCTGTTTCGCGTGAATCCATGCTGCAGAAATTTCGTGAAGACGCCAGTGATACAGCAATCGCATCGCAGCGCCACGCCGATTGATCTGATACCTGCCTCACAGTGAATGTGGAGAAGCAAATGAACGTCTACAGTCATCGAAATTCTGCGCGTTGCGATAATGAATTCTACTTGTTCGCTGATAATCAGATTTTATATGCTGCACAGCAGCGGGATAATGACGCAGACGCGTCGTCCGACGCCTTTTCGACGGATGCGGAGTCCATTGCATGCATGGGCAGCGTCCTGAGCGCGCATTTGCACGGTGCACACAGTCCGTTGCCTCAGCGACTCATCCCGTTGCAGCGGCGTTTCGAGATCATTGCCCAGACGTATCCCGGCGCCCCTGCAGTGCGGTGCCGCGATCAGGTGCTCAGTTACGGCGAACTCGATACCGAGGCTGACGAGCTGGCGCTCCATCTGCAAAACGAGGGACTGGCGGCCGGCAGTTTTTGCATCATCCAGATGGAACCGTCGCTGGCACAGGTTCGTGCAATCCTCGCCATCCTGAAAGCCGGCGCAGTTTGTCTGCAATTCGATCCGGGGCTGTCAGCCCCGCGCATGGCAGCAGTGCTTGAGCTCTTGTGTCCGGCAATGATGTTCGTGCATGGCGCCGCTTGCTATATGCCGGGTGGCGGCGCCATGCGCGTTGTGTACTGCGAGGACAAGCCGGCGCAACTGCCGTATGGCTGGCCAGACGAAGTCCCGGTGGGACCCGCGACGCCGGCGCATGCATTCGCCGGACCGTCCCACAGCGGCGGCATGTGCATCTGGATCTGCACCCACCTGGGGCTTGGCCGCGCTCTGGACGGGATGCCCAGTCCCTCGCCGCTGGCTGGCCGCGGCGCCGATCCCGCCGCGATGTGGCGTCCGCTGTCGTCCGGCGCGTTACTGACGATCCCTTCGTGCGCATAGGGGCGTTCATGCGACCACTGTCACTCACAACCATGGAGAATCCGATGAATCTCGCCCACCCCGTTCATCACGCGCCGCCGGTCATTGCCATCAGCCCGCAACACCGGCTCGCGCCGCAGGTGGCCATTGCCGCGAGCCGCGCAGGCGCGCTTGGCCTGCTCGATCTTGGGATCCGGACGGACAGCGGCGCCATGCTGGCCGCCGTGGCCGAAGTCGTTCGTTCAGCCGGTGCGACGGCCAGCTGGGGCTTGCGCTGCGACCTGTTCGAGGCCGATCCGGACACCCTGGAGCGCTTGCCCGGTCTGATTGGCTTGCAGGAGCCGGCGCCGGTGTTGCTGCTGGCCGGCCTCGATGTCGGCATCGGCGCCTTGGCCCGCAACGTGGGGCTGGCACGCACACTGGCGCGCCAGATCCTCCTCGAGGTCCGCGACCTGTCCGGGGCGCGCGCGGCGCAGGAGGCGGGGGCTGATGGCGTGATCCTGAAAGGCCATGAAGCAGGCGGCCATGTCAGCGACCGTTCGTCGTTCATGTTGGCGCAGGAGTGCAGCGGGACGCTGGACATTCCTTACTGGATCCAGGGGGGCATCGGCATACACAGCGCGGCGGCGGTCATGCTGTCGGGCGCAGCCGGCGTGGTGCTTGGCGAGCAGCTGTGGCTGGCTGCCGAGGCGCCGCCGGCGCCCGGCATGGCCAGCTGGGATGGACTTGACGGTACGGAAACCGCGCTCGTGGGAAGCGATGGAGAGAGTTACCGCTGTTTTGCCAGAAGCGGCCGCAGCCGGCTGCGCGCCATCGAGCGCGCGGTTGCGCAGGAGGCAGACTGGCGGGCGCTGCTGCTGGAAGGCCTGCTCGCTTCCGAGGACGGCTTGCTTGCCGTCGGCAGCGATATCGCCCTGGCCGGTCCGCTGGCGCGACGCTACGGCACCGTGGGCCGCATCGTCACGGCCATCGGCGCGGCCATCAGCGACCGGCTGGTGCAGGCGGCAGCCCAGCAAGTCCTGGCGCCCGATGCGGCACTCGCGCAGGCGCACGGCACCCGGTTCCCCGTCGTCCAGGGCCCGATGACCCGCGTCAGCGACGTTGCGCCCTTTGCGCGGGCGGTAGCCGAGGCCGGCGCACTGCCGTTCGTTGCGCTGGCCGTGCTGCGCGGTCCTGAGGTCGCCACGCTGCTCAGTTCGACCCGGACGCTGATGGGCAACCTGCCATGGGGCGTGGGAATCCTCGGCTTCATGCCGCGCGAGCTGCGCGACGAACAGATGGCGGTGCTGCGCGAGGTGCGGCCGCCATTCGCCGTCATCGCCGGCGGGCGCCCGGGCCAGGCGCGCGAACTCGACGAACTGGGCATCGTCACTTACCTGCATGTGCCGTCGCCCGGCCTGCTGCGCAGCTTCCTCGATGCCGGTGCGCGCCGCCTGGTGTTCGAAGGCAGCGAGTGCGGTGGCCATACCGGTCCCCGCACCAGCTTCGTGCTGTGGCAGCAGGCCATCGACATCCTGCTCGAGGCCGGACTGAAAGACCCGGGCGCAGTACAGGTGCTGTTTGCGGGCGGCATCCATGACGCGGCGTCGGCGGCGATGGTGGCGTTGATGGCCGCGCCGCTGGCTGCGCTGGGCATGAAGGTCGGTGTTTTGATGGGTACCGCCTATCTCTTCACGGACGAGATCGTGGCAAGCGGTGCCATCGTCGAGGAATTCCAGCGCCAGGCCATCGCGTGCGAGGACACGGCGCTGCTGCAGTCGGGGGTCGGTATCTACACGCGCTGCGCCCGAACCGCGTTCTGCGACGAATTCGGCGCCATGCGGCGCCAGTTGATCGTCGAGAGCAAGTCCGAGGAAGACACGCTGATGGCGCTCGAGCTGATGAACATCGGCCGCCTGCGGATCGCCTCCAAGGGCATCACGCGCAATACCGCGCCGGAAGGAGAGGCCGCGCCGCGCTACGTGTCGATTGATCCGGAAGGGCAGCGTCGCGAGGGGCTGTACATGCTGGGCGACGTGGCACGCCTGCGCCGCAGTACGTGCACCCTGGCCGCGCTGCACGCCGCGGTATCGGTCGACAGCGTGGGCCTGCTGCGCGCACGCGCCGCGGCCATTCCGGCCGCGGCGGCACCGCGGCCGCGTGAACCGATCGCCATCGTCGGTATGGCGTGCAATTTCCCACGTGCACACGGACTACGCGCCTACTGGCAGAATATCCTGCACGGCGTCGATGCGATCACCGAGGTGAGCGACGAGCGCTTTGCGTCCGCCCGATTGTTCGATACCCGGCGCGCGCCCGACCGGATCTATGCAAAATGGGGCGGCTTCCTCGACGACATCGCATTCGACCCGCAGCACTACGGCATCGCGCCGGCGACCTTGAGCGTCATCGAACCGGCACAGTTACTGGCGCTCGAGGTGGCGCGCCAGGCTCTGGAGGACGCCGGTTTTTCCCAGCGCCCGTTCGCCCGCGAGCGCACCGCCTGCATCATGGCGGTCGGCGGCGTGAACGAGCTGAGCACGATTTACAATTTCCGGACCTTGCTGCCCCTGTATCTGGACAAGGTCGACGGCCTGCCGGAAGAGACCCGGCGCCACATCGTCGACACGCTGTTCGAGCAGGTACTGCCGAAGTGGACTGAGGATACGTTCCCGGGCATCCTCGGCAACGTGGTGGCGGGACGGGTCGCCAACCGGTTCGACCTGGGCGGCAGCAACTTCGCCGTGGACGCCGCCTGTGCATCGTCGCTCGCCGCGCTCGAGATCGGCTTCCGGCAGTTGCGCGACGGCGATGCCGATGTTGCCCTGGTGGGCGGTGTCGACTGCACCAACAGCCCGGTTGGCTACATGTCGTTTGCCCAGACCCACGCGCTGTCGCCACGCGGCCGCTCGCGGCCATTCGACGCGGGCGCCGACGGCATTGCCATCAGCGAAGGCGTGGGCGCCGTGGTGCTCAAGCGTCTGGCTGACGCCGAACGCGACGGCGACCGCATCTATGCCGTCATCGATGGTGTCGGCAGCGCCAGCGACGGCCGCAACCGTAGCCTGACTGCGCCTCATCCGCCCGGGCAGGTGGCCGCCATACGGCGTGCCTACCGCGAAGCCGGGTTCGATCCGGCCAGCGTGACGCTGATCGAGGCCCATGGCACGGGCACGGCGCTGGGCGACAAGTCCGAAGTCACGGCGCTCGGGATGGTGCTCGGTCAGACCGCGACGCCCACCTGCGCGATCGGGTCGGTCAAGTCGATGATCGGCCATACCAAGGTGGTTGCGGGCCTGGCTGGCCTGATCAAGGCCGCTCTGGCGCTGCAGAACCGGGTGCTGCCGCCAACGATCGGGGTCGAACGGCCGATTGCCGAACTGCAGGCGGCCGGCTCGCCGCTGTACGTCAACAGCGAAACCAGGCCCTGGCTGCACCTTGGACGCGCCCATCCGCGCCGCTGCGGGGTCAGTGCGTTCGGCTTCGGCGGCACCAATTTCCATGCGGTGCTGTCGGAGTACACCGGCACCTACCGGCCGGCAGACCTGGTCAGCCTGCAGCCGCGCGACGTGGAGCTGTTCGCCTTCGCCGGCGCCACCCGCGACGAAATCCAGGGGACTGTGCGGCGCCTGCTCGAAGGCCTGGCGGGCGCGCCACAGGTCGACCTTGCCCAGCTGGCTTTCGCGCTCTACAGCGAACAGCATGTCGTGCGCCATGCCAACGGCGGTCAGCCGTGCCGGCTGGTGCTGGTGGCCGGATCGTGCGCCGACCTGCGCCAGAAGCTGCAGCGCGCGCTGGCGCTGCTGGCCGAGCAGGGCCAGTTTCGCCAGGCGCCAGGGCTGCACTACCGCGAAAGCGTGGGGGCGGTGGGGAGCATCTGCTTCCTGTTTCCCGGCCAGGGGGCGCAACGGGTCAACATGCTGCGCGAACTCGTCTCGAGCCTTCCCGCGTTGCATGCGTGCTTCGAGCAGCCGTCCACAGGCGACGCGACGCAGCCGCGCATCGCCGACCTGATCTATCCGCAGCCTGCCTTCGATGACGCCACGCGCGACGCCCAGCGCCAGGCGCTGAATGCGACCGACATTGCCCAGCCGGCGCTCGGCATGACCGGCCTGGCGGCATTCGACGTGCTGACCAGCTACGGTCTGCGGCCCGACTTCGTGGCCGGGCACAGCTACGGCGAATACGTGGCCCTGTGCGCCGCCGGCGCCATCTCGCGCGACGACCTGATACGGATATCGATGGTGCGCGGCCGTTTGTCGGCCATGGCCCCGGGCGGCGCCATGGCGGCGCTGGACCTCGGAGGCGAAGCAACGGCGGCCGCGATCTCGCGCCACGGCCTGGCGGTGTCGCCCGCGAATCTGAATGCACCGGACCAGACGATTATCGCCGGCAGCGAGGATGCGATCGCGGCGGCGCAGACGGCACTGGCGCAGGACGGCGTGCGGGTCAAGCGCCTGGCGGTGTCGACTGCGTTTCACTGCAGCCACATGGCGCCGATGAGGAGCGCGCTGGCCGACGCACTGGCCGACGTCCCCTTCGCGGCGCCGCGCATCCCGGTGTTCAGCAACCTGACAGCAGAACCGTATCCGGAGCACGAGAACGACATTCGCACGCTGCTGGCGCGCCACATCACCGAGCCGGTGCGATTCGTCGATGAAATCGAGGCGCTGTACGCGTCCGGCGTGCGGGTCTTCATCGAGTGCGGTCCCGGCCTGACCCTGACCGGACTGGTGGGGCGCATTCTGGGCGTGCGGGCGCACACGGTGCTGGCGCTGGACGCGCCCGAACGGGACGGCTGGGTGCAACTGGCGCAGTTGCTCTCGCAGGCGATGGCTGCGGGCCTGCTGGTGGACATGGCGCCATGGTTTGCCGGGCGCGGCCTTGCTGCGCAGGGGATCGACGACGCCTTCGCGCATGAACGCCGCCGCACCGAACACGGACCATTGATCTGGCGGGTGAACGGCGGCCGCGCCGTGCCATGGGCGGGCGCCGCGGCGGTGGCCGCCACGCCCGCCCCGGGCACAGCTGCCCCTGCCATCCCGGGTACAGCCGCCCCGGCTACCCCTGTGGCCACTATTTCCAGGGCGGCGCTGCCGGCCCGTCCGATTCAGGTTTTCGCCGACCCACCGCCAGTGCCAGCAGTGGCGCCGCGCGATGTTTCCCATCATTACAGGAGATCCACCATGAGCACCAACGAGTTTGTTCCGGATGATCTTGCGCGGCATGCCACGGCGCCGCTGGCGACCCGCCCGGCAGGGGCCAACGAGTTGTTGCAGATACAGGATGGCCTGGCGCGCCTGCTTGCGTTCCAGTCCGATCAGCAGCACAGCCTGCGCCACTTCCTCGACTTCCAGGCCCAGCTGGCGGGGATTGCGCCGCCATCGCGGGCGATGTGGTCCGCCAGCACGATGGCGCCGTCCCACGATCGCTTGCAGATCGACAATGCGCCGCTACCCATGCAGGTGTCGCCGGCCACGCCTGCAGCCACCCCCGTGTTGTCGGCCGCGCCTGCGGCCACGGTCGCTGTGGCGCCTGCAGCGCCAGCTGCGGCGCCGCGCAAGCCCATCGAGGCGCCCCTCGTGCCCATGCTGTTTTCACACGAACCGGTAGCCGCGCCGCAACCGGTCTCCGCCGTTCTCAGCGGGGCGAGCGCGCCAGACACGGCGACCAGTGCGGGGCCGGCGACCGTCGCCGAATTTTCCGCTGAGTTGTTAAAGGCGGTGTCGGCGCGCACCGGCTATCCGGTCGATATGCTCGACCTGGACGCACATATGGAAGCAGACCTGGGGATCGATTCGATCAAGCGGATCGAAATCTTCAGTGGCCTGACCCAGCGCAATAGCCTGGTGGGTGATCGCGACGACGAAAAGATGATCGAGGAGCTGAGCGGATTCAAGACCTTGCGCGAGGTCGAGGCCTGGTATGCGCAGCTGTTCGCGCAAGCCACAACGGCCGCATTGTCCGCCGATGTGGTGCTGGCAGGAGGTGCCCTGCCAAAAAAAGCCTTGGCTCCACTTTCTCGGCTGGATGAGGAAGTGGAGTCGTTCGACCTGTCGCCACAGTCCGACCCCGTGCGCAGCTACGTGGTTCAGGCGCGCAGCGCCGACGCTGCGGCCGACGGCGGAGCAGCCTTGCCACCAGGTTGCAGGATCGTGCTGGTGGGCGCCGTCTCGGCGCTGGCCAACGCCCTGCATGAGCGACTTTCTGCGCAGGGCTGCACGGTGCGGCAGCTGGTGCCGGGCGCCGCCACCCGCGCCGTCGATGCATGGCGCCTCGACGTTGATTTGTCGTCCCTCGAATCGGTGCTTCCCATCGCGCAGCTGGTGGCGGCAGAAGGGGAACCGGTGGCGGCGCTGATCAACCTGATGGGCCACGACGAGGCCGCGGCCGGAACGGACCATCGTAACGATGCGCGGGCATTGTTCCTGCTGCTCAAAGTGCTGGGCCCCGGTTTGCGCCGCGACACAGCGGGCGGCACCGGCCGCCTGGTGAATGTGACCGCGTTCGATGGCCGCTTTGGTCTGGATGGGCCGGGCGGCCAGGGGCCCGGCAGCGCCGGTACGCTCGGGGTGGCCAAGTCGGCCGCGCGGGAATGGAGCCAGATACGCGTCAAGTGCATCGACGCCGCGCCGGCGCTGGCGCCGGACTGGCTGGCCGAACAGGTGCTCAGGGAAATGTTCAGCGACGATTCCGAGGTTGAAATCGGCTTCAGCGCGCAGGGACGCTGCCGGATCTGCCTGGCGCCGCGCACCATCGAGCGCGGCGCGCTGTCCGCCCCGATGCTGGGCGACGATGCGGTGGTACTGGTGACCGGCGGGGCATACGGCATCACGGCCGACCTGACCCGCATGCTGGCCGAGAAATACCGTCCGCGACTGGTGCTGGTCGGGCGCAGCCCGGAACCCGGCGACGAAAGCGGGGTAACGCGCGGCATTGTCGACAGCGCCGAGCTGCGCCGCCGCCTGACTGCAGAGCTTAAGGCAGGCGGCGGGAAGGTGACGCCGGTGCAGGTGGAAGCGGCCATGGGCAAGGTCTTGAAGGAGCGCCAGATCCGCGTCAACCTGGCGGCCTTGCGCGAGGTCGCCAGTGCGCTCGAGTACCACTGTCTCGACGTGCGCGACGGCGCCGCCCTTGGCGCGCTGGTTGACGACGTGTATGCACGCCTGGGCCGCATCGATGGTGTCCTGCATGGCGCCGGCGTCATCAGCGACAAGCTCATCGCGAACAAGCCGCTGGCTGCGTTCGATGCCGTGTACGACACGAAGGTCGTTCCCGCACTGGTGATGGCGAGCCGGCTGCGCATGCAAGGGCTGCGCTTCATTGCATTCTTTTCATCGGTCGCGGGCCGCTTCGGCAACATCGGACAGGCCGACTACAGCGCCGCCAACGAAGTGTTGAACAAACTGGCCGGGCAATTGAGCCATGCCTGGCCGCACCTGCATGCGCTGGCGATCAACTGGGGGCCATGGGATGCGGGCATGGTCAACGACGATCTGCGCCGGCTGTATGCGGCGCGCGACATCCGGCCGATTGCACCGGCGACGGGACGGCGCCTGTTCCTCGAAGAACTCGAGCATGGTCCGCAGCGTCAGGCCGAGATCGTGATTACTTCCAGCATCAGCCAGATCGCAGCGTTGCGCCTGGTGTCGTAGCGGCGCTGCCGCGGGTTCGCCCATCCCTCACCGATCCACCACGCCTTCAGACAGGAGCAGCAGATGACGACGAACGCCAAGCCGGTACTGGTCAATTTCGAGCCGGTACAGGTCTCGAAGCCAGTTTCTCAAAGGATCGCGCTGCAGGTGTCTGCCTATGGCATGGCGCGCGGCTATTGCAAGGCGCGCGGCATCGACGATGTGGCGGGCCGCAGCCAGATACTGGCCGAGATCCAGAGCAAATTCGACAAATATGCCGTGTCAGCCGAACAAATCAAGCGACGCCAGCTGGTGTTCTTTCCCCGGATCAGCGACCTGCGTTTTTCCGAAGGCGAACTCGTGCTGGCCGAGCCGGAACATGAACACCTGCGTATCTTTACCGGCCCGGACGACATCAAGGGCGTCGACCTGAAGGCGCGCCACGAGAGCTACGGCAAGATCGTCGGGGATTGCCTGACCCGCATGTACGCCGATGCCGAGTCTGCACCGGACGACATGATCCACGTCACCTGTTCCGGCTACCTCGCGCCCAGTCCGGTCGAACGCATGGTCGCGCGCAAGGAATGGTTTGCCACCACCGTCACCCACAGCTACCACATGGGCTGCTATGGCGCTTTCCCGGCCATCAAGATGGCGCACGGCTTCCTGGCCTCATCGCGGCTGGGCGTCACGCGGCCCAAGCAGCGGGTCGATATCGTGCACACCGAACTGTTGTCGGGCCATACCAACGTCGAAGACTTCGGCATCGAGAACATCATCACGATGACCCTGTTCGCCGACGGCTTCATCAATTATTCGATGTGCTCGGACGACTATGCGCGTCAGCGCGGCCTGCCCGGGCTGCGCATCCTTGCGTTCAACGAACACCTGTTGCCCGACTCGGCCGAGGACATGACCTGGGTGCCTGCCTCGCACCAGTTCCAGATGACGCTGTCGGTGATGGTGCCGATCGTGATCAAGCGCCATGTGTACCGCTTCGTCGAAGCGCTGTTGCAGGGGATCGGCATCGATTTCGAGGATGACAAGGAAAGCCTGATGTTCGCCATTCATCCAGGGGGGCCGAAGATTGTCGAGCACATCCAGGACGAACTCGGCCTGCGCGACGACCAGGTCGCCGTCAGCAAAGCGGTGTTTCGCGAAAACGGCAACATGTCGTCGGCGACGGTGCCGCACATTCTGAAGGAAATCATCGCGGAGACCGCGATCCCGCCCGGGACCAGGGTCGTGTGCCTCGGCTTCGGCCCCGGCCTGACCGTGACCGGCCTGGTACTGGAGAAGATCTGATGGCGCACCCCCACCACCATCTTGCCGCCGGCGCGGCGCCGGTCGTCGGCCGCATGTTCGAAGCCGCCATGTACGACGACGACGCGGCCACACCTGGCCTCGCATCTGCACCCGCATCTGCACCTGCCTCCGCGCCGGCGGGCAAGGAGAGCGCGCACCGGCTCCCGTTCGTTGCCGACATTCTGGCATGCCGGCCCGGTGCCAGCATCACCGTGGCGCGGCGCCTGGTGCTGGAACGCGACCTGTTCCTGGCCGACCATAACTTCGTCGCGCCGGAAGTAAAACCCTTGGCCGACTGCTTCCCGGTGCTGCCGATGACGGTAAGCCTGGAAGTCATGGCCGAAACCGCGGCCTGCCTGGCGCCCGGATACGGGCTGGTCGGGATCGAAGGTGTCATTGCACGGCGCTGGATTGCCGTGACCGATGGCGGCGCGCTGGACTTGCGGATCGAGGGCAGGGTAGTGCGCCAGGCACCGGCCGGGGACCATGACGGGTGCGCGCGGATCACGGTGCAGGTCCATGCAGGAAGCGAGGCGACGGCTGCGATCGAGGCAACGCTGCTGTTCGCCACGCATTATGATGCCGCGCCGCCGGCCTTCGATGCGCGCACGGCAGGCGCCGCGCCGGATGCCGTCACACTCGATGGTAGCGCCGTGTACGCGACGCGCCAGCTGTTCCATGGTCCGCGTTTCCAGGGCCTGGATGGCCCGATCCGCCTCGGCCCGGAAGGCGCCAGCGCGACGATGCTGCTCAGGCCGGCGCACGACTGGTTCGCCGGACAGCCGTGCCCGCAGCTGCTGTGCGATCCCGCATTGCTCGATACGGTCGGCCAGCTGATCGGCGTCTGGTGCATGCAACATGGCGGCACCACCTTTCCGATCGGCCTCGACCGCATCGATTTCCACGGCCCCACGCCCGCGCCGGGCACCCGGGTGCCGGTCGTGTTCCACGTTGCCAGCCGCCAGCTGAAGATGTTTGGCGCGGACGTCGACATTGGCGACGGCGCCGGCGGTACCTGGATGCGCATTCGCGGCTGGAAATCCTGGGAATTTCAGTGGCCGGCGCAGCTGGTTGCGTTTCAGCGCCGGCCCGGCCAGGTGCTGCTCAGCACAGCGCAAGCCTTGCCTGGCGTGGGCGCGGGTGTCGGCGCCGTCTGCCAGCGCGTGGCGGAGGCGCAGATCGCCGGCTTCGACCTGGCATTGCTGGCACGTCATTATCTGCACACCAGTGAAATGGCGCAATTTCTCGCCAAGAAGGCCCTGCCGAAACGCCAGCGCGAATGGCTGCTGGGCCGCATCGCAGCCAAGGACGCAGCCCGGGCCTGGCGCGCCGCGCAGCATGGCGGTCCCCAATTGCATCCCGCCGCGTTCGCCATCATCAACGATGCCCGCGGCCAGCCGCGCCTGGCCGCGTGGCCGGACGCCTTGCCGGTCCCGTTCATCAGCATTGCGCATTGCGCCGGGCAGGCGGTGGCACTGGCCGCCGCAGGCCCGGTCGGGATCGATATCGAGCAGGTCGTCGCGCACGATGACCGCTTCGTGGCCGCGTTCAGCAGCACGGCCGAGCGCCGCCTGCTGGCCGGCTGCGCCCACCCGGAGCATGACGCCTGGGTGACGCGCCTGTGGTGCGCCAAGGAAGCGATGGGCAAACGCATGGGCAGCGGCGTCGATGGCGCGCCCCAGGATTTCGAAGCGCATGCGCTGGGTGCAGACGGCAGCCTGCAGCTGCTGCACTGGCCGAGCGGGGTAGCGGCCTGCATCGCCACCCTGTGCGATGGCGACATCATGCTGGCGGTCGACCTGTCGGCAGTGTAATGGAAACCGCGAATAACCGAGGAGGCACAATGACGACGTCACTTGCCGCACCGCTGCTCGAGATGCGCAGCGTAAACAAACATTATCTGATGGGAGAGAGCCGGATCGATGCCCTGAAAAGCATCGACACAACGATCCGGGCGGGGGAATTCGCGGCGATCTGGGGACCGTCCGGATCGGGGAAATCGACGTTCTGCAATCTCATTGGCCTGCTCGATACGCCGTCCTCGGGCAGTGTGCATTTCGAGGGCCGGGATGTCTCGTGCCTGAGCGACGACCAGCGCAGCATGCTGCGCAACCGCGCCATCGGCTTCGTGTTCCAGGGTTTTAACCTGATCCCGGTCCTGTCGGCGCTCGAGAACGTCATGTTGCCGCTGCAACTGGCGCATGTCTGCGCACGCGCTGCGCGCGAGGCGGCGACCCGGCGCCTGGACGAGATGGGCCTGGGCAGCCACCTCGCGCATCGCCCGGCCAAGCTGTCCA
>Ga0265798_10005376_pt1 | contig 17264 bp, 18 predicted proteins | sample P3T30metagenome_FD_192430 | JGI IMG/M metagenome (GOLD analysis project Ga0265798, IMG submission 192430) | Plant litter microbial communities from East Loma Ridge, Irvine, California - P3 T30 | ecosystem: Environmental > Terrestrial > Plant litter > Unclassified | place: USA: California... | reverse complement strand
GCTGTCAGAGGTGGATATCGCCGCCGTCGTGACCTACGAGCGCAACGCCTGGGGCAACAACAAGGGCGACATGGTCACGCCTAAGGAAGTGCTGATGCTCAAGCAGGTGCAGCCATGAATGGGGTGTCGTTTCGCAGCGAAGGAGACCGTGGGAGGCGCCACGACGTCTTCGACGTAGCGCTCTCGCACAGCAAAAACCGGACTGTGGGAGGCGGCTTGCCGGCGATGAACGATGACGTGATTTTTCTGATACACCGCATTGATTTCATCGCCGGCAAGCCGCCTCCCACAAGAGCAGTGTCCATTCAGCACATCCTTTGCCTCGGGAGACCGACATGAGTGCAGTGATTGACGACCATGGCCACGCAGACCATGAACATGCCCACGGTCCTGCCAAGGGCCTGATGCGCTGGGTGCTGACCACCAATCACAAAGACATCGGCACGATGTACCTGTGGTTCAGTTTCAGCATGTTCCTGCTGGGCGGTTCGTTCGCCATGGTGATTCGCGCCGAGCTGTTCCAGCCGGGTCTGCAGATCGTCGAACCTGAGTTTTTCAATCAGATGACGACCATGCATGGCCTGATCATGGTCTTTGGCGCCGTGATGCCTGCCTTCGTCGGACTGGCCAATTGGATGATCCCGTTGATGATCGGCGCGCCGGACATGGCACTGCCGCGCATGAACAACTTCAGCTTCTGGTTGCTGCCTGCGGCGTTCCTGTTATTGGTTTCAACCCTGTTCATGCCCGGCGGCGGACCCAATTTCGGCTGGACCTTCTACGCCCCATTGTCCACGACCTATGCACCCGAAAGCGTGACATTCTTCATTTTTGCCATTCATATGATGGGTATCAGCTCAATCATGGGGGCGATCAATGTGGTGGCGACCATCCTGAATCTGCGCGCGCCGGGCATGACGCTGATGAAAATGCCGTTGTTCGTCTGGACCTGGCTGATCACCGCCTTTCTGTTGATCGCCGTGATGCCGGTGCTGGCCGGGTGCGTGACCATGATGCTGATGGACATTCATTTCGGCACCAGTTTCTTCAACGCAGCAGGCGGCGGTGATCCGGTGCTGTTCCAGCACGTGTTCTGGTTCTTCGGTCATCCCGAGGTGTACATCATGATCCTGCCTGCCTTCGGAGCAGTCAGTTCGATCATCCCGGCGTTCTCGCGCAAGCCGCTGTTCGGCTACACCTCAATGGTCTATGCAGTTGCGGCCATTGCGTTTCTGTCCTTCATCGTCTGGGCGCATCACATGTTCGTGGTCGGCGTGCCGTTGGTGGGCGAGCTGTTCTTCATGTACGCCACCATGCTGATCGCCGTGCCGACCGGCGTGAAGGTGTTCAACTGGGTCAGCACCATGTGGAAAGGGTCGCTGACGTTTGAAGCGCCGATGCTGTTTGCCGTGGCGTTCGTGATTCTGTTCAGCATCGGCGGGTTTTCCGGGCTGATGCTGTCGATTGCGCCTGCGGATTTTCAGTATCAGGACACTTACTTCGTGGTGGCGCACTTTCATTACGTGCTCGTGCCCGGAGCGATCTTCGGGATCTTTGCGTCGGCGTATTACTGGCTGCCGAAGTGGACCGGGCACATGTACGACGAAACCCTAGCCAAACTGCATTTCTGGCTGTCTTTCGTGGGCATGAATCTGGCGTTCTTCCCTATGCATTTCGTCGGCCTGGCGGGCATGCCGCGTCGGATTCCGGATTACAACCTGCAGTTCGCCAATTTCAACATGCTCTCGTCGGTTGGCGCCTTCACGTTTGGCGCAACCCAGCTACTGTTTCTGTTTATCGTGATCAAAACCATCCGGGGCGGCGCACCGGCACCGGCCAAGCCCTGGGACGGTGCCGAGGGACTGGAGTGGAGTCTGCCCTCGCCTGCGCCGTATCACACCTTCAGTACACCGCCGGACGTGAAGTGAGTTGCGCATGAATCAGACATTGCCTCTCAAACGACTCATCACCCGCCTGCTGCTGATGGCTTTGGTCATGTTCGCCTTCGGCTTCGCGCTGGTGCCGCTTTACGACGTGATGTGCAAGGCCTTTGGTATCAATGGCAAGACCGGCGATCAGTATCAGGGCACGCAAGTCATCGATGAAACACGTCAGGTGAAAGTGCAGTTCCTGTCATCCAATTCGGCTGGCATGGTCTGGGCGTTCTATCCCCGGACGAACCAGATAGAGGTTCATCCGGGTGCGGTCAACGAGATGATATTCGTGGCGCAGAACCCGACCGACCAACCGATGAAAGCCCAGGCCGTACCCAGTATTTCGCCGGGTCAGGCCGCAGCCTATTTTCACAAGACCGAGTGCTTCTGTTTCACCCAGCAAGTGCTGCAACCGGGTGAGCGTATCGAGATGCCGGTGCGTTTCATCGTTGATCGCGACCTGCCCGCAGAGGTGAAGAACCTGACGCTGGCCTACACGCTGTTCGACATCACCGAGCGCCGCACGCCCGCTGTGCCAGTGGCCAAAAGGCTCGAAAGGGCGGTGGTCAAAGGAGACTGAGATGGCAACGCCTCCCGAGCATTACTACGTTCCGGCCCAGAGCAAATGGCCGATCATTGCCACCGTGGCGCTGTTGATCACAATGTTCGGGCTTGGCACCTGGTTCAACGACATGAAAGCCGAGCGGCCCGATTCCAAGGGTCCGTTGATCTTCTTCATCGGCGCGCTACTGGTGGCGTACATGATGTATGGCTGGTTCAGCGCAGTGGTGAAGGAAAGTCGGGCAGGTCTGTACAGCGCGCAGATGGACCGCTCGTTTCGCTGGGGCATGGCCTGGTTTATCTTCTCCGAGGTGAGCTTCTTTCTGGCGTTCTTCTTCGTACTGTTTTACGTGCGCATCTGGGTCGGGCCGTGGCTGGGCGGCGAAGGGGCGAACGGGATCTCGAACATGCTCTGGCCGAACTTCCAATACACCTGGCCGATGCTCGATACGCCGGACCCGAAACTCTATCCGGCACCCAGCGGCATTGTTGATCCGTGGAAACTGCCGTTGCTCAACACCGTGCTGCTGGTCAGCTCCAGCGTGACGATCACGTTCGCCCATCATGCCCTGAAGAAAGGACACCGCTCCGCGCTGAAGCGCTGGCTGGCGCTGACCATCCTTTTGGGCTGTACCTTTCTGTTCTTTCAGGTCGAAGAGTACATCCACGCCTATCAGGAACTGGGCCTGACACTGGGATCCGGCATCTACGGCGCGACCTTCTTCCTGCTGACCGGTTTTCACGGCGCCCACGTCACGATGGGCACAATCATTCTGTTGGTGATGTTGATCCGCATCCTGCGCGGGCATTTCGACGCCGAGCATCAATTCGGCTTCGAAGCGGCGAGCTGGTACTGGCATTTCGTGGACGTGGTATGGGTCGGGCTGTTTGTGTTCGTGTACGTGATTTAGAGCGCCTTCCGATTGTGTACGCGGCTGGCTCTGATCGTTCCCACGCTCCGCGTGGGAACGCCTCTCAGGACGCTCTGCGTCCGCTTTGTGACGCAGAGCATGCAAAGCATGGACACGATCATCATCAGGGTGACGGCAGTTGCCCGCTGTAGAACCCCCAGGTGATCAGAATCAGGGTCAGCCCGGCGAGGATGACGCGTAGCGCAAGGACCTTGAGCAGGCGGGTCGAGTGATCGTCGTCCCTGACCAGAAAGAACAGGCCGCTGAACAGGCTGGCCACCGTGGCAGCCAGCATTAGAACAATCGCTGCTTTGAGCATGAGAGGACTCCAGGAGCAATCGCGATGATGCATTGGAGTATAGGTCCGGCCGTCATGCCGGACCGGAGGCTGTGATGAAGCGCTTCGCACCGGGACTGTGGCCGACGCTGATCGTGTTGCTCCTGCTACCGGTTCTGATTGCTCTGGGGTTCTGGCAACTGGAACGGGGCGAACAGAAGCGTTCCATGCTCAGCCAGTACAACGAGCGCCGCGCCGCCGTCCCCGTCAGCATCGGCGAGTTGTTGTACGCCGAGGACCCCGCCTGGCGTCGTGTGCACATTCGTGGCCACTTCGATTCAGCCCATAGCGTGTTGCTGGACAACAGCATTCGCGACGGCCGTGCGGGCGTCGAGCTGCTCCAGCCCTTCATGGATCACGCCAGCGGGCTCTGGCTACTGGTCAATCGCGGCTGGCTGCCCTGGAAGGACCGACGCGCGAGGCCGGTCATTAGTGCGCCCAATCACGTGCAGGCGCTGGACGCGTGGGTCTATGTGCCCGCCCGTGCGCCCTTTCAACTGGAACCTGATGTGCCGCAAGGCTCCTGGCCAAGGCTGGTAAACGCGGTCTTTGCCGATCAGCTGTGGAGCCAGCTGGGGCGTGAAGGTTATCCCCATGAACTGAGGCTGAAGCCTGGCCCTGTGGCTTACCGGGTCGACTGGCCGGTGGTAGCGATCAGCCCTGAAAAGCATGTGGGCTATGCCGTGCAGTGGTTTGCGCTGTCCACCGCGCTGCTGTGCCTTTATCTGTACCGAGGCCGGGTGCTGGGCCGAACCGCGCAGGAGGACAAGCATGGGAGCCGCCATGAACCCCATCGACATGCCTGATGCAAGGCGTCGGCGCAAAGGACGTCTGCAGTTGCTGTTGGTGGTGCTGATTGCCTTTGCACCCATGGTTCTGGCCACCTGCATGTACGTCTTCGGGTTCTGGGTGCCCGAGAGTCGCAGTTATCACGGTTTCCTGATCGGCAATGGCCAGAGCCGCCTGGACCTCGGTGTTTCGGCCGGAGAACGACGCTGGCAACTGCTGGTCAGCGCGCCCGGTCGCTGCGAAGTGACGTGTCAGCAGCTGGTGTATCTGGCGCGGCAGGTGCAGATCGGGCTGGGGCGGGACGCGGCTCGTGCCAGCCATGCGCTGGCCGGGGCTCAGCCGCTGGACGCCGAATACGCCGCGAAGCTGAACCGGGAATACCCGCGCCTGCTGCGTTATCCACTGGACCTGTCGCGCTACCGCACGCTCGCGCCCGACCTGCAGACGCCTTACCTGTGGATCATCGATCCGCACGGCAATCTGGTGCTGCGCTACGACGCAAACGTCAACGGCAAGGACCTGCTCGAAGACCTGCGCCGCCTGCTGAAACTCTCGAACATCGGCTGAAGGGAGATGGTCATGACCCGCCCCGGATTTCGTCTTGCGTTAATGGCTACCGTCCTCGCGCTGGTGGTCGTGATGCTTGGTGCCTACACGCGCCTGACCCACGCGGGGCTGGGCTGTCCCGACTGGCCGGGCTGCTACGGCTTCATCGGCGTGCCCGGCACCGAGCGGCAGCTTGAGCATGCGCAGCTGAATTTTCCGGATACGCCCGTGGAGGCGGACAAAGGCTGGAGCGAGATGACCCATCGGTATTTCGCGGGCGGCCTGACGCTGCTCATCCTGCTGCTGGCGGCGCAGGCCTGGAGGCACCGGCATCTGGCGGGGCATCCGTTCAAGCTGGCGGCGGGACTGCTGGGCATCGTGGCCGCGCAGGCAGCGTTCGGCATGTGGACCGTTACGCTGCAGCTCTGGCCGCCCGTGGTCGCGGTTCATCTACTGGGTGGCGTCGCAACCTTGAGCCTGTTGTTTCTGCTGAGCCTGCGACTGAGCGGCGTCTGCCCTGCTCTGTCGCGGGTGCCTGGTCGCCTCAGGGTGCTGGCACGGCTCGGGCTGATCTTTGTGGTCCTGCAGATCGCGCTGGGCGGCTGGGTGAGCGCCAATTACGCGGCGATGGCCTGCACGGATCTGCCCACGTGTCAGGGGCGCTGGTGGCCGGAGGCAGACTTCAGCAATGCGTTTCATCTGACCCAGCACATCGGCCCGAATTATCAGGGTGGCCATCTCGACAGTGAGGCGCGTACGGCCATCCACCTCACGCACCGGATGGGCGCGGTGCTTGTCTCGCTGACCCTGCTTGCGCTGGCCTGGCAGCTTAGGCGTGTCGGTCTCAACAGGCTGGCGGTGCTGCTGGTGGCGGCGCTCGGGGTGCAACTTCTGTTCGGGCTGGGCAACGTGCTATTGCACCTGCCGTTGGTCCTTGCGGTGGCACACAGTGCGGGCGGCGCGGTTCTGATGCTGTGCATGACGTTGATCAACTATCGCGTCGCTGTGCAGTGGTCATTGCCGCGCATCGAACACGATGCCCTGGCAAAGATCGCCGGTACCGGACTGCGCTCGAGAGATGCCCTGAAATGACTTCGCTGACCCGCCAGCGTTCGCTGTACAGCCTGTGGCAGGACTACCTTGAGCTGACCAAACCCAAGGTGGTCGTGCTGATGCTGATCACGTCCATGATCGGCATGTTTCTGGCGACTGACACGGCGGTGCCATGGATAACGCTGATCGTCGGCAATCTGGGCATCGGTCTGTGCGCGGCGGGCGCGGCTGTGGTGAACCATGTGGTGGACCGGCGTATCGATGCGCAGATGGCGCGCACTCATCATCGGCCGATTGCTCAGGGACGCGTCCCGCCTGTCGCGGCGCTGAGCTTTGCGCTGTTGCTGGCGCTGTCGGGTCAGGCGTTGCTGTTCATCTTCATCAACGCCCTCACCGCCTGGCTGACACTGGCATCGCTGCTGGGTTACGCGGTGATCTACACCGGCTTTCTCAAGCGTGCCACGCCGCAGAACATCGTCATTGGCGGGCTGGCCGGGGCTGCGCCGCCATTGCTGGGCTGGGTGGCGGTGACCGGGCAGGTCAGCGCCGAGCCCTTGCTGTTGGTGCTGATCATCTTTGCCTGGACGCCGCCGCACTTCTGGGCGCTGGCCATCCATCGCAAGGCCGAGTACGCCCGCGTCGAGATCCCGATGCTGCCGGTGACCCACGGCGAGCACTACACCAAGCTGCATATCGTGCTGTACACCTGCATCCTGCTGGCGGTCAGTCTGCTGCCGTACGTGATTCACATGAGCAGCCTGCTTTATCTGCTTTGCGCGCTGGCGCTGGGGTTGCGCTTCCTGCGATGGAGCTGGGTGCTGTACCGTGGCACTCGACCGCACGCCGCGATCAACACGTTCAAGTACTCTGTGTGGTACCTGTTCCTGCTGTTCATCGCGCTGCTCGCCGATCATTACCTACTGTTGATGCTATGACCCGAACCCAGAAAACCGTCTTCATCCTTGTCGCTGTCGTTGCCCTGATCATGGGCCTGACCATCAACCGCGTGCTGTCCGGCAAAGGTCCGGGCGACCAGACGGCATTGATCGACGCGGGCGTCATCCTGCTGCCGCAAAGCCGCAGCCTGCCTTCGTTGAGCATGAATGATCAGAACGGTGCGCCGGTGGCTGTGGACGAACTGAAGGGTCAATGGACGCTGGTGTTTTTCGGCTATACCTACTGCCCGGACATCTGCCCCACCACGCTGGCGCAGCTACGTGACATCAGAACGAAGCTGCCTCAGGAAGCCGTGGACAACATGCGCGTGGTGCTGGTCAGCGTCGACCCCAACCGCGACACGCCGCAGCAGCTCAAGCAGTATCTGGGCTACTTCGACCCGCGCTACATCGGCCTGACTGCGCCTGTTGCAGACATCCAGAAACTGGCCAGCGCACTCAGTATTCCGTTCATTCCGGCAGACACCAGCAAGCCGGGTTACACCGTCGATCACAGCGGCAACCTGGCCCTGATCGGTCCGGACGGCAGACAACGCGGCTTCATCCGCTCGCCACTGAACGCGCAGAAGCTGGTGGCGCAGTTACCGGTGTTGCTGGAAAGGGATTGAGGCGCAGCTGGAAGCGTACAGATCCAGGGATCATTCCCACGCTCCTGCGCCCATCGTTATGCACGTCATGCGCCCGGCTCACTGAATCTGCAATCCGTGCCATTTGTGACGCAGAGCGTCACGGGCTGCATGCCCACGCGGAGCATGGGCACGATCAGTGTCGGATCAGGCTTGATCGTTCCCACGCTCCAGCGTGGTAACGCCGCTCAGGACGCTCCGCGTCCGCTCTGGAGAGTGACGCAGAGTGTCACAGGCTGCATGCCAACGCGGAGCGTTGGCACGATCAGGCAGTTAGCGGTAAGGGATTCAGAACGCCGGAACCACGGCGCCTTTGTACTTCTCGGCCAGGAAGGTTTTGACTTCCGGGCTGGTCAGCGCAGCGGCCAGTTTCTTCATCGCGTCCGAGTCCTTGTTGTCCGGGCGGGCAACCAGAATGTTGGCGTAAGGCGACTCGGCACCTTCGATGATCAACGCGTCCTTGGTCGGATCAAGCTTGGCGCTCAGCGCATAGTTGGTGTTGATCAGCGCCAGATCGACCTGGGTCAGCACGCGTGGCAGCGTGGCGGCTTCCAGTTCGCGGAATTTCAGGTCTTTCGGGTTGTTCACCACATCCGAAGGCTTGGACAGAATGCTGGTCGGGTCCTTCAGAGTGATCAGACCGGCCTTGGCCAACAGCAACAGCGCACGACCTTCGTTGGTGGCATCGTTGGGCAGCGCGACGTTGGCACCGTTTGGCAGCTCATCCAGCTTCTTGAATTTGTCCGAGTAGGCACCGAACGGCTCGACGTGAACCTTGGTCACGGCGACCAGATCGGTGCCCTTGCCCTTGTTGAACTCATCCAGATACGGCTGGTGCTGGAAGAAGTTGGCGTCCATGCGCTTCTGCGACACCTGCACGTTCGGCTGGATGTAGTCGTTGAAGACCTTGATATTCAGGTCCACGCCTTCTTTGGCCAGGGTCGGTTTGACGAACTCCAGGATCTCGGCGTGGGGCACGGCCGAGGCTGCGACCGTCAGGGTTTCGTTGGCCTGTGCGGACAGTGCGGTTACGGCGGCAAATACGGCCAATAGCTTTTTCATGCAACAACTCCTTTGAGGCCCGCCTGCGGCAGGCCGATGCCAACTGATTCGATCAACGGTGTGTGAAGTGCGCGACCAGTCTGTCGCCGACGGTTTGCAGAATCTGCACCAGCACCAGCAACAATACGACCGTCACGAACATCACATCGTTCTGAAAACGTTGGTATCCATAACGAATGGCCAGATCGCCCAGCCCGCCTGCACCGACAGCACCTGCCATGGCGGTGAAGGACACCAGCGCAATGGCGGTGACGGTAATCGCTGCGAAGATGCCAGGCCGCGCCTCGGGCAGCAGCGCCTTGAGAATGATCTGCCGGGTGGTGGCACCCATGGCCTGTGTGGCTTCGATGATGCCGCGGTCGACTTCACGCAGGGCGGTTTCCACCAGACGTGCAAAGAACGGCGTGGCGCCGGCAATCAGCGGCGGCAGCGTACCCAGAATGCCCAGCGACGTGCCGGTGATGATCTCGGTCAGCGGCATCATGACGATCAGCAGAATAATGAACGGCAAGGCACGCAGCATGTTCACGATCAGCCCGACCGTGGCGTACAGCTGTTTGTGTTCCAGCAGTTGGCGTGGCGAGGTCAGGAACATCAGCACGCCCAGCGGCAGGCCGAGCAGGATGGTGAAGCCCAGCGACACACTGAGCATGATCAGCGTATCGCCGGTGGCGACCCAGATTTCATACCAGTCGACGTTGGAGAACAGGTTCAGAAAGGCGTCCATCAGCGCAGCACCTCCATGTGAACATCAGCTGCGGTGAAGCGCGCGAATGCAGCGTCCATGTCGCCGCCGGTAATGGCCAGCGTCAGTTGCCCGTAAGGTGTGTCCTTGATGCGGTCGATGCGACCGGCCAGGATGCTGTAATCGACACCGGTTTCCCGCGCAACGGTGCCCAGCAGCGGTGCGTAGGTCGCCTCGCCCTGAAAGGTCAGGCGCACGATACGGCCCTGAACGTGGGCGAAGTCGTCGCGTTGCTCATTCTCATCGATCTGTTCGTCTTCCTGCACGAAGCGCTTGGTGGTCGGGTGCTGCGGATGCAGAAACACATCGGCCACCTTGCCCTGCTCGACGATCACGCCGGCGTCCATGACGGCGACCTGATCGCAGACGCGACGAATCACGTCCATCTCGTGGGTAATCAGCACGATGGTCAGCTTCAGCTCACGATTGATCTCGGCCAGCAGTTGCAGGACCGACGCAGTGGTCTGCGGGTCCAGTGCGCTGGTGGCTTCGTCGCACAGCAGAATCTTCGGTTTGGTGGCCAGGGCGCGGGCAATGCCGACGCGCTGCTTCTGGCCGCCTGACAATTGCGCCGGGTATTTTTTCGCGTGATCGGACAGTCCAACCCGCTCCAGCAACTCGGCGACGCGCTGGTCTATCTGGCTGCGCGGTATGTCGCCTGCCAGGGTCAGCGGCATGGCGACGTTGTCGGCCACGGTCTTGGAGGCCAGCAGGTTGAAGTGCTGGAAGATCATTCCGACCTGCTGACGAAAACGACGCAGGCCATTGGCGTCCAGCGCAGTGACGTCTTCACCGTCAACCACGATCTGTCCGCCGCTGGGCGTTTCCAGGCGGTTGATCAGGCGCAGCAGCGTGCTTTTGCCGGCACCGGAATGACCGATCAGGCCGAACACCTGGCCGTCTTCGACGCGCAGGCTGGTGGGGTGCAGGGCCGGAATTTCCTTGCCTGCCACCCGATAGGTTTTGTGGACGTTATGAAACTCGATCACGGAGCGAACCTTGTGGGGGCGCGTTAAAAAATCAGCGCAGCGGACGTTGCCCGCTTGCTTCGTTACCTCGGCCGGATTGAGCCGGGCGCGCATTTTAGCCTGTCCGGCCCGCTGTGCTTAGCATTTATTTGCAGGATGACCTGCCGGACGGACATAACGTGACCACTGGTGCCAATGATCAAAAAATAAACGGAACGGCTGTTTTTCAACCCGGTCACTTCTTGGATACCGTGATTTCCGGCGAACGCCCAGGGAGTCGTAATCAGCGAACCCAACTCCATGATTGGGTCGAACATGAGGAGTTTTTCTGATGGCTAACGAGAAAACACCGGTGACCGAAACGTCCAAGAGCGAATTGGCCGGCACCGATACACTGGATCGTGGCAACACCAACGCCAAGCTCGACAGCCTCGAGCAATTCCGTTCCGACGCCACTCAACAGGCGCTGCGCACCAATCAGGGTGTGAAGATTGCCGACAACCAGAACACCCTAAAAGTAGGCAGCCGTGGTCCATCGCTGCTCGAAGACTTCATCATGCGTGAAAAGATCACGCACTTTGACCATGAGCGCATCCCGGAGCGTATCGTCCACGCCCGCGGTACTGCTGCGCATGGCTATTTCCAGACGTATGAAAACCATGGCGCGCTCAGCAAGGCGGGTTTCCTGCGTGATCCGGGCCACAAGACCCCGGTGTTCGTGCGTTTCTCGACCGTACAGGGTCCACGTGGCTCGGGCGATACCGTGCGTGACGTGCGCGGCTTTGCGGTCAAGTTCTACACCGAAGAAGGCAACTTCGACCTGGTTGGCAACAATATGCCGATCTTCTTCATTCAGGACGCCATCAAGTTCCCGGACTTCGTGCATGCCGTGAAGCCCGAGCCGCATAACGAAATCCCTACCGGCGGGTCGGCTCACGACACGTTCTGGGACTTCGTTTCGCTGGTGCCGGAATCCGCGCACATGGTGCTGTGGACCATGTCTGACCGTGCCATTCCGAAAAGCCTGCGCACCATGCAGGGCTTCGGCATTCACACGTTCCGCATGATCAACACCGAAGGCAAGTCCAGCTTCGTGAAATTCCACTGGAAGCCGAAGTACGGCGTCTGCTCGCTGGTCTGGGATGAAGCCCAGAAGCTGGCCGGTAAAGACACCGACTTCCACCGCCGCGACCTGTGGGAGTCCATCGAGATGGGCGACTATCCCGAGTGGGAACTGGGCGTACAGATCGTGTCCGAAGAAGACGAGCATAAGTTCGACTTCGACCTGCTGGACCCGACCAAGATCATTCCCGAGGAGCTGGTGCCGGTCACGCCTCTGGGCAAGATGGTGCTCAACCGTAACCCGGACAACTACTTTGCCGAGACCGAGCAGGTTGCGTTCTGCCCGGGCCACGTGGTGCCAGGCATCGACTTCTCCAACGACCCGCTGCTGCAGGGTCGTCTGTTCTCCTACACCGACACGCAGATCAGCCGTCTGGGTGGGCCGAACTTCCACGAGATCCCGATCAACCGTCCTGTGTCGCCTAACCATAACGGTCAGCGTGACGCACAGCATCGCACCACCATCGACAAGGGCCGCGCTTCCTACGAGCCGAACTCGATCGATGGCGGCTGGCCGAAAGAAACTCCAGCGGCAGCCGTCGATGGCGGTTTCGAGACGTATCCCGAGCGCGTCGAAGCGCACAAGGTGCGTGAGCGCAGCGAGTCGTTCGGCGATCACTTCTCCCAGGCCACACTGTTCTTCAACAGCATGAGCCACCACGAGAAAGAGCACATCATCGCGGCCTACAGCTTCGAGTTGGGCAAGGTCGAGCGCGAGTACATCCGTGCCCGTCAGGTCAACGAGATTCTTGCCAACATTGATCTGGAACTGGCTGGACGTGTTGCAGCGAACCTCGGTTTGCCAGCGCCGACCGCGCGTACGGTTCCAGCGAGCAAGGCCTCCGTTAAACCGTCTCCAGCGCTGAGCCAGGACAATCTGCTGTCTGGTGATATCGCTTCGCGCAAGGTGGCGATTCTGGTGGCCAACGGTGTTGATGGGAAAGCAGTCGATGCAATGAAGGCTGCACTGGAAGCCAAAGGCGCCCATGCCAAGGTACTCGGCCCGACCTCTGCTCCGGTCAAGACAGCCGATGGCAAGAGCCTGCCGGTCGATGCTTCAGCCGAAGGCCTGCCATCGGTAGCGTTCGATGCAGTGTTCGTACCGGGTGGTGCCGACTCGGTGAAAGCCTTGAGCACCGACGGTGTGGCATTGCACTTCATCCTGGAAGCCTACAAGCACCTCAAGGCCATCTCGCTGTCCGGAGAAGCCAAAGAGTTGCTGAAGCTGCTGCATCTTGATGAAGACGCCGGCCTGCTGTGCGTATCGGATAGCGCTTCGTTCGAAGCGTTCTTCGACGCCATTGCACAGCACCGTGTCTGGGCGCGCGAGCCGAAAGCCAAGGCTGTTCCGGCTTGAGGATCTAGCCCGTCGAGGCAGGCCTCGACGATCGATGACCATTCCCACGCTCTGCGTGGGAATGCCTCTTGGGACGCTCCGCGTCCGCTCTTGAATGTGACGCAGAGCGTCACGGCTGTATGCCCACGCGGAGCATGGGCACGATCAGATTCTTGGAGGGAAGCTCGATCAGGACCTTGCAGGCGTCAGCACGATGTAGGCCTGTTCCTTGCGATTGATCTGGCGGCTCATGTCCAGTTCGAAATCCGGATTGATCTTCACCACGCGCTTGGTCAACAGCGTCGCCAACCACGGGTAATCGTCGGTGCGCGGTACGACCAACAGCACATCACAATTGAACGCCACGGTATCTGCCGCAATGTCATCCAGTTGCCGACGCAGTTTCGGCATGTCGCCGATCTTCAGGTCGATGGTGGTGCTCATGGCCGATGGATCAATCAGTTTCGCCACGCGGCGCGCTTCGGCTTCGCGCAATTCAGCCTCTGCCTTTTCCAGCTCAGCCTTGCGGGCATGCGCGATAGCGCCGTTCACGCCGCTGGTGAGCGCCGGTGCCTTGGGCATCAGTGCACGGGCACGGCTCAGGGCGTTGGCGGCGGCATTCATGTCGCCTTTCTGCAGGCCGATCTGGCTGCGGCTCAGGTAGGCCTCGGCCAGCCGGCGCTGGAAGGCTTCAAGACGAATATCGGTGGGTGCCGCTGCCTGCAAGGCAGCGAGCTGATCTTCGGCCGTCGCCAGCTCATTGCTGGTGATGCTCTGATCGAGCTGTGCGAACCCGCTCGGCTGAGCCTCGGCCACAGGCGTCTCGACAGTGGGCGCACTCTGACAGGCACCCAACAGGATGGAAAAGGCGATCAGCAGCAGATGGCGTGGGGCGAGCGGCTTCATTCCTGCGATTCTCTAGTTTGCGCAAAAAACGAGCAAGTCTACACCGCTCGCTTGGGGAGAACAAAGCTGAGCAAGAACAACGCCGCAGCGGATACCACTATAGACGGTCCGGCCGGGGTGTCCTTGAACCACGATAACGATAGCCCAATACACACGGCCGTCACGCCCAGCACGCTCGCGCCGAGTGCCATCTGCTCCGGCGAACGAGCGTGACGTTGTGCCGCAGCTGCCGGAATGATCAGCAGCGATGTAATCAGCAGCACACCGACGATTTTCATTGCCACGGCGATCACTACGGCGATCAACAGCATCAGCGCCATACGTAGTGCTGCCACGGGAAGGCCCTCGACCTTCGCCAGTTCCTCATGCACGGTCACGGCCAGCAAAGGCCGCCATAGCGCCACGATCATCACCAGCACCAGGGCGCTGCCACCCAGAATCCAGGCCAGATCGGTCGGGCTGATCGCCAGCAGGTCGCCGAACAGATACGCCATCAGGTCGATGCGCACTTCGTGCATGAAGCTGAGCACTACCAGCCCGAGCGACAGAGTACTGGGCGCGAGTATGCCCAGCAGGGTGTCCGACGCCAGTGGCTGGCGCTGTTGCAGCGTGACCAGCAACACCGCCAGCAACAGGCAACCGCAGGTCACCGCGATGGTCGGGCTGACATCCAGCAGAAAGCCCAGGGCCACGCCCAGCAAGGCTGCATGAGAAAGGGTGTCGCCAAAATACGCCATGCGCCGCCAGACCACGAATGACCCCAGCGGGCCAGCAACCACGGCCAGAGCAACGCCTGCGAGCAAGGCATACAGTAGAAAATCAGCCATGCTTGCAGCTGTCTCCGTGAACATGAGTGTGGGAATGCGGCGTAGCGTTCGAGGCATCGCTCACGACTTCGCCATGCAGATCATGGGCGTGGTCGTGATGGTGGTGATAGATCGCCAGACTCTGCGCGTTCTTGCCGAACAGCTCGACGAACGCCGGGTCATGGCTGACCTGCTCGGGGTGACCGGAGCAGCAGACGTGGCGGTTCAGGCACACCACCTGATCGGTCGTGCTCATCACCAGATGCAGATCGTGGGACACCATCAGGACGCCGCATCGGTGGCGGTCGCGCAAACGAGTGATCAGGCTGTACAGCTCAGCCTGCCCAGCCACATCGACGCCTTGCACCGGCTCGTCGAGCACCAGCAGTTCCGGTTCGCGCAACAGAGCACGCGCCAGCAGAACACGCTGCATCTCGCCGCCGGAAATCCCCTGAAGCGGGCTGTCGATGACTTTTTCGGCGCCGACTTCTTCCAGCGCGGTCATCGCAGCCGCACGGTCCACGCCGGGTACCAGCCGCAGGAAGCGCAATACGGACAGCGGCAGGGTCTGATCGACATGCAGCTTTTGCGGCATGTAACCGATGCGCAGCTTCGGCTTGCGCCACACAGTGCCCGAATCGGGCTTTAGCAAGCCCAGCACGGCGCGCACCAACGTGGTCTTGCCTGCGCCGTTGGGGCCGATCAGGGTCACGATCTCGCCGGGTTTGACGCTCAGCTGAATGTTATCCAGCACGTTTTGCCCGGACAGCGTGACGGCCACCTGTTCCAGGCGAATCAGCGCGTCACTCATCAGGCAGCCTTGCAACCAGCGCAGATGCCGACGATTTCGACGGTCTGACCTTCGACCTCGAAACCGACCTCGACCGCAGCACTGACCACGGCATTGCTGATGGCCGGGTGCTGCAACTCGATAGCCGCATGACACTCGCGGCAGATCAGGAACTGGCCCTGATGCGCGTGGGTCGGGTGGTTGCAGCCGGTGAAGGCGTTAAGGGATGCGATGCGATGGACCAGGCCGTTTTCCAGCAGGAAATCCAGGGCGCGGTAGACCGTTGGCGGCGCAGCGCGACGGCCATCTTCTTCGCTCAGGACCGCAAGGATGTCGTAGGCACCCAGCGGCTTGTGACTTTGCCAGACCAGTTCCAGCACGCGGCGGCGCAACGCGGTCAGTCGCAGACCTTGTCTGGCGCACAGCGCATCGGCTTCGGCGAGTGCCGAATGCACGCAATGGGAGTGATCATGGGGGCGACTAGCCAGGGGAGTATTGGGCATGAGCAGCGACGATATTTGCCAGAGACGTTATTATGTTACCTGTTCCCGCCCGATATGAGTGTTTTACGTGCGCCGTTTTCTTAACCTTTGCGTCATTTTGTGGGCCAGTCTGCTGGCCGTCCCTTCCGCCCAGGCCGAGGTCAGGGTTCTGACCAGCATCAAGCCGCTGCAACTGATTGCCGCGGCTGTACAGGATGGTGTCGGTACGCCTGAGGTGTTGCTTCCACCGGGTGCATCGCCGCATAACTATGCGCTGCGGCCATCCGACGTACGGCGCGTCAGGGACGTGCAGTTGCTCTACTGGATCGGCCCCGGCATGGAAACCTTCCTGCCGCGAGTGCTTCAAGGGCGCAGCCAGCCTTCGGTCGCGGTAGAGAAGTTGCCCGGCATGCACCTGCGCCACTTCGGCGCGGACAATGCCTCGCACGATGATCATGATCACGACGACCACGCGCATGGTGCGGATGAGCACGACCACGATCACATGCCCGGCAGTCTGGACTCGCACCTGTGGCTTTCGACTGTCAACGCGCGGGTGATCGCTGCGAAGATGGCGTCGGACCTTGGCGCCGCGGACCCGGCCAACGCAGCGCGTTACACACGCAATGCCGAGGCATTTGCCAAGCGGCTGGATACGCTGGACAGCCGCATCAAGACTCAGATGAGCGCGGTCACGGGCAAGCCGTTTTTCGTGTTCCACGAAGCGTTTGATTACTTCGAAGAGGCGTATGGCCTCAAGCACACCGGTGTATTCGCCATCGCTGCCGAAATCCAGCCCGGCGCCCAGCACGTGGCTGCGATGCGTGAGCGTTTGAAAGAGGCCGGCAAGACCTGCGTGTTCAGCGAACCCCCGTTGCGACCACGTCTGGCGCAAACCCTGAGCGCAGGCCTGCCGGTGAAACTGGCCGAGCTGGACGCGCTGGGCGGCTACACGCCAGCGACCGCTCAGGGTTACGAGCAGGTCGTGCAGAAACTGGCGGATGATCTGAGTGGGTGTCTGTCGGGGATTTGAACCCGGTGAGTCGTGCCCACGCTCCGCGCTCATTGATCGTTCCCACGCTCTGCGTGGTAACGCCTCCCAGGACGCTCCGCGTCCGCTCTCGAATGTGGCGCAGAGCGTCGCGGGCGGCATACCCACGCAGAGCGCTCGTCGTTATACACAAGTCCGCAAGACGCGCAAAACGGGGGGCAAAACGAAGGTGACTGACTGAATGCATACCCCGTGGGAGGCGGCTTGCCGGCGATGGCGTCCGTTCAGTCGCTGATAGGTCGCTTCAGAAAAAGCATCGCCGGCAAGCCGCCACCCACAGTAG
>Ga0265798_10005375_pt1 | contig 17264 bp, 15 predicted proteins | sample P3T30metagenome_FD_192430 | JGI IMG/M metagenome (GOLD analysis project Ga0265798, IMG submission 192430) | Plant litter microbial communities from East Loma Ridge, Irvine, California - P3 T30 | ecosystem: Environmental > Terrestrial > Plant litter > Unclassified | place: USA: California... | reverse complement strand
ATCGGCTCGTTCCTGGCGGCGGTCGCGCCCGCCGCGCTTGCGGCTGCGGTTGATCCGGGGTGGGGCATGGTGATCGAGGTGGTCGCGCTGTTCGTCGTGGTCGAGCCGATCACCGGCTATGTCGTGGAGCCGCTGCTCTACGGGCACTCTACCGGCCTTTCGCCGGTGTCGGTGATCGTGTCGGCAATCTTTTGGACGTGGTTGTGGGGCCCGATCGGCCTCATCATGTCGACGCCGCTGACGCTGTGCCTGGTCGTTATGGGGCGCCACGTGAAGAGCTTGGAGTTCTTCGACGTACTGCTCGGCGATCGACCCGCCCTGACACCGGTCGAAAGTTTTTATCAACGCATCCTCGCCGACAATTCTGACGAGGCGCTGGCGCAGGCCGAGGTGCTGCTCGCCGATCGCTCGCTGACCGCTTACTATGACAGCGTCGTGCTGGAAGGCCTGAAGCTTGCCGTGGAGGATCACGCGCGCGGCACGATCGACGATGCAGGCGCGAGACGGATGACGCGCTCGATGCTGTCGGTGATCAGTGACTTGAAGCCGTCGCGCGCCGCCGAAGATCGACCCGCCCTGCATGCCGGCTTGGTCGCCTGTATCGCCGGCCATCGCGCCTTCGACGAAGCGGTGACTGCCATGGTCGTGCAGCTGCTAGAACAACGCGGCATTGAAGCGAGAGCGATCGCGCATGGTGCCGTTAACCGAGAGACGATCGCTGCGCTCGATCTTGCCGGGGTGACGACGATCATGATCTCCTACTTGGAGCTGAACGGATCACCTGCACGGCTGCGCTACCTGGTTCGGCGCCTCAGGACGAAGGCTCCTGAAGCACGCATCATCGTCGGCTTGTGGCCGCAAGGAGAAGCGGCGCTCACGGACGTCGGGATCCAGCGGGAGCTTGGCGCGGATGGCTATGTCGGGTCACTTTCGGCGGCGCTCGACGCCGTCGCCGAGCCAGCCGCCTCAAGGCAGGCCGCCGCCTAGCAGTGGGCGAGGAGACATAATCCTGCCTCTCTGTGCCGCTGGCTCGGCTGGTTGCTCTCCAGCCAAAGAGCTGAACGAGTGGCCGGTTTCGGGAAGAGGTCAGGATGTTCTGAGTGGCCGGAAATGGGTCCTCGGCGCGAGAGGGCAGAGCCGCAAGCACCCACTAGCGGGCATCGCGGGGGAGGGAGCTTCCGCCGCGGCCTAAGATTCGAACCTTCGTCGCAGACCCATGCGAAGGCGAGCAGGTGCCGCAGTCGCTACAAAGGCATATGAGCATCTTCGACAAAATGGCGGACGATCCCGCCCCCTTCCGCGCCAAGGCCGAACGCTGCCGGGATCTCGCAGCGCGGTCGCGTGACGGAGACGACCGGCGCTTGATGCTACGACTGGCGGACGAGAACGACGCTCGCGTTCTGTTCATAGATGCGGTGCTCGCCAGTCGGCGGCGATCGTCGTCCTGATCGTAGCGGAGGGGACCTCGGCGGGGTCACCCATCAGCATGTCCGTGAGCGCCCAAAGCCGGTCACTCAGGCCGCCTGGCGCCCTCCCATGTTCGGACACTTGTCGTCTAATCGCGTCGGGCGCAAGGGTCTTCTAAGATGCCGCTGCCGGGAGCATGGTCGTCTTCGCGGTCGGCATGTGCCGCCGCATGATGGGGCTTCGCGGGGCGACCCCTCCGAGGTTCATCACGCATTCTGCTGCCGTTTAGGCAACGGATGCAACAAGCGTCGCGGAGTGGGTCGGCCTACGTCCCGGCAGGACGTCTCGCAGCGCCTTGCGACGCGGACGAGCTCGGGTGTCAGGCTGAGGTGCGTGTCTCCTGGAAGGGTTCGCCGGTGACCAGCATCGCGTGCATGATGACGGCTAGCTTGCGCGCAACGGCGACCGCGGCGCGCTTGAAGCCGAGCCGCTCGCGGAGCTGCAACCCCCATTTGCGCAGGTCGCACTCGGATCGGCTCCGCACCAGCAGTACGGTCGCAGCTTCGTAGAGCAGCCCGCGCAGATGGCTGTCGCCTCGCCTCGAAATATGGCCGTCATAGTCGATCTCGCCCGACTGGTAGCGCCGGGTGGTCAACCCGACCCAGGCGCCGACAGATCGCGATCGCTTGAAGTTGGTCGGATCCTCGATGGCGGTGATGAAGGAAGTGGCGGTCACGACGCCGACACCGGGAATGGACATTAGCAGCTGGCAGGCATCGCTGCGCCGGGCGTCCGCCAGCAGTTTGCGTCCCAGCTCCGCGGCGCGAAGGCGAACGGCGTGCCAGGCCTCGAGTAGCGGCCGGATAATCCGGCCGAGGTCGGCGTCACCGGCGAGCAGAGCCTCAACCTGGCGCTCGAACTTGCTGCCCGACGCCGGCGGGACGACCAGCCCGAACGTCTTCATTAAGCCCCGGATCTGGTTCGACAGCTCGGTGCCGATCCGCACCAGGCGAGTCCGCGCCGCAACCAGCGTGCGCGCGAGCATGCTGTCGAAGCTCTTGACCCGTACCTTCTTGTAGAACCCGACCTCTGCCAGGTGAGCCAGGCCGTCGGCGTCGTTCGCATCCGTCTTGTTCGCCGCCATGTCGAGCGCCGCCTTGGCATGGCGCGCGTCGATGCAGATCGCCGGCAGCCCCTCCGCGCTCAGCGCATGAAAGAACCAGACCGACAGCGGTCCTGTCTCGAACACCACCCGCTCCGCCTCTCGAGCATGCTTGCGGATCAGCGCGGCGAGCAGCTGCGGATCCGAGGCGCATTTGCCGCGCCACACTCGCTTGCCTTCACGCCGGATCGAAACCGCTGTCTCTTTCAACGATACGTCGAGCCCGATATACTCACCCATGGCTGTTCTCCGTTCCGATGTATGGGCCCGGCTGCCAGTCGTGAGCCCGCACCTTCATCTACCGGGGAACAGCCACCTTCCTCCACGTCATCGCTGATCGAGGTAGCTCGCTCCCGCGATTACCCCATGTTCATCTCGCCCCTCGAGCCTTGGCGCGGGCACCGGTGTGATCGCTCGTCCGGATAAGGCTATCCGCTAAGGCGCTGCGAGTGCGGTGGCGGTGCGGTGGCAGATTGCCTAACGGCTACCACATCGTCGTGGGTCAACTTAACCCATATGCTTCATTACTCAATAGTGGCGTGAGTGGCATGCAGGTAGCTAGGATCGAAAGAGGCCTCTTTACGCAAGGCTGCTAAGTCAGGGATGTGCAGCGCTCCTTGGTGAACGGTGGCGAGTCCACGCTCTCGGAGCTGCCTCATAATTCGATTGACGTGCACCGGAGTGATGCCAAGCGCGTCGCCAAGCTGCTCCTGTGTGATCGGCAGTTCCATCTTGCGTTCATTATCCATAGCACCACAATTGAGCCGGGCTTCAAGTTCACAGAGCAGGTGAGCAATTGTTCTAAGCGCGTCGGTGGAATTGACGAGCCATGTCCGCAGAGTAGCCTCATCGATAAGTTTTGCCTGCCAAAGCGCTCTGCTTATCGCTGGAGAGTCGGTCGCTAGAGCGTTGAAGTTGACCAGCTCAATTTTGGCAAGGCTGCAATTTGTCAGTGCTGTTATCGAGTGATCCATCGGCGCATGACACACGGCGTGGATACCGCAAAAGTCTCCTGGCAGAAGGTACCCAGTTATACGCCGGCTTCCATTCGGACGCAGGTTGTACCTTCCAGCCCAGCCATCCAAGATGACGTACAGGTAGGACGGTGCCTCGCCCTTAATGATCGCGTCACGGCTTTTGCCGATCTGCCGCTTTGCGAAGGGAAGCTGGTGTAATGCACGCACGTCTTGCTCGCTCAGCCGAGCGAGCCTCTGCAGTCTTTCTACAAACGGTGCTAGTGACATCGACACCACCTATGCCAACACGCATCCTGAGCAGGACGCTTCACCTTGGTTTTTAACCCAAGCGAATCAAAGGCTGCCTTAAACTGGAGCAAGCCAGAAGCATGCAAGCCGCCGAGAGCGTTACATCGCGCATTGTCGGTCAACCAACAAAATGATGCTCGGGGATCTCCTACGCGGGCACTGGCGCGCCCAATACACTGTGATGCGCCACTCGCACGAGCGCTGACACGTCCTCAGCTCTCCATTAGGCTGTCTGCGAACAGGGGTGCTCAGTCGCTAAGAGAAGGCGCACGTCGGACGTCTGCTCGTTAAAATCGTATCCAGGTCCCTCCCAGACAGAAAGCTACTTATTAACGGTGACTTAGCGTACGGGGCGGCCGCCGTCATGAATGAATATAACACCCCCAAGCGATACCGCGGCTGCCCTCACGCTCACCCTGGTTTTGAAGCCATTTCAAAGCCGAGGTTTTCTGCGCCGAGTAAGGTGAAGCTCATCGCCTGGAGAGGCTTTGTAAAAGCTAATGCACCTGCAGCGGTCACCGGGGTAGGGGAGGGGCATGCCCCGCCCGCGCAAGCCAGCCAGTCCGTTCCGCTACTTCAACTCGTCGCCGGAGGTGATCCGGCTGGTAGTGCTGATGTACGTGCGCTTCCCGCTGTCGCTGCGGAACGTGGAGGACCTGCTGTTCGAGCGCGGGATCGACCTCTGCCACGAGACGGTGAGGCTGTGGTGGAACAGGTTCGGTCCGCTGTTCGCGGGCGAGGTGCGGCGCCAGCGGGCGAGCTGCATGCGCGGCTTTCGGCATTGGCGCTGGCACCTGGACGACATGTACGTGAAGCTGAACGGTGAGATGGTCTACCTGTGGCAGGCGGTGGATCACGAGGGCGAGATCCTGGAGAGCTACGTCACCAAGACCCGCGACAAGAAGGCAGCGCTCGCGTTCATGAAGAAGGCGCTCAAGCGCCATGGCTCGCCTGACGCGATCACCACTGACGGGCTGCGCTCCTACGGTGCGGCGCTGAGCGAACTCGGCAGCCGCGAGAAGCAGGAGGTGGGTCGCTGGGCCAACAACCGGGTGGAGAACTCGCACCTGCCGTTCAGGCGACGAGAACGGGCGATGCTGCGGTTTCGGCAGATGCGCACGTTACAGAAGTTCGCCTCGGTCCACGCCAACGTCCACAACCACTTCAACCACGAACGCCACCTCGTTGATCGCAAGACCTACAAGCAGCGCCGTTCCGCTGCGCTGGCAGAGTGGCAGGCGCTCGCTAGCTGAACCGTCGACCACGAAGGCCGAGATGCATCGTGTAGAGACGAGTTCGCGTTAGACTGACAGCACCGCCATCCAGTCTGCGACACCTCTTTCCCTGCAGAGCACACCCGCGGAACTGGCGCAGTTCCGCGCGATTCCGCTGCTCCGTCCGTAGTAGGAGAGCGCGCAGAACGGAGAATGGGGCGCCGCTTTTCCCTGCATTCTCCGCGTGCATGGCCGGCAGTATGGTTCCCTGTTCCGGCGCGGCCGATCTCCCATTTACCCGCGATCTGAAGGCAATCTGTCGAGGCAGCCACCCCGTCGCTGCGATGAGGTCCGGCAGCGTCGCGCCCTCGTCGCGCCCTCGTCGCGCTCTAACAGCGCTACCACCGCCGACACCTTGGTCGTGCGCGGCATGGTGACGTCGGTGTCGCTGGTAGTTTCGCTGGCCGCGGCGCCTTCACCATCGCCGGCGTTGATGGCGGCGAGCCCTGCTGGCGTGATGAAGACGCCCACGCGGCGGTCGTCATCCTATCGGGCGATCTCGGCGGCGACACGCGTCTCCTGCTCGGCAACGAGGCCCTGACGCAGCAGCGACGCGAGCGCCTTGATCGTCCGCGCCGTGCCGGCGAGCGCGTCCGGGAGGGGGAACAGGCTGCCGCTGCCGCGCTGTGCGGCATGGGCGAGCAGGAGCGTGTGGGTGTCGGGTGAGCTTGGGCATGGTGGGTCCTCGTTCTCGAGGAGAGCGGCGGGAATGCCGCTCCCACCACCCGCAGCCCCGTCGATCGTGTCGGCGGGGCAGCGACCCGGCCGCACCAGCGCCTGAGTCGAGCTGTGCTGTCGCTCTGGGTGCAGGTGAAGTCCAGCGGATAGGACGTAGTTGGGTGGGTAACTGCCCGTCCGCTATCGGGGGATCGGCCGGGGAAATCGGCCGTTCGTTCAGGAGGCAGGGGAGGAGACTTGGCTTCATTCTTGACCAAAAATAGCCCGACAGCTTGAGTCTGCCGGGCCAAGGTCAGTTCCTCGTGGCTGAGGATCTGTGGGTCGCTTGGAACCGGAACGGCACCTCCTGGCGTGCTTACACCTACCTTCCTTACATCAATCTAATCGATCCTACTCACGGCCGTGGAGCTGACCGCTAAGTCAGCGGAGGCGATCAGCCGAGAGTCAAAGCCATGTTCAATCAACTATCGATCGGGGATCGGTGATCGGACCTGAACCGGCTGGCGGGGTCGCGCCGACCTCTCCGACCATCAGAGTCGGTGTAGCTCCGTCTGTCAGTCGCTTCGGCGCCGGAGTGCTTCATAACGCCTCGCCCCAAAATGACGGTTAGTGTCCGAAGGATCAGCGTACACTTCTACCCTGAGCTGCCGTCGGTTCAAACCTGGTATCCGTCTCCGCACCGATCGCTCCTACCCTGAGCATGGCTTGCTCATGCGTCATATCGGCGAAGGGCGCTGCGTCGTTAGCTTCCTCAATCGCGTCGAAGAAGTGTTGATGCGCGGCCGGCGCAATGCTCAGGAGTCGAACGATGTCGGGGCCCTCGTTGAAAAAGCTGTGAGACACCTCAGGCGAGGCAATCACGGTCTCGCCGACGTCGCAGCGATGCGTCTGCCCGGCGCCATCGACGAAGCTCAAGGCGCCAGCCAAGACGTAGAAGGCTTCGGTGTAGCTGTGCCGGTGCGATGGTACCTGCTCACCTGGGAACAGCGTCTGCTCAAAAAAGCAGAAGCTACGGCCGGTTTCCTCGGCCCTGGCCTTCCAGACGAGGTGTGCGCCAGCGACGTCGAACGTGCGCCCCTCACGGCGCACCAGCAGGCTATTGTTAGGTCTCTCTGTCATGTTACTCTTTCTTTCAACTTGACGATTCACCGCCGATTGGTTCAGCGCAATGGTCGGCCCTGCGGCATTGTCTGCCAGAAATTTTGATCGTGACCGTAGAAGATGCGGACGCCGCGAGCGCGAAGGTCGGCAAGCCTCCGCAGCGTGCGCAAACTCTGCTCACGGTCGGCGCTCAATGATGAGAGGGTCATGCTGTCGAGTGATTCTTTGAGATAGCAGCAGTCTGCGGCTAAGATGGCATCGCCGTCCGGTAATTTGATCCTGGCGCTCTGATGTCCTGGCGTGTGACCAGGTGTCGGGAAGAGAATCACTGATCCATCGCCATACAGATCATGTTCGCCGTCGATCGCATGAATGGGATGACCGGTGTCCATATCATGGGGATGGTAGAGCCGTTCGTCCTTCTGCTCCCGGGCATAGGTCAGCTCGCGCGATTGCACCAAGATCGTGGCGTTCGGAATGAAGGCGTTGCCACCAGCGTGGTCTGGATGCAGGTGCGAATTGATGATCCAGCGGATACTAGCCGGATCAACCTCGATCTGGCGAAGCCGCGCGGCGACGTCGGCGCTCTCATCGATCGCGAAGCCCACATCGAGCGGACCAAGGGCCTCATCCATTTGTCGGCGGAAGCGCAGGCCAAGTCCCGTGTCGAACAATGCCCGACCCTTAGGATGATCGATCAGATAGGCCGTCACCGGCACATGTAGGAAGCTGGCGCCACCGCCCTCGAGAAAGAAATCTCTTGGCGCTTGAAAGCTTCCGCATGTCAAAGCAAAGACCTTCAAGGACCAGCCTCCTCCTTCGCTCGCATCATTCCGATCGGCCGTTGGCGTCGCGCTCTCGTTCTTGGCCGGCACCTCTCGCGCCCCGTCGTTCGGTTGTTTCATAGGAGCCTCGTTGTAATGGTAAGCACGGTTGCGCTGGCGAGCGGTCCGGAGCGGGAAAGGTCTTTGCGGAACAAGGATCGGCGAGCGGACATGAGGATTTCCGTGCAGCAGCTACCGGTGAAGACGTCGCCGTCCCCGGCTTTATTCCGCCGGCCCGCTAATAATCCCTAGCTGGCGAGCGAAAGGAGGTGTCGCGGCGGAGCGGCGACTCCTTGGCACCACGGCAACCCTGTCGCTGCGGGTGGCGCACGGTGGGCGACCGGCGTGTTCTGCCGCGGTAGCAAAGCTCAGCGAGCGATCCCCTCTTTGCGCGCAAGTTAAACACCATCGTGGCCGCAGGCGCCGCCCAGACGATGGTTGGGCGGCGAGCGGTGGATGCGTGCGGCTCAGATCTGCGTCACGCCGCCGTCGACGAACAGCTCCGCGCCGTTGATGAAACTTGCCTCGTCGGACGCGAGGAACAGTGCGGCTGCGGCAATCTCGTCGGGCCGTCCGACGCGTCCGACCGGGATCTGGGTAGCCAGAGAGTTTTTGATGTTCTGAGCCTGCTCACCGCCGCCGAACACGTCGGTGAGGCCGACTGTCTCGGTTGGGCCCGGGCTCACGACGTTCACGCGGATGTGGCGGTCCTTGAGGTCCAGGATCCAGCTGCGCGCCAAGTTGCGTACCGCGGCCTTGCTGGCGCCATAGACGCTGAACGCGGGCGTACCCGACGAGCCGGCATTGGAGCTCATCAGCACGATCGAGGCGCCGTCTTTCAGTAGCGGCAGGGCCTTCTGCACGGTGAAGATCGTGCCCTTCACGTTCGTGTCGAACGTCTGCTGGTACTGCTCTTCCGAAATCACGCCGAGCGGAAGCATCGTTCCGCCGCCCGCGTTCGCAACGACCACGTCGATCTGCGCGTGCTGCTGCTGAACCGCGTCATAGACCCGGTCGATGTCGGCAAGCCTGGACATGTCCGCGCGTACGCCCGTGACCCGGCCGCCGAGCTCGCGAACAGCCGCGTCTAGCACGTCCTGGCGGCGCCCGGTGATGAACACCGCCGCGCCCTCGGCGACGAACGCTTTGGCGGCGGCCAGGCCGATCCCGCTGGTGCCGCCGGTGATGACGACCACCTTGTTGTTGAAGCGCTTTGTCATTGTACGTCTCCTGCGTGGTTGCGGCGGAGCGCCGCTGCCCCACGGAGATGCCTCCGGGACGATGTTGCGTGTAGCCGGCCTTTGCTGCACGCAGCGTTCCACGAGAGGAACGCTATGCGGGTGGACCTGAACGATCTGGCGTATTTCGCCGAAGTGGTGAGCCACGGCGGGTTTGCCGCAGCCGGTCGCGCGCTGCGCGAGCCGAAATCAAAGCTCAGTCGACGGGTCGCGGGGCTCGAAGACCGGTTGGGGCTGCGCCTGATCGAACGCTCCAGCCGGCGCTTTCGCGTGACCGAGACTGGCCAGGCCTTCTACGAGCGCTGCCGGGCGATGCTCGCCGAGGCCGAGCAAGCCGAAGCGCTGGTGGTCCAGGCACAGGCCGAGCCGCATGGCCGCATCCGCTTCAGCTGCCCGACGGGAATGATCGCGCCAATATCCGGTCCTATAGCGTCCTTTCTAGCGCGCTATCCGAGAGTTCGGCTGCAGCTCATCGCGACGGATCATGCCGTCGATCTCATCGACGAGCGCATCGATCTGGCGCTGCGCGTCCGCGTGGACCTCTCCACCGACGCGGAACTCACGGTGAGATCCCTGGGACAATCCTTGCGGATCTTGGTCGCCTCGCCGCCGCTCGGAAGCCAGGTCTCATCACTAGATCAGCTCGCGTCCTTGCCGACCCTATCGACCAACGACGAACACGATTGGGTCGACTGGCATTTGGAAGCCGATGACGGACGGCGCCAGACGATCCGTGTGGAGCCTCGCCTCGGTTGCTCGGCGATGGATCAGCTATTGGCTGCCGCGATAGCGGGTATGGGCGTCGCGTTCTTGCCTGATCGCGTTTGTCGTCCGGCGCTGGAGGCCGGGCGGCTGATCCGTGTGCTGCCTGCCTGGCACGGGCAGATCGGGATCGTGCACTTGGTCTTTACCACGCGGCGGGGTCTGTCCCCGGCAGTTCGCGCCCTTATTGACCATCTTGCCAAGGAGTTCGCACCTGCGATCACCGTTGAAGCGATGGCGTGATCCTCGTGCGGATGCTCCAGTCCGATGCTCAGCAGTAGATCGTCGTTATTCCGCCCTTCGTCTATCTGCGTCCTCCATCTCATCCTGGATAGGAGGCGGCATCGAGGGGGCGGGCAGGGCGCCCGGAACGATCGCGGTTAGATGCTGCGGCGGGTGCCACGACCGAGCAGATGTGAGGCTGCCAATCTCTACGTTGAAAACTCCGTCAGTTTTCACAGGCGCGTGTCCCGATCGCGATCGGCATCACAGAAAAAATGCGACGGTGGAATAAAGCCGGGTGCATCGACGTCACAGGTCATAACCGCTCAATCGGAGACGACCCGTGCCCGTCCCTCGCTCACTAACACGCGCATGTGCCGCACTACTGCTGACCCTCTACGCCGGTGCAGGGCTGGCGGCGCCTACTGCGTCCGAGAGCCCGTACCTCACAGAGGTGAACGCCGCCATGGATCGCATGATGAAGGCGATGATGGTGCCGCCCAGCGGCGACGTCGACGCCGACTTCGTGACCATGATGCTCCCGCACCACCAGGGCGCCATCGACATGGCGGTGGCCGAGCTGCGTCACGGCAAGAACGAGCAGCTCAAGCGCATCGCGCAGGAGATCATCGTCGACCAGCAGCAGGAGATCGCGGCGATGCAGCTGGCGATGGGGCGGCCGCTGCCGCCATCGCGGCCCGTACCGACGCAGTCTCAGCCCGCCTCTTCGCCTTCCAGGGAGCACTGACATGAACCGCCTCCTCCTCTCGGCCGTCCTGCTTGCCAGCTCGGCGGGCGCACAGTCGGCGCCCTGGGCGGCGCCGGCCGCGATCGAGCTCCCGCTCGTCGATGACCGAGCAGCGGCACCGGCGACCGGCAGCGCCGCGACGGTGCAGGCACCATGGGATCACCGCGGCGTTGCTGTCAGCGGCCGCGACCGGGTCTATGCTGCCGAGCAATTCTCGAACACGCTCTCGGTCACCGATCCGGCCACCAACACGCTTCTGGGCGTGATCAAGCTCGGCGACCCGCAGCCGGCCAATTTCAGCCCGCTCTACAAGGGCCAGGTGCTCGTCCACGGGCTCGGCTTTTCACCCGATGGTCGCACCCTGGCGGTGGTGTCGATCGGATCCAATTCGGTCACGTGGATCGACACGGCTACGAACGCCGTCAAACACACCACCTATGTCGGCCGCAGCCCGCACGAGGCCTTCTTCACGCCGGACGGCAAGGAAGTCTGGGTGACCGTGCGCGGCGAGGACTATATCGCCGTGCTCGACCCCAGGACGTACGAGGAGACCGGCCGCATCAGAACGCCTGGCGGGCCAGGGATGACAATCTTCTCGCCGGACGGCCGCTACGGCTACGTCTGCTCCTCATTTAACCCTGAGCTGGTCGTGTTCGACGTGGCGACGCACCGCGAGGCCGGGCGGGTCCAGCAACCCAGCCCGTTCTGCCCGAACATCGCGGCGAGCCCGGACGGCAAGCAGGTCTGGTTCACGCTGAAGGACGTGGGCAAGACGGTCGCCTTCGATGCGAGGCCGCCGTTTGCCATACGCCAGGTCATCGACACTGGCCCGATCACCAATCACGTCAACTTCGCCAACACCTATAAGGGGCAGTTCGCCTATGTGACGGTCGGCGGCCTCAACCAGGTGAAGGTGTTCCGCACAAGTGACTTCCGCCAGGTCGCGACCATTCCCGTCGGCAAGCTGCCGCACGGGGTCTGGCCATCGGGCGACGGCTCGCGCATCTATGTCGGCCTCGAGAACGACGACAAGCTGGCCGTGATCGACACCGCGACGAACAAGGTCCCCGCCATGGTGCCGATCGGGCAGGCGCCGCAAGCGATCGCCTATGTGCCCGGCGCTGTCCCGAACGGCGCAGGCACCGCGAACCTGCAACCGCTGGGTACCGCCGGCAACGCGACCCACCTCACCCTTGCGGCGCGCGGCGATATGGCCTCGGCCGCGACCAGCGTCACGCTGTTCGATCAAGGCGTCGTGCAGGTCCTGCAGGGATCAGTGACCGGTCTGGAGCCCAAGCACGCCTTTGTCATCGCCCTCGCCGGACGTGCCGACGGGTCTGGCCCGCTGGAGCCGCTCGCCACCTTCATGACCAATCCTGCGGGATCCGCGATCGTCAACACCTCGGGACCGATCCGCCAGATCGTGGCAGGCACGGCAACGTCGGGTCGGCGCTGGCTGGTCATCGCGGAGACGAGCGACACAGCTCCGGGTGCCGTCGTCCAGGTCCAGCGCGACTGAGATGGACGAGCGCGCCGCCCTGATCGAGCCGCTCATCCCCGGTCTGCGGCGCTATGCTCGCGGGTGGCTGCGCGACGCTGCGCTGGCCGACGACATCGTGCAGGACTGCCTGGAGCGCGCCGTCTCGTCGTGGCGCCAAAGGCGCGGCGATGCGGTGCGCCCCTGGCTGTATGCCATCCTGCACAACCTGCTGGTCGATCATGGCCGGCGCGCGCCGCGGCGCGCCACGCTCGTCCCGATCGACACGGCGGACGAGGTGACGCTCGCCGTCCGTGCGGAGCAGACCGACGCGATCGAGCACGGTGATCTGCTACGCAGCCTCGATGCCCTACCGCCCGAGCAGAAGGCAGTTATCCTGCTCGTGTCGGTCGAGGATCTGTCCTACGCGGAGGCGGCGACGGTGCTCGGTATCCCGGTCGGTACGCTGATGTCGCGCCTGTCGCGCGCGCGAGACAAACTAGCCGAGCTGATCGGCGCTGGCGCGCGTGCCAGATTGCGGAGGGCGAAGTGACGGCTCCTGTCGGTGAGGACGATCTGACCGCCTGGGTCGATGACCGGCTCGCCGTCGAGCGCCGCCCTGTCGTGGAGCGTTACCTCGCTAATCATCCGGATATCGCGGCGCGTCTGCGGCAGCAGCAGAACCAGCGTAGCGCGCTCCAAAGCCTCTTCGCCCCGATCGCCGCGGAGCCGATCCCCGCGACGATGCGGATCGACGCGATCGCAGCGAGCCAACGTGGTACGCGGCCTGCATGGTTCCCGGCGGTGGCAGCGGCGCTCCTCCTGGCGGTGGGCTTCGGCGGTGGATGGGGCGTGCGCACGCGAACGATGCCGCCACAGGCCGGGATTGGCGCGCTAGCCCGGGAGGCAGGCTATAGCTACCGGGTCTACGCCTCCGATGAGCAGCGCCCGGGCGAGATGGGTGCCGGTGAAAAGCAACAGCTTGTCAGCTGGGCCTCACGGCGGATCGGTAGCAGGGTAGCGGTGCCTGATCTCGCGGCCGCCGGCTACCGCTTCGCCGGCGGCCGCCTCGTGGCGACGCCCCACGGGCCGGCTCTCCTTCTGCTCTACGATGGCGCCACGCGTGTCCGCCTCGCGGTGCTCAGCCGACCGATGGACATCGACAAGGACGCCAGCATGGTCTCGACACGTGACGAGGACGTGCAGCAGGTGAGCTGGGCGGACCGCGGCATCGGCTTCAGCGTGGTCGCGCCGAGCGCCACGACGGGGTTGCAGCCGATTGCCGCGGCTATACGAGTTCAAGCTGCGGCGATCTAATGGCAGTTCCAGAACGCAACCAGAAACGCGTCTGAACGAATGTCCGATGTTGATTAGCCGGCCAGGTGGCTTGAGTGACCGCTGGTGGGTCTGGCCTTCAGGGGCGGAAAGCCCTCGACGCGCTGTAAGCTAGGCGTGTACGATCCGAGCGGCGTAGCATCCGCGCTTCGCATAATGCGCGTGCAGATAGGCAACGGTGGGATTGTTGAAAAAGCGCTCGATAAGCGGGACGAGTGCGTCGCCGTTAACGAGGTTTGCGTCGACCATTTCGCCATTATCGCTGAAGGCCCTGAGTGAAATGGGGCGAATGCGAACCGCGTCAGGTATGACATCAGTGACATCCAGCGCTCGGCTGGCACCTTCGCGAACGAAGATCGCGTGCCGGGAGCGATAAGGCGTGTGCGCTGGCTGATGTTCGTAGTTCAGGAGGATTGCCCGGTCACCCACGTCGAGATCGCGTACTGCAACGCGGTCGGGGTAGCCCGGCGTGGCGTCCACGACATATCGCTTTGCTCCGGCAGCAGCGAGGTCGGCGTCCGATAAACCGTGGAGGTGGCTGAACTGGTCGGGATCAAGGCCCAGAACACGAAAGGACATTAGCGCATTCTCCTATGCGCTGCCATCTAGCCCATGGTGCTGCTGGTGCTGGCGCTGGTCGTCGCGCTCACCGTCTATCTCTACGTCGCGGTGCCCAAAGGTTTCTTTCCGGAGCAGGACAGCCCGATGCTCGGCGCCGGCGTGCGCGCCGACGAGAGCAGCTCCTTCCAGTCGATGCAGAGCAAGCTGCGCGACGTCTTCGCGGTGATCCGCAGCGACCCCGCGGTCGACACCGTCGTCGGCTTCACCGGCGGACGCCGCGCCGGGGGCGCCTTCATGTCGGTCGCGCTCAAGCCCGAAGGTGAGCGCACGGCGAGCGGTAGGGAGGTGATCGATCGCTTGCGCCCGCGGCTCGAGGCGGTGCCCGGCCTGCGCACTTTCCTGTTTCCGTTCCAGGCGGTGCGCGTCGGCGGTCGGTCGAGCAACGCCAGCTACAGCTACCTGCTGATCTCGGACGACACCGCGTCGCTTTACGCTACCACGGCGCGACTGGCCGCGATCCTCCGCACGCGGCCGGAGCTCACCGACATCGACACCGACCTGGAGCAGAACGGCTCGGAGAGCTACGTGCAGATCGATCGCGACCGTGCCGCCAGCCTGGGCATCAGCCCGCGCGACATCGACAATGCTCTGTACAACGCCTTCGGCCAGCGCGAGGTGGCGACGATCTATGAGGACGTGAACCAATACGGCGTGATCCTCGAGTGGGACCAGGACGCCGCGCAGGGCCCCGCCGCGCTCACCGACGTCTACGTCCCCGCGAACGCCGCCGCGGACCGGCCGAGCTCGGACGCGACCACGGTGCGGACCAGCGGTGACACGCTCTCCACCGGCGCACGCGCGGCGGCAGGCGATGCGGGCAGCGCGCCCGATCGCGGCGGGGGCGTGGCGGAGGGGGACGTTACCAACCCGACGCTGCGCGACCCCCGGCACCGCGCTCAGCACGGCGCCGCGGCGCATGGTGCCGCTGTCGGAGATCGCGTCCTTCCGCACCAGCCAGACCGCGACCAGCGTCGAGCACCAGAACGGCGAGGTGGCGACCGACATCTCGTTCAGCCTGGCCGAGGGCGTGACGCTGAGCGAAGCGCAGGCAATCATTGCTGAGGCGGAGCAGCAGGCGGTAATGCCAGACAACGTTCGCGGCGAGTTCTCTGGCACCGCCGCGGCTTTCCAGGACCAGCTCGCGCAGCAGCCCAATCTTGTCGCGGCGGCGCTGGTGGTGATCCATCTCGTCCTCGGCATGCTGTACGAGAGCCTGGTCCATCCGCTCACCGTACTCTCGACCTTGCCCGCGGCGGGCGTCGGCGCGGTGCTGGCGCTGTTGCTCGCCAAGATGGAGTTCACCGTCATCGCGCTGATCGGCGTCTTCCTGCTGCTCGGCATCGTCAAGAAGAACGCCATTCTGATCATCGACTTCGCGCTGGAGGCGCAGCGCGCGCGCGGGCTGAGCGCGGAGGCGGCCGTGCGCGAGGCCAGCATCCTCCGCTTCCGTCCCATCCTGATGACCACGCTCGCCGCCGCGCTGCTGGCGGGCTGCGCGGTCGGCCCCGACTACGTCCGCCCCGCCGCCCCGCTGCCGGCGGCGTGGAAAGCGCCGCCGGGATGGTCGCCCGCGAGGCCCGCGGACCGGGAGGTGCGCGCCGACTGGTGGACATCGTTCGGCGACGCGACGCTGGACGCACTCGTCGCGCGCGCCGATGCTGCCAACCAGACGCTCGCCGGCGCGGCCGCCAATTACGCGCGCGCCCGCGCCGCGGTGCGCGAGACCCGCGCCCCGGCGCTCCCGACGGTGGGTCTCGCCGCCTCCGCCAATTACCAGGGGCAGGGCGGCTCCAACCGGACCATCACCGATCCGGTCACCGGCCAAATCGTCACCGTGGGGGGCAGCCGCCGCACCACGCGGCTTCAGCTCGGCATCGGCGCGAGCTGGGAACCGGACCTGTTCGGGCGGATCAGCCGCTCGGTCGAGGCCAGCCGCGCCGAGGCAGCGGCGGCCTCGGCGAATCTCGGTTCGGCGCGGCTCGCGATCCACGGCGAACTTGTCACCAATTACCTCGCGCCCCGCGGTACCGACGCGGAGATCGCGATCGTCCGCCGCACCGTCGCCGGTTATGAGCGCGCGCTGCGGATCGCCGAGAATCGCTACCGCGCCGGCGTGGCGATCCGGACCGACGTGTTCGACGCCGACGCGCAGCTCGCCTCCACGCTTACGATCCTTGAGGGACTGCAGCGCACGCGCGCGGCGCTGGAGAATGCCATCGCGGTGCTCGTCGGCGCGCCCGCGAGCGACTTCCGCTTGGCCGCGGCGGTCGACCTCCCTTCCGCGGCGGTGCCGCCGATCCCCGCCACGCTCCCTTCGACGCTGCTGGAGCGACGGCCCGACATCGCCGCGGCGGAGCGGCGCGTGGCGGCGGCCAACGCCGCGATAGGGATCGAGCGCAGCGCCTTCTTCCCCAGCCTCGCCCTCTCGGCCGATGGCGGCCAGAACGCGGGCTCGCTCGACGCGCTGTTCGGCACCGCCGCCAACATCTGGTCGCTCGGCGCCAACCTCGCCCAGGCGGTGTTCGACGGCGGCGCGCGACGGGCCCGGGTCGCGCAGGTGCGCGCGTCCTACGACGCCGCCGTGGCGGACTACCGCCAGACGGTGCTGCTGGCCTTTCAACAGGTGGAGGACCAACTCACCGCGATCGAGGTGCTCGCCCGCCAGCAGGCGCTGCTGGAGCGTGCCTCGGCCGCGGCCGATCGCAGCGAGGCGACGCCGCTCAATCGCTATCAGAGCGGGCAGATCGCCTACACCGACGTGGTGATCGCACAAGCGACGGCGCTCGATGCGCGCCGCGCGCTGCTGCAAACCGCGACAGATCGACGCATTGCTGCTGTGGCAGTAGTGCAAGCTTTAGGTGGTGGATGGTCGGGGTAGCTGGTGTTTCACGACATCCATGAAGTCGTCCTTTCGGCACGTAAAAGCAGTCATTTGGCCGTCACCTGCATCGTCTGTGGCCCTTTGACATCGACATGAATGGATGACTAAAGTCGGGGTGCGAGCTAGGGGCGCTGAACGTCTGCTTGTGGGTCACCGATCGAGCTGCTTTCATAATGGGCTGATGTTCTGGCCGTTCGCAGTCTGGTGCACTAGCCATCCTCCCGCAGTAGCGACGTATAGGCGGGCCACGTTGAGGAACTGCCGCGTTC
>Ga0265798_10005373_pt1 | contig 17266 bp, 17 predicted proteins | sample P3T30metagenome_FD_192430 | JGI IMG/M metagenome (GOLD analysis project Ga0265798, IMG submission 192430) | Plant litter microbial communities from East Loma Ridge, Irvine, California - P3 T30 | ecosystem: Environmental > Terrestrial > Plant litter > Unclassified | place: USA: California... | reverse complement strand
AAAAATATTCCCGCGCTTCAGGCTTCGACCGTTACATCGTCTTGCGATTTTGTATCTTCATAGCAACATTCCAAACCTTGGAACAGGGGTCTATTGCGCGCCGCAGCAGTGGATGGACTGTTAGTATCAGATCAACACGACAACGCAAGGAGTCCATCATGGCAAACCCGAAGACCAAACCCGATCCGGCCGCCAGCGGCCCGGCCATCCTGCACGAAGCCGATGTCGGCAGCGGCGAGCGTTCACCCGGCCAGGAAGAAACCGACCAGATGATCCGCGAGATTCCCCCGCGCGGCCAGGGCAAGCCCCAGGATGCCGGCCAGTCCGGCAGCGAGCAGCGTCCGCCCAAGGATTGAAAATGCGGTCCGTGCGGAGGCACGGACCGCTTCGTCTGCCAGCGCGCATCCCCGCAAAGGGATGCGCGTTGTTCATGGTTATTACGCCTTGATCGGCGGCTCCGGCGGGGTCGGCTCCTCGATCGGTGCGCGTGCAGGCGCCGGCACGTCGTCCGGATCGGGTTGCGGCTGCGCCGGAGGCAGGTCCGGATCGGGCGTCGTATGGGCGTGCAGCGCCTCCGGCTGGTCCAGAATACTCATGCGTTTCTCCTCGTCGCGCCGGCTCAGCGGCGCGCCTTCTGCTTGGCGCCGCCGCCCGCGCCTTGCCCGGTGCCGGCCTTGACCCGGGATTTTTCGTTGTGGCTGCTCTTCTCGGGCTTGCCCGCGCGGGCCTTGGCCATATCGTCTTCCGACATGGTGGCCGACTGCTTGTTCTGCTTGTCGCTGGATTTCGATTGATTCATGCCATTCTCCTTCCAATGAAACAGTTGACGTTGTGTGCAGACTAGCATGGACGAATCCGCGCCGACTTCAATCGTGCGCGCGGCTGCTATAGTGGCGCTTTGCCATCCTTTCATTCCGGACGTCCCATGCGCCTGTTCGCTTCGCTCCTCCTTGCCTGCGCCTGCGCCGGCGCCGTCCAAGCCGCCCCGATGAAACTGTCCGACTACATGGCCCTGTCCGGCCCGGCGCCGAGCGCCACTTTCCACTATGGCAGCGCACCCTCGCAATACGCCGAACTGTTCCTGCCGGCCGGCGAAGGCCCCTTCCCGGTCGCGGTGCTGGTGCACGGCGGCTGCTGGACCAAGGAATTCGGCGGCATCGTCCAGTTGCGCAATATGGCCGGCGCGCTGGCCCGCCACGGCATCGCCGCCTGGAACGTGGAATACCGCCGCGTCGACGAGGAGGGCGGCGGCTATCCCGGCATGTACCTGGACATGAACGCCGCGCTCGAGACCTTGCGGCGCGAGGCGCGCAAGCATCCGCTCGACCTCGAACGCCTGGTCGCGGTCGGCCACTCGGCCGGCGGCCAGCTGGTGCAATGGCTGGCGGCGCGTCCGCGCATCCCGGCGTCCAGCCCCCTGTTCCAGGCCGATGCGCTGGCGGTGAAGAACGTGGTCAGCCTGGGCGGCCTGGCCGACCTGCGCCATGAAGCCGAACTGATCAAGACCAGCTGCGATCGCGATACCGCGCAGCTGGCCGGCGCGCCGAGCCAGGCGCGGCCGGACGTGTTTTCCGATACCAATGCCGGCGAGCTGATGCCGAACGGCAGCCGCACCATCCTCGTCACCGGGGAACTCGACACCATCTCGCCGCCGCGCGTGGCCCACGATTTCGCCCGCCGCGCCCGCGCCGCCGGCGACCGCGCCGAGGTCGTGATCCTGCCGGGCGCCAGCCACTATGATGAAGTCGCGGCCAGCTCGCCTTCCTGGCCGCTGGTGCTGCAGGCGATCGAGGCGGCGCTGAAGCGCGCCCCTTGAACGGGCACGCTTGACGCTGGCGCCGCGCAGGCGCAGTCTCAATCGGGCCAGGCGATCTTCCTGGCCAGCCGCTGTTCGAGCACTACCTCGCCCTCGGGCACGGCCACGCAGGGCAGGATATAGCCTTCGCGCTTCTCGTCGAAGGACAATCCCGGCCACTCGACCAGGTGACGCACGCTGCCGCCCGTCATGCGGCAGATGCAAGTGCGGCAGGTGCCGTTGCGGCAGGAGCTGGGCAGCTCGATGCCGGCCCGCTCGGCCGCCTGCAGGACGGTGTCGCCCTCGTCCGCGCCGAACGACCAGCCGGACGGTTGCAGGGTGATGGTCGTTGTGCTCATGGGCCGATTGTACCTGCGCTCCTTCCGGCCGCGATGGTCCGCGGTGACCGAAGCATGGGTTCGTTCGCGCACAGACCCTGTTCTTGCCTCCAAATAAGCTGGTGGCAAGGAAACAAGAAAGCAGGTGACCCATGAAACATGCAATCCACCCGGTCCTGGCCGCCCTGCTGGGCACCCTTGCCACCCTCCCGGCGGGCGCGCAGCAAGCGCAGCCGATGACGCTCCAGCAAGCCGCGCCCGTGCAGCAGCCGGCCCAGCAAGGCCAGCAGATCCCGCAGGCCCAGCCGCAGCAGCAAGCCGCGCCTAGCGCCGTCCCCGCCACGGCCGCAGCCGCCGCGCCGGCCGCCGATGCCGCCGCCGCCGCCGAGTTCGAGCGCCTGCTGCGCGCCCAGGTGCTGCTCGACCGCGCCCATTTCTCGCCCGGCGAGATCGACGGCGCCTACGGTTCGAACATGCGCCAGGCCCTGTCCGGCTTCCAGAAGGCGCGCAACCTGGCCGTCACGGGCAAGCTCGACGACGCCACCTGGAACGCCCTGAACGTCGACGCCACGCCGACCCTGCTGAAATACACGCTGGCGCAGGCCGACACGGCCGGCCCCTTCCGCCCCGTTCCCGAAGACATGATGGACAAGGCCAAGCTGCCCGCGCTCGGCTATGCGACGCCGGCCGAGGGCCTCGGCGAAAAATTCCACGCCAGCCCGGCGCTGCTGGAAAAGCTCAACCCGGGCAAGGACCTGGGCCGCGCCGGCGAACAGATCGTGGTGCCGAACGTGGTCGGCACGGCGCCGCTGCCGCCGGCCGCGCGGGTGCTGGTGTCGAAGGATGCGCGCGTGCTGTGGCTGCAGGATGCGGGCGGGCGGCTGCTGGCCCAGTATCCGGTCTCGACCGGCAGCGAACACGATCCGCTCCCGATCGGCGACTGGACCATCGAGGGCGTGCACCGCAACCCGACCTACCACTACAACCCCAAGCTGTTCTGGGACGCCCAGCCAGGCGACAAGAAGGCCACCGTGCCGGCCGGTCCGAACAACCCGGTCGGCGTGGCCTGGATCGACCTGTCCAAGCCGCACTACGGCATCCATGGCTCGCCGGTGCCCGGCCTGATCGGCAAGACCGAGTCGCACGGCTGCATCCGCATGACCAACTGGAGCGTCGCCGAGGTGGCGGGACTGGTGCAGTCCGGCACCGAGGTCGTACTGCAGGATTGATTGAAGATGCCGGCGCCCGTGCCGGCATGACAAGCGAGGAGACGACGACGATGAGATGGCTGATGACCTTCGTGCTCGGCGTGCTGGTAGGCGCCGGCGGCCTGTTTGTCTGGCTGCGCCAGATGCCCCCCGAAGCGCCGCGCGTGGCCGGCGCCACCGGCTCGCTGCCGGCGCCGCCCGGCCCCGACATCGAAGGCCAGCTGCCGCCCGCGCCGAAGGTCATGCCCGACCTGACCGAACTCGACCTGCCGCTGCGCCCGGCCAGTTTCAGCGCCGCCGCGGGTACCGGCGCGGCGGCGGCGTCGACGCCGTCCGCGGCGCCGGGCAAGCTGGCGGTGCCGGTCGAGGGCATCGCTTTCACCCAGCTGTCCGACACCTACGACCAGGCCCGCGGCAGCGAACGCCACCACGAAGCGCTCGACATCATGGCGCCGAAGGGCACGCCGGTGCGCGCCACGTCCGACGGCAAGGTCGCCAAGCTGTTCACCAGCAAGCCGGGCGGCCTGACCGTCTACCAGTTCGATCCCAGCGAAAAATACGCCTACTACTACGCCCACCTGGACCGCTACGCCGACGGCCTGCAGGAAGGCGCCGACATCAAGCGGGGCGACCTGGTCGGTTATGTGGGCGTGACCGGGAATGCGGACCCGAATGCGCCTCACCTGCATTTTGCGGTGTTCGAACTGACGCCCGAGAAGCAATGGTGGAAGGGGACGCCGGTGAATCCCTATCCGCTGCTGTCGAACTGAGCGCCGCTTCTCCCCCATATCGATCGCCGTGCAGGCAGCGCACGGCGATCGCCGCATTGCCCCTTCCACAATACCATGGCTTCCCCCGGCGAAATTTCCTGAGTGAATGTATACTGATGCCTTACCGCATCATCCGGCGCATGCAGCGCCGATGTTCACCCTCGTCGGATCATCATGAAATCACGCAAACTTGCCGTTTTCCTGGGCGGCTACCTGCTCACGGTCTTCGTCCTCGCCCACCTCTACCATGGCTTCTCGGGGATCGCCTCGGCCGCCAACATCGCCACCTGCCTGGCCATCGCACTGCTGCTCGGCTTCGCGGCCGGCACCTCGGAAACCGCCGCGCGCCACGGGATCACGTTCACGCTCGCCTCCTTCGGCGGCGCCCTGACGATCCTGCTGTCCTTCTGCCTGGATACGGTGCACATGGCCTTCGTCGCCCTGCCCTACGTCTTCTTCTGGACCAACGCCGCGTGGCTGGGGTTGCAGGCGGCCCGGATTTGCCGGACGGCCCTGGCGACGCCGTCGGCGCAGTAAACACGTCGCCCCTGCGAAAGACAGGGGCCCGAGTCTGCATGCGTTTCGACAGCCCGTGCACATTGGACCCCTGCCTGCGCAGGGGCGACGGTTTTTCTGCAGGAGCGACAGCGGCTGACCGTCCTGTTCAGCCGGACAAACCCTAGCGCCCGCTCTCTGCGGCCAGCTCGTCCACATCCGCCCCCACGTTGATCGCCGCATACGCCCGCTGCACGGCCAGCGACTCGCGGCCGCCTTTTCCATACAACTCCTCGGCCGTCTCGATCATCTTGCTGCGTGCCTGGACGTAATTGGTGCTGGCCGTGAACTTGGTGATATTGGCAAGGAACCAGATCCGGTAGGCCTTGTCGAGACCGATGCCGCTCATCGCCAGCGGCGTCTTCACCAGATAACGGCTGTAGGTGTCGCCGCTCTTGTCAATGCCCGAGCCCTGGGACAGGAAGTAGAACATGCGGTTGTTCGGGCCGCTGCTGTAGTGCACGTCGATGCGCCGCAGCGAGGTGCTCCAGGCGTCCGGGCTGCTGCCATCGCGGCTGGGCCGCATCATCCAGCGCAGCGGCGTGCCGGTCTTGCTGATCTCGGCGCCCAGCAGCCAGTCGTTGCCGGCGGCCGGAATCGCGTCCCCCTTCCCGCCCGCGCGCGCATAGGCTTCCACCACTTCGCCATTGATGTCCGAGGCCGATTCGTTCAGGCCGCCGGACTCGCCCGAATACGTCAGGTTCGAGGTCGCCGCCGTGATGCCATGGCCCATCTCGTGGCCGATCACGTCGATCGAGCCCAGGCTGTTGAAGCTGTTGCCGTCGCCGATGAACATGCAGCGGCAGGCGTCGCTGTAGTAGGCGTTGTCGTAGCCGGAGCGCACGTGGACCGCGATGTGGGTGGCGGTGTCGTGGCCGTCGAGCGAGCGCCAGTTGAACACGTTCTTCAGCGTGTCGTACGTGTTCATCAGGCCCCACATCGCGTTCACGGCGGCGGTCTGGCCGTTGGCGTCGACGGTGGAGCCGCCCTTCACGTACTGCTTGCCGTCGCCCCAGGTATTGCTGTCGTTGACGTAGACCTTGCCGGCGCTGGTGCCGTGGTCGGCATTGGTGATCGCCATCGCGCCGAAGCTGCCGCCGCTGCCGCGGCTGTCGTCGACCATCTTGTATTTGCCCTCGACGAGGGTGGTGTTGACCGGCACCTCGCCGTTGTACTGGCTCCTGCCCACGCCGACCACGGTCTGCAGCATGCTCCACTGGTCGAGGATGGCGCCGTTCCTGGCGCTGACGATGGTGTCGTGGTAGACCGGACGATCGCCGGCATGGATGCGCGTGCGCACCAGGTAGGCCAGTTCGTAGCGGTCGACCACGTCCTTCACGTCGACCGCATTGAGTTCCTGTTCCGGCTTGTCGCGCGCGTCGGGAGTCCGCTCCTGGCGCACCATCGGCCAGATGATCAGCTCGGTGCTGGGCGGCACCGCATGGCGCAGCTCCGGCGCCAGGGTCGGCCGCAGCGAGGCCAGCGCCGCCGCCACTGCGGCCTCGGGCGAAATGGCCGGCTTCACGTCGATGTCCTTGCCGGCCAGCGCAGCCCCGTGTGCAGCCCCGGCCAGCGCGGCGCTGCGCTCCGACACCGATTCCGACACGATGCGCCCGGCGCCGTCGAGCACCAGCACCGACTCGGCGCCGAACACGCGCACGCCCTTCCAGGTGTGGGCCACGCGCGCCACCTGGGTGCCCTGGGCTCCGGGATGCTGGCTGGTCAGCTGGAAGCCCAGGCGCGCGTCATGGCCCTTGCCGGCGCGGCGCGTCTCGAGCTGGGCCAGCAGCGATGCGCGCGCCGGCGCGCTAATCGCCACCGGCGCGCTCATCGTGCCCGGACCGGCCAAGGCCGGCTGGGGCAGGAACAGGACAAGGTAAAAGGCGCCGAGCGGCGCCAGCAGGATCTTGCGCTTGTTCATGTCTCATCTCCATTCGGTGACGCCCGGCCGCTGCGCGGGGCAGCGTACTTGTGGGCATCATTCCAGTGTGGATGAGCTTGATGAAAAAGATTTGTTAAGGCGCAAGGGGTCTGGTAAGCATGGGCTTGCTCAATACCTGGGGTGGGAAAGCGGGTTTGCGCCGGTGGCGACGCGTGGCGGGCACCGTCGCCTGCGAGGCCGCTGGCCTCGCAGAGTCCGCCCTACGATGTCAACGCTCGCGGCGGCGCAGCAGGTAGGCGACGGTGCCGACCACGGCGCCGGCGATCACGGCTTTCTTGACCAGGCCGGCGCGGTTGTACTGCCATTCGGACTTGATGCCCATTTCGGCCAGCACGTTCGGCACCTTGCCGCGCGCCAGGTCTTCGCCGACGCCCTCGACCACGTTGATGCGGTCGGCCGCCAGCAGGATCAGCCAGTGGCGCAGGTCGTTCTCGGACCATTTGAAGGCCATCCGGCGCAGCATGCCCGACAGGCCCGACGGCGGCTGGACGGTGCCGAAGATCGGCGTGATGGCATTGCCGCGCTCGGTCGAGGTCAGCACTTCGACGTTTTGCGGCTGCTGCGGCAACTTGCCCTCGTGCTGGTGGATGAAGCGCGGCGGCGTGCGCTCCATCGGCACGCCGGGACGGTCCTTGCGGTCGAGGTCGGCGCCCCAGCCTTCGATGTGGGCCAGCTGCTCGCGGCCCGGGCGGCGCGGCACGTCCTTGAAGTCGCCCTGCAGCGGGTGCTGGTGCACATGTCCATGAGCGTGGTCATTGCCATGGTCGTGGTCGTGGCGATGTTCGCGGTTTGCTTCCATGTTCGTTCCCCTCCTTATTGCGGTGCGCTGGACTGGACGGCCTTGACTTCACGCGCCGAGGGCGGGATCAGGACGGTCTTGATGCAGTTGTCGAGCTTGCTCGAGAAGATGTGGTAGGCGTCGGCCACTTCTTCCAGCGGCACCCGGTGGGTGATGATTCCCTTGGGATTGATGCGCCCCGCGCGGATATGCTCGATCAGGCGCGGCAAATGGCGCCGCACGCTGGCCTGGTTCATGCGCATGGTCAGGCCCTTGTTCAGCGCATTGCCGATCGGGACCGCGTTGAAGGTCGGGCCATATACCCCGATGATCGACACATTGCCGCCCTTGCGCACCGAATTGATGCACCAGTGCAGGACGATGGAGGAACCCGCCTGCAGCTTCATCAGGCGCCCGGTGAGGGTCTGGGCGATCGAGCCGGCGGCATCGCCGCCCACCGCGTCGATGCAGACGTCGGCGCCGAGGCCATCGGTCATCTTCTTGATGTGCTCGGCCATGTCGTTGACGCTGCGGAAGTTCACCACCTCGCACTGGGCGTAGCGCTGGACGAACTCGAGGCGGTACTCGACCTCGTCGACCACGATCACGCGGCCGGCGCCCATCAGCCAGGCCGACTTGGCGGCGAAGATCCCGACCGGGCCGGCGCCGAACACGACCACGGTATCGCCTTCCTGGATGTCGCCCATCTCCGCGGCCTGGTAGCCGGTCGGCAGCGCATCGGTCATCAGCACTGCATCCTCGTCGTGGATGTCGTCGGGGATGATCATCGGGCCGACGTCGGCCATCGGCACGCGCACCAATTCGGCCTGGCCGCCGTCATAGCCGCCGGCGGTATGCGAATAGCCGTAGATGCCGCCCACGGCGGTGGCTTGCGCATTCGTATTGTGGCAATTGCCATACAGCTCGCGCTGGCAGAAGAAGCAGGAACCGCAGAACAGGTTGAAGGGCACCAGCACGCGGTCGCCGACCTTGAGCTTGTGCACGTCCGAACCGATGTCCACCACTTCCCCGATGAACTCGTGACCGAAGGTATGGCCGACGCGGGTGTCGGGCACCATGCCGTGGTACAGGTGCAGGTCGGAGCCGCAGATGCAGGAACGCGTCACGCGCACGATCGCATCGCCCGGGTGTTCGATGACCGGATCGGGTTTGTGGTCGGCGCGGACGCGGTAGGGGCCGCGGTAGTTCATTGCCAGCATAAAGTCCTCCTCAATGGGTTATTTGGCAGAACCTTATGTCAAAACGCTAAGGAAGGCGATACGCGCACGGAAACGAACACGGGATTCCCGACACTTTTTTGTGAAATGCTAGCGCTTTGTTTTTAAAAGGAAATTTCGTAATTGCAAATGCATTCCGGGTGGAATTGTTACGCCAAATATGACGACGGCCGCGCATGGCGGCCGTCGTCGGGGCGGGGGGCACAAGCCTTACAGCTGGCGCGCCTCGAAGGTATTGCACTGCTCGACCGAGCCGGTCTCGAGGCCGCGCTTGAACCAGCGCACGCGCTGGGCCGAGCTGCCGTGGGTGAAGGAGTCGGGCACGACCTCTCCGCGCGACTGGCGCTGCAGGGCGTCGTCGCCGATTGCGCTGGCGGCGTTCAGCGCCGAGGCGATGTCGCCCTGCTCGATGATCTGCTTGGCCTGGTTGGTATGGTAGGCCCATACCCCGGCGAAGCAGTCGGCCTGCAGTTCCAGGCGCACCGACATGGCGTTGGCCTCGGTCTCGGACGAACGCTCGCGGGCGCGGTCGACCTTGCCCGAGATGCCCAGCAGGTTCTGCACGTGGTGGCCGATCTCGTGGGCGATCACGTAGGCCTGGGTGAATTCGCCGCCGACCTTGAAGCGCTCCTGCATCAGCTTGAAGAACGAGAGGTCGATATACACCTTGCGGTCGGCCGGGCAGTAGAACGGTCCGACCGCGCTCTGGCCGACGCCGCAGCCGCCGGTACTGGTGCGGCCCTGGTACAGCACCAGGGTCGGCGGCACGTAGTTGGCGCCGCCTTCGCGGAAGATCTTGGTCCAGGTGTCTTCGGTGTAACCGAGCACGGTGCGCACGAACTGGGTCTCGCGGTCGTTGGCCGGCGGGTGCGCGGGGGTGTGCTGCTGCACCTGCTGGGTGCCGCCGCCGCCCGAGAGCAGGTTCAGGATGGTCGTGGGCGAAACCCCGAAGAACCAGGATCCGAGCAGCGCCACCACGATGGTGCCGATGCCGATGGTCCCTCCGCCGAAGCCGAAGCCGCCGCCCCCTCCGCCGCCATCGCCGCGGCGGTCCTCCACGTTATCGCTCTGTCGATCACCGTCCCAACGCATTCACATCTCCTTGCCGCGCCGCCTGGCGGCGCGTGTCGATCGGTGCCGGCGGCAGTCCGGCCGCCGGCAGGTATGGTATTCAACGCCCGGACTGGCGCTTCGATCCGAATATGCCGCTGTTCTCGCGCGCGTCCTTGATGCGGAAGTCCTCGTCCGCCGCAAGATTGGCGCGCTCTTCGTCGAGCCGGCTGCGCTCCTGGCGCTCGCGTTCCACTTCACGCTGCACGCGTTCGGCCAGGGAAAAATGAGGCTGGTACATATGTGTTCCTTCGTCTATCGAGTCGCACCGGATGGTCCGGCATCACTATGCGCGGACGCCATGCCGCAGTCTGTTCGAACTTGCACATAATGACATATGGCCGCCTTTCCGTGCGGCGCACGCGAGATGCACCGAGCCTATGTGCGCCAGCGAACGGAGCGCAAGGGCATCGTCGCGCATCCTTCCTGTATGCACGCATCCACCACCCCGACCGACGCCCTCGCCGCCCTTGGCCGCGCCCTCCAAGCCGCCGGCTACCATTTCATCACAGTCACCCCGGCTACCCACCGCCGCGTCAACCGCCGTCCCGGCAACGACCTGGCGCAGGATGTGCGCGGGGTGTTCGGCTGGAGCCGGCCGTTCGCTCGCGGCGTGCTGCCCGACGACATCGAGCGCCTGCTGCGCGCCAGCGGCCAGGTGGAAGCATGGCGCAAGGACCGTGACGATGACGACGACGATGACGGCGGCGCTGCGGGCCCGGCCGATGGCGCAGCGCCCGCGACGCGCGCCCTGGTGCGCGCTTCCAGCATCGACACCCGGCTGTACTTCCACTCGGCCTGGCCGGCAGCCCAGGAAGACGCGGTGTTCTTCGGCCCCGACACCTACCGCTACGTCGCCGCCATGGCGCGCGCGCTCGACACCCTGGCGCGGCCGGTGATGCGCGCGGTCGACATCGGCGCCGGCAGCGGCGCCGGCGCGATCGAGCTGGCCCTGCGCCGCCCGCAGGCCACCGTGCATGCCGCCGACATCAATGCCAGGGCGCTGGCCTTCACGCAAGCCAACGCCGTCCTGAACGGCGCGGCCAACGTGCTACCCTGCCGCAGCGACCTGCTGGACGGCGTCGACGGCCGCTTCGACCTCATCATGTCGAACCCGCCCTATATCCTCGACCAGGCCGAGCTGGCCTACCGCCACGGCGGCGGCGAACATGGCGCCGAACTCTCGATCCGCATCGTGCGCGAGGCGCTGGAACGCCTGCACCCCGGCGGCAGCCTGCTGCTCTACACGGGCGTGGCCATCGTCGACGGCGAAGACCGCTTCCTGGAGGCGATCCGCCCCCAGCTGGAAGCCGCCTGCAGCAGCTGGTCCTACGAAGAACTCGACCCCGACATCTTCGGCGGCCAGCTCGGCTGCGAGGGCTACGAAAACGTCGAGCGGATCGCCGCGGTCTGGCTGCATGCGGTACGGCGCACTTGAGACCAGATTGAGACGGGCGGACAAAAAGACGCAGCATCCCGGCATGTTCCCGGGCGCGGTCTGAAGCAAGAATACTCCCATGCGGCGCCGATCCCGACGGCGCCAGAACAAGGAGGATTCCATGCAAGCCTTTGAGACCGCCGCCGTCCCCGCCGCCGCCCCGGCCCCTACCACCCTCGCCTACCTGCCGGTGGGCATGTTCGGCTCCGTGATGGGGCTGACCGGCCTGTCGATCGCCTGGCGCCTGGCGCACGGGGTGCTGGGCGCGCCGGCATGGATCGGCCAGGCCATCGGCATCGCCGCGCTGGCCGCCTTCGTGGTCCTGGCCATCGCCTACGGCGTCAAGGCAGTGTCGGGCTTCAGCGCGGTGCGCGCGGAATTCGCCAACCCCATCGCCGGCAACCTGTTCGGTACGCCGATGATCAGCCTGCTGCTGATGCCCTTCGTGCTGGCCGACTTCAGCCTGGCGCTGGCGCGCCTGTCCTGGGTGATCGGCGCGGTCGGCATGACGCTGCTGGCATGGGCCATCGTGATCCGCTGGATTTCGGTGCGCCACACCCCCACCCAGGTGACGCCGCCCTGGATCGTCCCGGTGGTCGGCATGCTCGACGTGCCGCTGGCGGTGCCGCTGCTGCAATGGGACGGCCTGCACGGCGTGATGCTGTTCGGCCTGGCCGTCGGCCTGTTCTTCGCCCTGCCGCTGCTGGCCATGCTGCTGTCGCGCCTGATCATGGAAGACCCGCTGCCGGCACCGCTGCAGCCTTCGCTGCTGATCATCCTGGCGCCGTTCTCGGTCGGCTTCTCGGCCTACGTGGCCACCAGCGGCCATATCGACGGCTTCGCCCAGGGCCTGTACATGATCATGCTGTTCCTGCTGCCGGTGCTGCTGGGCCGCCTGCGCCACCTGCCGCATTGCTCGCCGTTCAAGGTGTCGTGGTGGTCGGCTAGTTTCCCGCTGGCGGCATCGGCCGTGGCCGCCATGCGCTACGCCGCCTTCGACCAAGGCGCCGTGACCGAAGGACTGGCGATCCTGATCCTGGCGATCGCATCGCTGGTGATCGCAGCCTTCGTGGTGCAGACCCTGGTCGGGGTATCGAAGGGAAAACTGCGCGAGCTGAGCTGAGCTCACGCCAAACCTGCACTTGGATCAGGTAGCCGCGCAGCGCTCCCGCTTCGGCCGTAGAATCCAGGCAGCGTCGACTCCGGCTGGCCTTGCCGTCGAGCCGCGGTCGACTATCGTTGCTTTAGCGGAGGAGCGGACCATGAGCAGAACTGCGGCAGACTACCTGGCACACACACTGGCCCTGGCGGGCGTCGAACGCGTCTATGGGGTGGTAGGCGATTCACTGAACGGTTTCACCGATGCGCTGCGGCGCCAGGAAAACATCGCCTGGCTCCACATGCGCCACGAGGAAGGCGCGGCCTTCGCGGCCGGCGCCGAAGCGCACCTCACGGGCAAACTCGCCGTCTGCGCCGGCAGTTGCGGCCCCGGCAACCTGCACCTGATCAACGGCCTGTTCGATTGCCAGCGCAGCGGCGTGCCGGTACTGGCCATCGCCGCGCACATTCCCAGCACCGAGATCGGCATCGACTATTTCCAGGCCACGCATCCCGAGACCCTGTTCAAGGAATGCAGCCACTATGTGGAACTGGTGTCCAACCCGGCCCTGTTGCCGCAGATCCTGCAGCGGGCGATGCGCGTCGCCGTCGCCAGGAAGGGCGTGGCCGTCGTCGTCATGTCCGGCGACGTGGCCCTGCAACCGCTGGAGGCGACTGCGCCCGCATGGCTGCTGCCCGCCCAGCCCACGATCCTGCCGCCCGACGCCGAGCTGGACGCGCTGGCGGGGCTGCTGAACGGCGGACAGCGCGTGGCGCTGTTCTGCGGCGCCGGCTGCGCGGGGGCGCATGCCCAGATCATGGACCTGGCGCAGGCGCTGAAGGCGCCGATCGTGCATACCCTGCGCGGCAAGGAATACCTCGAATACGACAATCCCTACGACGTCGGCATGACCGGCCTGGTCGGCTTTGCTTCCGGCTACAAGGCCATGAAGCGTTGCGACACCCTCCTGATCCTGGGCGCCGACTTCCCCTATCGCCAGTTCTTCCCCGAGCAGGCGCAGATCGCGCAGATCGACGTGCGCCCGGAAGCGCTGGGCAACCGCTGCCCGCTGCAGCTGGGGGTGCTGGGCGATGTGAAGGCCACTTTGGCAGCGCTGCTGCCCCGGCTGGCGCCGAAGACGGACGACAGCTTCCTGGCCAGCGCCCGCGAGGACTACCGAGCGGCGCGCGCCGATCTCGACAAGCTGGCCGAGATCGACGCCGGCACGCGCATGATCCATCCGCAGGCCGTCACCCGCGTGGTCAGCGAACTGGCGCAGGAAGACGCCATCTTCACCACCGACGTCGGCACGCCGATCGCCTGGACCGCGCGCTACCTGAAGGTGAACGGCAAGCGCCGCATCGTCGGCTCCTTCAACCACGGCTCGATGGCCAACGCGATGCTCCATGCGATCGGCGCGCAGGCTTCGCATCCTGGGCGCCAGGTCATTTCCTTCTCGGGCGACGGCGGCTTTTCGATGATGATGGGCGAGTTCCTGACGCTGGCGCAGCTCGGGCTGCCGGTCAAGATCATCCTGCTCAACAACGGCACCCTCGGTTTCGTCGAACTGGAAATGAAGGCCAACGGCTTCGTGGACAGCGGCTGCGACCTGCGCAATCCGGATTTCGCGGCGATGGCCGAGGCCGTCGGGATCAAGGGGATCAGGGTGGAAGATCCGCAGGCGCTCGAGGGGGCGGTGCGGGAGGCGCTGGCGCACGACGGGCCGGTGCTGGTGGATGTGGTGAGTGCGCGCCAGGAGCTGGTGATGCCGCCGGTGACGACCCTGGGGGAGGCGGGCAAGTTCGGGCTGTTCATGCTGAGGGCGGTGCTGGACGGGCGGGCGGGGGAATTGATCGACCTGGCCAAAGTCAACATGTTGCGCTGAAGAGGGAGGCGAATCGCCTACATGCTGCAGGCCGCCGATGCGCGAATACGCGCATCGCTTCGGATTCCACGCGGAGGGCGCGCAGGCGCCCTCCTCCTGTCAACCACGAAATAAAAAAGGCTCCCGATGGGAGCCTGTTTTATTTCCTGGCGGAGAGGGTGGGATTCGAACCCACGGTACGGTCACCCGTACGCCTGATTTCGAGTCAGGTACATTCGACCACTCTGCCACCTCTCCAGGTCACCGGTCGTTCGCGTGAGGCCGCATTATAGACGCCAGTTACGAAGTTCGCAAGACTTGCGTGTGCGCAGCCGGTTTGGCTGCGCAGCCGGCGCCAGCCGGCCATCGCCGCCCCTCAATAGCGCCAGTGCAGGGTCAGCTCGGCGTGGCGGCGCTCGCCCAGCAGGTACTGGCTGTCGGAGTAGGAAGTGCTGGCATACACCTTGTCGGCCAGGTTGCGCAGGTTCAGCTGCAGCAGCAGCTGACGGCCGAGGCTCCAGCCGAGCGAGGCGTCGAGCACCGTGTAGGCCGGCAGCGCCTGGGTATTGCCGTTGTCGATGAAGCGCTTGCCGACGTAGCGCGCACCAAAACCGGCGCGCCATGCGGCCAGGCGCCGGGAAAGCCACAGGTTGGCCGAGACCTTCGGCACGTCGGCCGGGCGCTTGCCGGCGCGCGAGACGCCGCCGGCCTCGACCAGTTCGTCGAAGGCAGCATCAAGCCAGGCGGCATTGGCGTCCACCCGCCATCCCGGGGCCAGGATGGCGCCCGCGCTGAACTCGGCCCCGCGCGAGGTCTGCGAGCCGCCCTGCACCGACAGCGCTGGATTGGACGGATCGCGCGTGACGATGTCACCCTTGGCGATGCGGTACAGCGCCGCGGTCCATTCGGCGCGCCCGCCGTCCAGCGACTGCTTGACGCCCGCCTCCACCTGGCGCGCGCGGGTCAGGTCGAAGCGGCTGTTGGCCAGGTTCAGCGACAAGATGCTGGCGACCGGATCGCTGCCGGTGCTGAACTGCCCGTACAACGAGGTGCCGGGCGTCGGCTTCCAGATCAGTCCCAGGCGCACCGCGTTCGCGATCAGCGTCGCGTCGAAACCGGCGCCGTCGCCCAGCAGGCTGGCGCGCCCGACCCGGTAGCGGTCGTGGCGCGCGCCGCCCAGCAGCACCAGGCGCTCGTTCAGGCGCCAGGCGTCTTCGAGGTAGAGCGCCTGGGTCACGGTGTCGGTGCGGAAGGCCGGACGCAGCGGGTCCGGGCTGTCGAACAGGCCGGGATCGAAGTGTTCCGGCGCCACGCTGGAGGCGCCGCGGTAGGGGGAGTTGTTGGCGTGGACGAAGTTGATGGTCGAGGCCTCCCAGCCGCCCACCACCCGGTTGGCGCCGCCGTCCCAGCGCGCCTCTAGGCGGTTGCCGGTCTGCTCCTGGCGGTGGCCGATGGCGATGTAGTCGCTGCGTTCGACCATATGGGCATCGGCGTCGTAGACGTAGTATTCGACGTTGCGCCAGCGGCGCCGCGCCTTCAGGTAGGCCAGCTCGTTGCTGATCGTGAGCGCCGGCGTGGCGCGCCAGGCCAGGCGCGCGACCGCCTTGTCGTCGAAATAGGCAATCCCGGCATCGGCCACGTCGTAGTTGCGCTCGCGCAGATGCGGGGCGATCGCGCCATGCACCAGCGGCGTGCCGAAATAGCGCTGCGGCTTCTGCTCGGCGTGGTCGAGCTGCAGGTCGAGGTCGAGCGTCGGCGCCAGGGCGTACGCGACGTTGGCCAGCACCTTGCCGTGGCGCGCTTCGCCGCGGTCGATCAAGCCGTCGCTGCGGTCGGCATAGGCATCGATGCGGAAGGCACCCTTCCCGCCCAGCGCGCCGCTGCCGCCGACGCCGCCGCGCAGCGCACGGCCGGCGCCGATGCCGGCCATCGCCTCCCACGAGGCCACCCGGCTCGGCGCCTTGCGCACCGCGTTGATGGTGGCGCCCGTGGTGCCGCTGCCGTACACCACCGAACCGGGACCGCGCAGCACCTCGATGGTCTCGTAGCCCCAGGGGTCGGACGGATAGGTCGACGTACCGGAGCCCACCAGCAGGCGCTGGCCGTTTTCCAGCAGCGCCACCGAGCCGCTGCCGTTGAAGCCGCGCGCCGCATAGCTGATGCCGTTGCCCGGCGAGCTGCTGTCGGTCAGGCCGGTGCTGCGCGTGATCGCATCCTTCAGGGCCACGTCGCCGCGCGCCTGGATGTCGGCCGCGCGCAGCGTTTCCACGCTGGCCGGCATGTCCAGCGCGCTCAATGCGAGCCGGCTGGCGGTGGCGTTCGTGCGCGCCAGGTCGAGGCCGGCCACGGGCGCCTCGCCCTGCACCAGCACGGTGTTGACGGCATCGAACTGCTGGGCCCCGGCCGGACAGGCGCACAGCAGGGCTGCGGCGGCCGCGACGGGATGGATGGAAACACGGAGAGAATGACGCATGAAGACAGGTCCCTGGTGAGTTGGCGGAAGGATGGGAGCGTCGGATGCGAACGAAAGGCAGGCGCGGACGGCCGATGCCGGGTCGGGATCGCCGACCGGTCGGGAAAAATGCATGAAGCGTCAACCTCGACGGCGCTGCGCCGCGTTCGAGCGGGCCTCGCATTCCCGCTGGCGGCCGGCGGCCGCGCCGCGCCTGGTACAGGCGTGCGGACGGCCGCGGCGCGCATGGCTGGCGCGCCGGCTGGACGACAGGAGGAAATCCGAATACCCAACAGGCAAGGCCACACCCCGGGTCTTGCGCATCCATCGTGAGCGGCCGGTCTTCTGGCTTGTCCTCACCCTTCCTGGCCCTGCCTTCCCGTGCATGAAACACAGTGGCGTGCGAACCAGGTCGTCAGACATACAGCAGCGGGGGCTGCGCCGGACTGGCGCGGAATGCAGATTCCGCGTGTCACCGGCTTCCCGTTCAACCCTCCTGCCGATAGGCGGGAGGGCACCGTTCACGTCAAGCAGCGATTGTACAGGGGCAGTTGCGGGTTTGTCACTACAGGGGCTGGCCCCTTACGAAGGAATCCGGTTCGCCAGTGCAGCTCCCTGCTCGAAGGCCGTGATGCTGTCGATGGTCGTGCGCATGATCTGGCCAATGGCCTCGACCGTG
>Ga0265798_10005372_pt1 | contig 17268 bp, 16 predicted proteins | sample P3T30metagenome_FD_192430 | JGI IMG/M metagenome (GOLD analysis project Ga0265798, IMG submission 192430) | Plant litter microbial communities from East Loma Ridge, Irvine, California - P3 T30 | ecosystem: Environmental > Terrestrial > Plant litter > Unclassified | place: USA: California... | reverse complement strand
TGCAAGTCCATCATTTTTTGACATTCTTTTTTGCTCACCCTGAGAAATTCCCTTCAAGTCCAACGCCTTTTACTATTCTTTTTAGCATATTTTACCTTTCTTTTTTGCTTACCCTATCTGCAAGTCTAACACTTTTTTGCTGTTCTTTTTGCCTCTTTCGCCTTTTTTCCTTGGTTTTGTTCTACTATATTTTTACCTTTCTTTTTTGCTCACCCTTAGAAGTACCTGCTAGCTCTATCCTGAAACGAGTTTTGCAGGTGACAAAATGCCATAAAGTCCTTATCTTGCTCTCCCCATGTCAACCCTGGTCTGTAAAGTATCGCAACGCTCTTGTTTGAGCCAAAGCTGGCAAACGAGAGGTCTATATCTCGGAGGTAAAAGATGATGTTATCCGCTACATTGGATTGTAAAATATGGATGGATAGTAGCTTGATTACGATTAGGTTTGGAGTTTGCAAAAATTCCTTAGCGACTCTCTTGATAAAGCGATTGATTTGCTGGTATGCTGAGTGAGTTGTGGTAGAAGTTTGTCCTTGGATTGCGCATGGCGGGCGTTCACTCTACACCTCTCATCTGCATGGGTTATCAGGCCGAATAAGCTGTTCTCGTAGCCGGTTGTGGGGCTGCTGAAGACTGGGAGTGTGGATGAGTCGTGTTGTTCAAATTCACGTATTTTGCAAGTTGGAGAGCAAGGCATGGCATTGCTTCGTCGTAAACGAGTGGACATGTTGCCAGTAGTGATACAGCAATTCCGTGGTCACAAATGACATGGTATCTATATCTTGGCTTGCGATAAAATTAAAATGAGTAAAGTGACTTGTCACGATTGGAAGACCTATATAGAACATGGTGCAAAACTCCCATGGAAGATGCAGGAAGTGGAATGAATGGCTGCAGTCCCATATCCATAGTGACAAAAGGTTCGACCTGGCGGATGTGCACAATCAATGGAACTGTATGATTCTATATACCTTCAATACCAGTGTACCAAGCTTGCATATGAAAACACAGTTAGAAAAACTACGCTATGATTCTGCATGGTCAATAGCGCCAGAAATGTCGCTCTGGATGTCTCTTTTGAGCTTGAGAATATCTAAGATCTACTTTCGAGTTTGCGAGGCTGGCCTTTGGGTTTGGACGTTGTCACATCGGCATTGTCCTCTTCTTTTAGTTTCAAGGACTCTTCACGCTCTGCCAGTTTCTTTTCCTTTTGATCTAGCTCGGCCTCCCTACGGTCCAGTTCAGCCTTCTTACGATTCAATTCATCGCTCTTCTCAGCGCCGTCCTCCCTGTCATCATTCCTGGACTCGCCGGTTATTTCACCATTGCCACCCATCTCTTTCACTGATTGGTCACCATCAGATGGCTTTGCATTCAGCTTCCGTGGCTTCTTGCGTCCTTGATTATCACTCTTCTGCGCCGAGAGTCCACTCGATTGCTGATTGGGCTGGCTGTCGTCGGTCTTTGAGTTTGTGTCTTCATCACCAGCTCCACCTGCCTTAGTTGCATCTGATATCTCCTTCTCTCCTGGCATCATCCCTTTCGCAGTCTTCATCCAACCTTCGTCCAACTTTGCACCACCTTCACTCTTGAATTTCTCAAGCTCTTCAGTCCCAGGCAGCTCTTGTTCGCTCACCTGCCCAACCATCTTCTCTAGCGTTCTTTTTTGCTCCTCGCTTGCTGCCCATTCTGGAAGGAAACTTGTAAGCTTCTTCATCCCCTTCCCTGCTACTTTGCCCATATTCAAGAACGGTCCATGCAATGCGCCAGTAGCAGCTCCTACTCCAGCACCCAGACCACCGAGAAGAGTCGACGATACACCTCCGACTAGAGTACCTGTGATGGCACCTAGACTGGCCCCAGGAGCAACGCCAAGTCCTGTACCCATGGCCATTCCTTGGAAGGTACCTGAACGAAGATACTTTGCAGTTTTACCGAAAGATTCGGCTTCAATATGCGCGTTTGTGGCTTCTTCCGTCAACTTCTGGCGTTCTTCCGGATCTCTGGCTGCTGCAGCCGCATCTTGCAGCTCTTTGGCTTTCTTCTGTGCGGCAAGGGAAGCATCGGCAGCTTTCCCTGCCTCCTGGCGCACCTCTTCGTCGGAAACTGCGGGCTTTTCAGATTTGGAGTCATTCTGCAGAGCTTGGTCGCCATCCTTGTTTAGTTTCTTGGGAGGCATGATGTTGGTTGTTCTTAAGATTTTGGGTTTCTTGCCAACGATGCAATTGTTGACATACGTCATTGGCGCTAACACGACGCTAAAACCCCTGATAATCCACAAGTTCAAAGGCGACTGCTTCCTATCATGCACGACTACACGAATATTAATAGTATTGTATTACGTTTATGTTCCGCCGAGATCAACTTTGCATACCAAAGCCAATGCGATCCCACAAGAGCATGACAGCTACGTTTATTTTGTACGACACATGCGGCCATCCGTTTGAACAGTCCAAGCCTCACTACCAACTCCAACCGTGGCATAGAAAAGACTAGAAGAATCCCACTTCTTCTTGATCTTCAATAGCTTCTTGTAATTCTTACCCCAAAATGTCGACTGGAAGTTTGGTTGACGAAAGTCAGCCTCATTGACATACGAACCGCTGCCAGGGGTTGCAGCCTCGACAAGAGGGATGATCTCGTTTGTCATTTTGTCCTGCGTGGTGAAAGCTTCAGACCAGGGGGCAGTAAAGTTCCAGGGAAGTGTAAGAGTCGCATGCACAATAGCTTTGCGCCAGGCTGGGTGAACGGAAGTCGTCTTCTGTGAGCCAAAGGACTTGACGTCGGTACCGACTCCAATCCACGTCACTCCCTTCTCCACAACTGCTTTCCAGGTCTCGGTGATGTTGCTTACGACATCTCGTGGAATCAACCGAGTCCCGTACTGGGCGATGCCTACTTGGATGTTGCCAAGGGGAAGAGGACCAAAGTATTTGTCGTAATGCTCATAGTACGTGTCAAACTCGCTGTATTCGACGGTGTAGTTGATGCCTTTGGAATCCAACTTGGCTACAAACGGTGCAAGAATGGTCTTGACCTCGGCCTCGGTTTTGTTATATGCGTTGAGCGGGGCGATCATGAAAAATGAGTTTGTAAAGTAATGCACTACCATGGCTCCGGCATCTACCATGGCAGGCAGCTCCTCGTGGAAGGCTTGAATACCGTCGTAGAAGACGTCCTGCTCGTTTTTTGTCGTAAAGAATGATAAGCTAGCGCCTCCAAAAACAGCTTCCTTGTAGGCCTTGACAGTCATTGATACAACGACACCATATGTACTACCTCCACCGCCATTCAACGCCCAGAACAGATCCGAGTTCTCTGTCGGGCTGGCGTTCACGAGACTTCCACTCGCTGTTACGACTTGCCAATCCAGTACGTTATCGGCTGCAAGACCAAAGCTGGTGCTGATGGCTGAATGTCCACCACCCTGAGTATAACCACCAGCGATGCCGACTGTGGGACATTCACCTCCGACCGTGATCAGGCCTTGGTCTCGGGCAGCAGTCATCAATTCGAAACCCTGAACACCAGCCCCAATTTTGAAAGCCGGTCCATCATATCCTGAACTGTTGTATTGGGAAACATGGGTGATGTCCTTGAGATGGTGTGTCCATACCGCCAACGAGCCCGCACCTGTAGAGCGACCGAGATAGTCATGACCAGTGTTGCGAATGACAAGGCGGATATTCTTCAACGCAGCAAAGGCGATGGTGGCTTGCACATCAGAAGGCCCCGAGGCATCTACGGCATACCGAACATAGTTGCCAAGTTCGCATGGGCGATCTCGTGGCTGAAAAGGATCACAGCTTTGGTTAGTAAAGAAAGGGGCCATGACAGACGATGAGGAATCATAGCTAGTAATTGAGTAAGTATGTATTCTTGCAACCAGGCACGCAGTACATACTGAATCTGTTCAGTCTGCCATTGGGACTTCAGGCTTTCGCAAGTCGCATTGTTGAAACTCGATCCATGGCATGGCGAGCCAAGCGGTACAGTGGCTATTAATCGCCCACTAACCGTCTTGTTGAAGTCATCCCATTGCGCTGTTGACGGCCATGAAACGTCGCCCGGGAAAGTCTTGCATTGACTGCGTGTTTGTCTGTTCGCGGCTACGATGCCAAAAATCGTGCATTGAATGAGCGGAAAGTGCATAATGAGGGTGCCAAGAGCGAGAGAAATTGTCGGCCTGTAAGCCTGAGTATGCAGGGTATTTGGCTTATTATAACAGACATTGGACGCCTTGCATACTTCGCGCCCACGTGTGGCGACGAGACTAGGTCATCTCGGGTAGTTCTTTAGAGAGTTTAGTGTCCGGTGAGTGGCCCGTTCCCGTCATCACCGACTTTACGCCTCAGTTGTTAAATCTTTTTGTCTCCTGGTACCGATGTTGATAGATGTCATGCAGCCGCTGGGGTGTGATCGGAATGTAACCTCTCGGCTGATGATGCAAACTGGAGAGTCGGCTCATACGGGTTTCACTTTGCCACGATGTGACAGCGCGACAGCACGACGGCGTGTTTGATGCGGGGCGACCCATTGGGAGCCAAGGCGAGTATGCTCCTAGCCTAATATCGAAACCCAAGGATTTCCCCGGACGCTTATGCGTCGAGAAACATCCGGAGAAGGCGAGCGGAGCGTCCTCCGATCGTCTCTCCACCAAACTCGGGGCCTCAACTTTTAAAATGCCCGGTACCAGCCTCGAACTACACCGCGCTATCTTCCCCCGTGCTAACACTGGTCAAAGTACTCTCGTGCCATTATTCCGCACGCACCACAGCCAAAGGGTTTCCTAGTTCTGCCGGTGCTTGAAATCATCCATTTGTAACGATGTGCGTCAACCATGTCCCGAGGCACTATTGCGGACCGAAGACTTGGCGAAATGCCCCAGTTTATCATTTAGCAATAATACTAGAGCCTGTTGGCAGTTCGTAGATGATGTTTTAAAGGGCTCGATTGGCCAAAAAGTTGAGATGGTTGAGGTCAGAGCTGGGCACGTGCCGAAATCCCGGCTCCCCTTCAAGACGTAAGACTTCTGTCTCGAATTCGTTCAAGGTTCGCCTGTCATATTGAAGCAAGGCATGCCTTCTTGAAGAGAACATCCTAACATGCGCAAGTTCCATGTCGAGCTTCCACGGAACCTGCCGACCTCCTGGGCATTACCCTTCTGGAAATGACTCGGACGACGTGCATGATGGGCATTGATACTTACATCGCGGCAGCAACACCTCTTTGAAATGCCAATGAAAACATATTTCGTGCAATCCTTTAGACAACCGCATATTCCACTGACGCAAACCTCATGGCTTGGGCGTATAATACATCAGATCAGGCAGCCAATGTCGGTCCACAGATAACTGCTATCGCAATCATGTTCACAACACTGTCTCTTTTGGTTTTATCGCTGCGTCTCTATGTCCGTGGGAGGATGATCAAGGCAATCGGCGCTGGTACGTATGAGGACATGTCAGCGACCTTTGATCTTTGACTGACCTGCTGCACTTGATAGATGACTGGACGTTAGGAGTGACCTGGGTAAGTGTCTCCTCTACTGCTATACAATGTTTTCATGGCTAACATCCTATAGTTAGCCTCCTGCGGCTTCGCTGTTGTGACAATTGTTCGTATGGCATCCTAGATGCGTATCTTACGATACTGTAACTAACTTCTCGCCCAAAGAGACCAAATGGGGCCTTGGATTGACGGAACTCAACGACATGCCAACGGAGAATATCTATAACTTTGGATTGGTAAGACTCATTCCAGCCTGCACCCTGATTTGGCTAACCAGCATTAGATTCAGTACATGGGTGCACCATTGTAAGTGATAGCATACAACCATATTTTCAGTCGCTTTGCTGACAGATGCCACAGCTACATAACGAGTATTCTGGGCTTCAAGCTCAGTCTGTTGCTCTCTTATCTTCGTTTCATGCCCAAGGGTGTTGCAAGAAATACTACAATCTTTTTTATAGTCGCGTGCGTACTCTTCCACGTCAGCTTCCTCGTTGTTCAAGTCAATCTATGCCAGCCGGTAAGTCATATTCTGGCCTTGAAGTATTCCGGCCTTCCGTGTAACCTTTTTAGATATCCAAACAATGGGACCCCGCCGTTACTGATGGCCAATGCTTACAGTCGGTTCCATTTTACCTCAGCATGGCTTCACTGACTATTTTCTTCGATGTCACCATGTAAGCATCGGCCTCTTGATAGCCAACATACACTTACTTAAGCAGCATGTTCCTACCATTCCCCGTCTTGATCAAAAGTCATATCCAAAAGCGGAAGAAGTTCGCACTACTAGGTCTGCTCGCATTGGGCACCTTCATAACTATCATCCAAATCTTCCGCATCCAGACCGTCAGCAATCTCTCTAACTATCTCGACTCAAGCAGTCTCATTATGTGGTCCACCATCGAAAACAACCTAGGCATCGTTGTTGCCTCGATACCGACGCTAGCGCCGCTTTTCAAATACTTTGTGGAAAAAACTCAGAAGAGCTCGTCGGGAAACTCAGGTAACAGGCCCAAGTCACTTTTCACGGCCCGATCAAAACGGAGCGTGAAGCGTCAGTCCATAAGGCTTGATACTATTGTTCATTCTGCATCGCGCCTTAGTACCGCTTTCGATATGAGGGAGAGCCAGGAGCATATTCTTGATCCCGCCGCTGTTGCGACATGCGAGAATGCGGAGGCTGATGTTTTGTCGCTCGATGCTCAGTCTGCTTCTTAGAGGAGATATAACACTTATTAATAATAATGATGTAATTGAGAGTAGATATTATAAAATGACAAATTAATAAAGGAATAGTTTGCAAAGAATATTGTCATAACTTTCTACCTACCATAAAATGTTGGATGAACGTAGGCTATCATGCCTAATAGGGCTCCATGTGTGAACACTCATCGCACTTAAACACGAGCTTTACAGAAACCGGCAGAGGAAACATGACTGCTTCGTTTTACATCATGACTCTGCGTCAGTTTTTAGATTCGGCTGTAGCTTTCTTGCCATGATTAAGAATAACCTAGACCGGGACTTTCCACAGATCCGGCTTCTACAAGATAGCGAGATGTCCGGTCAAGAGAATACGTATGTACCTGGATGCGTTCATGATATTATCAGTGACCTTAGGCGTACTTCATGCCGAAATGAAGAGACACATACCATAATGTTGTGTATGTCCTATCAGAATATCGAGGTCATCTTTCCAGTATATTTTGAAAGTTTCTTCATCCATTTCACAAACCTTAGCGTTGATCATATTTCTCATGATTGCCACCAACATGCTCCTGCGATATTCCTCGACCTCTTGGTGGAAATTCATGTACATATCGATGGGCCCGCACACACTCTCAATTGCTGAAAATCGACAGATGAGTAAGGCCACTGGCGATGCGGAAAGTGATGCTGGGTGGTACATGACTGCCCCGTTTGTGATGTTTTCCAGAATAACCACGAATAGCATCTGGAGTTTTCATAAGCGGGTAGTTGCTTCCGTCGCGATGGTGATTATATGTTTTGAATACCCGTCTTAGTGTACCATCTGGCAGCCCAGCCTGTGCAATTGTGATATAGCCAGTCTCCTCAACCAGGTACTGAGCACCCAGCGCTTTCTCCGTTTGTTTCCGCGCGAGATAAATCTTCAGTGAGGCTTCCGTCTTGGTCTGACGGCAGATGGCGAAGATTATGTGTGAGAACGAGTGCTTAACTGTCGTGGTTAAGCAATCTTCTGGCCGAAACACTTGCTGGGGTTTTCCTTTGTGGTATCTACCATCTAGCACTAAGGTATCCTATTAGAGCCTACTATGGCATTATACCGGTCCATAACTAACTTACTAGGTAATCGCTCGTAAACCATCATTTGAAGTTCCGCCGGTAGATTGAGAAAGCGAAATGGTGTGGTCGAGTTTTCTGACATGATTGGGAATGATCTCATATGTGGGATTCAATTAGTTTTTGTACGGTGACGGTATAGGGTGAGGTGAGAGTAGGGAAGTGTTCAGAATGTGCATAGAAATACACACAGGAAGGCGCACGGACTAAAAACTAGAAAGAGTGAAGCTCGATTTGTCACATGTGCCCAAATACGGTTAGCTTAGGTTCGAGGGTTGTACGTCTGCTCATGTGAGTGAAATAAACACGAGCAAAGTAGAAGCGTTCATTTTAAACCACCTTGGGAGATATCAAGTCTATCCATACAGTAAAAGAAAAAAAGCAATTTTTATGAAATCATCCATCCAGTACAACCACAGCCACCAGACTACTGTACATGCATCGCGATATATCTTCTACGAAGATATTAAATAATCTATTGATCTGATTTAACCAATAGTTGTTCCGAGTATCAAACTCTGAATCGAGATATTGATGGCTTTTAGAAGGTACTTGAATGCGTGAGCGAATAGATCCTGGCGACAGGAGAGTTGTGTCGATGTGGCCCTTTTCAGCATACAATACATACTCAAATCTATGTAAGACGTCGTCTATAGGTTGCTATGGCACATCAAAAGCAATATGCTTTTTGCCTTGCGCGTGTGAAGTTTGGGTGGGTGGTGGAGACCGGTTGCGTTACGGTGATTAGGTCAGCCACGGCTCGCTTAGGTGCATAATTAGCTTCTTTCCCATCGAACTATCCTACATTCTTCCTCCACCATCACTTCACCCGGCCCGCCCGTTCTACGCACGTCACGACCTTTACCAACAATTTCTCCTTACAGTTACTGCACTCCTAAATTAGAGCTGTTTGGACTCATCAGCCCTTTCCTTCTTCTAACCTGATTCCTGGTTTTAGCCCAAGGACCACTACGTACACATCATCGCGCATAACCCTATAAGAGAGGGGATTTATGTATTTTTTATTTTGCACAAGCATCTGCCAGACTACCCTGTCAAACGAGTGGATGCACGATTGATATCCTTCACAATCCTGATGCACTCACGACCAGCATAACATACACATCTCCTTCTCATCAGTCGCTAGCGGAGCTGTCGATCTTCATGAGACAGCAGTACCACAAAGGCATTAGGCTGAAGGGCGCATGACTCACCCACCTCTGCGCTCCCTATACATATGCCAAAAACAACGTTTACATGTCATCGTGCAGGCTGAACTTCATCAAGTCAGTCTAGAAAGTCATTGCTAGCCCTAAGAGGGGTATGACTGTTTGTCTTCAACAAAAGTCGTAGCGAGACCTATGTATAACACGATTTGAAACATTGTCGAGCTGGACATGTTGTGCTTTGCATGATGACAGTGACGCCGGATGTTACCATGGTTCCTCGCTACTCCGATATGGAACTGTAGGTTGTCTGAGCTCATACATTTGATAACATGACAATTAGAAGTAGCGCCGACTTGGTGACTGTGAATACAGGCGACAGAAATGTTGAATTTATGCCCGTGGGAAGTTTTCTGGGACTATAATCATCCCCCTAGCCAGCTTCTGAAGTATAGTCTAAGCCTACGCTACCCTGTCATTAAGACAGGGCAAGCTTAGTACTTTTCAATAAAGTCCCGGACACTCGACACGAACTCATTCGGGGATTCCTCAGCAACATAATGCGCAGCATTCGCAATGGTCACTGTCCCCGCAGCCTCATGATATTCGCTCGCCATACTCTTCGCCGCCTGTGCCAACATAAACTTTTCTCCCATCATCAATAATGAAGGGACTCTTAGTTTCCCATGCTGAGCCAGCCATGTCCTGTTTTCTTCGGCGTCTTTCTCAAAAGCGCGGTAAATCTCAAGACCTGCCCTGATCGCGCCAGGCTGCGAATATGCAAGTGCATAATGATCCAGGTCAGCGGGGGTGATACCCAGACTATTATATAACAGCTTATCGAAGAAGTGTTTGAGATATTCGCGTTCTTTGCCCGCGATGAGGAATTCGGGTAGGTCAGGTACTTGGTGGAAGACAAAATGGAAGAGCTCTGGGCTGCCCTTCACTTTCTCGTAAAACGACGTTCCAGGTAATGGGCATTCTCCCCATATAACACTCGCAACATCGTCAGGATATCGAGATGCGTACGCGAACGCGATCATGCCGCCAATGTCGTGTCCCACGACATGGACTTTTTTCTGGATTTTGAGATGATCTTTAATCAGAATATACAGGTCCTCGGCCATCTGGGTCTTGTGGTAGCCCCTTTGGGGTTTCGAGGACTGTCCGGCGCCACGGTAGTCTGGAGCTATGACACGATATCCAGCTTTTGCGAATTCTGAGATTACATGGCGAAACTGATATGATGTTTGAGGGAAGCCGTGGATAAGTAAAATCGAGCCTTTACACTCATCGTTCCCGCGGTTATGGCAATCGATATAGTTCAAGCGTATTTCTTCGCCAGCGTAGGTGGTGATGGAAGCGATGCGCTGGTCCCACCCCTCAGTATCGAACGAGCTGTGCAAAATGTTCATAGTCAATCCAGAGTATCTTCGGGAGCTTAGACGATGTGTGTTTTGAGTGGCGTATGTTCTCAGGTTTTGTTTGTAAATGCATTAGTTTACAATTATGACGCTCCTTCAGCGTCATATGCAGCGTCATTGTGCGTGCGTCAACAATGCAATGGCAGCCGTAAGATGTCAATACCACAACAGCAAACTCTTTTTTATTTTCAAAGACTCGACAATAAAGCATGTAATAAGCTGCTTCCTAGTCAGAAGTTGATAGCGAAAGAAGAACTAAAGCACTCCTTGTGCCATGATGCGTCACTCCCATTGGTCTGACCTGATTCGCGCGTGACTGATGGCCCCACCCCCATTTATCAACACTCTGCTCTAGGCTACAACTTTCATGTACTCAAAGATCCCATGATAATGGCTTTATTTAATCTACTCTTAACTCTCGCGATATGGTCTGAATGACCGACGTTGATCTTCATGTTTCTCTCAAACTTCACCAAATGGCTTTCTGCCAGCGCTATTCCTAATTTGTACCTGAGCCAATACCAAACCCTTCTGCTCCAGTCGACTCGTAAATTCCCATGGATTCAGCATTTTGCTTCAATAGGCGACTCTTATGCCGCCGGTCTCGGTGCTGGCGACCGCATGGATTGGCTATGCTCACGATACACGCAATCATATCCAAACCTTCTTCATACATCTCTTCTCGGCAGTGATCCATATCGAACGCATCAGTTCCTCGCTTGCTCTGGAGCGACTAGTACAGAGATTCTCGAAAAGCAAATACCTGCCTTGCGGGATAATCTCGACTTACTAACCATTTCCGCTGGCGGAAACGATATCGGCTTAACACCCATATTGAGTAACTGCATATACCAATTCTACATGTCTGCCGAAAACTCCTGTCAACAGGCCATGGACGAAGCGCGAACGCGTATCGCTAACGAGACCGAACTGTACCATAATATTACACTGCTTATCGAAGCCGCGAAGCCGAAAATGAACCACAGCCACGGTGTCATTTACTACACAGGCTATGCAGGCTTCTTCGGCACTGACGATGAAACATGCGATAACGTTACGTGGGCAGTGTGGAAAGATGTAGAGTGGACCAAACAGTATCTCAAACGAGAGTTGAGGAAAGAATTGAACGACATGGTTCACAATGTGAACACAATCCTTCAGAAGGCTGTCAAGAGCGCAGGTCCTAATATCCGTTTCATAGACTACGACGCACAAATAGAAGCAGCGCGTGGTCGCTACTGCGAAAAAGGTGTTCTGGAACCAAACCCAAATCGCCTCGGTCTCACGTTTTACGAGTGGAATACTGTTGACACTGGCGAAAACAAGACCGCGCTGCAGAACCAAACTGGTGAAGACGTACCGAAGCACTCGTTTCAGGGAGATATCGCAAAAGACATCAATAAGACACTTGGAGAGCATCCAGGGTGGCAGTTCGACCCTGAAAAGGGCTTCGTCAATAAGACTCGGGGTGAGGTGAGGGACTCGGGGTGGGTCAGCGATTCGATACACTGGATGCTGCCGGATTCCTACAAACGAGTATTTCATTTGAGACCAGAGGGCCACCGCATTATTGCAAAGACGCTGTTAGAGGATCTCAATGTAAAGGGGCCTGGTCAGCGTGCAGCGTAAGAAGTCGAGGAACTTTGAGCAACGACCTAGACGGGTTATTAATGGCTGTTGTATGCAAACTGTCAACTCCAACAGAAGCTATGAGTCAACATATCCGACCGTCCTCTTCTCGAAAAGTCTCATGCCCATCCTCTCCCTTCACATTCATGGCACCATTCAAGTCCCCCATCTCCTCCACCTGTACCTTTGCCTACCACTCCCCAACCATTATTTTCATACCCATAACCGTCCTCCCCAACGAATTCCCTTTCTTTCCCTCAACCCTATTCGCCCTAAACCCGATCCCCTAAACCCTATCCCTGGGACACGCCTCCACAATCTCCCTCTCGCCCGTCCTCAGCAACACACCCGTATGTCTGTACCAGTTCACAACACGCTCTGAAATGCTCGATGCACGCGCCGATTTTCTTTTAGGCTTTGGGGCCCAGACTGAGCGGCATCATATTTCAATCCTAATATTAAGTCTGTGGTCTCTCGAGATATACATATAGTCATCACGGCACACATAAATTGCTCTACATCTTCATATACCAGAACGATCCTAGTTTCCACAATCTAAATCTTATAGATTACCAATTTGGAAAATCCATTAGAATGGCCCCTTCTAATTATAATCACTACTAGGCTCCACCTTCCAGAAAACCCTAAAGTCCGACATCTCCTCAACCCTTCTTCCCCCTAAAATCCTGGCTGATCTTCCTAAACAACATTGTAAAAGTACCCCTCGTCTCCCAGATTGGCAATATACAACTAATCGCACTGCTAACAAACACCCACATGAAACTTATAACCACCCAGCCGGTGAAAAACCCCTCGGAGAAGATGTAATGGGAGAAGAACATGGGCATCGGGATCAAGAAGTCGAGGATGAATGTCAGTAGGAATGCGGAGATGCAGGCGAGCTTGAAAGCGCGACGGAGGGTCGATGGGTCGTCTGGCTCTTCGAGAGTAGGGGCAAGATGTGGCGGGAGTTCTGCTACGGCGGCGGCTTGCGCAGGTGCTTCTGCTACAGAGCCTTTCTCGCCAGAGTCGGAGAACTCAGGGGTTGTGGAGTCTTCGTGGGCAAGACCGTCGGTCACGACGGCATTGATGGCGCGGGTGATTTCCCAGTCGAAATTGTCGGGTTTGATCAGAGTGATTGTCGTCGTTACGATAAGTCCAGTCATAATAGCTGCTAGGTTACCGGCTAGCGTAGGGTAAGACAGTCCAGTGGTATGAATGTTAATTGCTCCATAGTAGACCTTTGCTGTTGACAGCCAAGCTGTGAGACCTGCTGCAAGGCCAGAAAGACATCCAGAGATGGCGGCTACTCGGGTTTGCTTGTGCCAGGTAATGGCGAATGCGGTTGGGAAGACGGCGCCACCAATGAGCAGGCCCATGACGCTTTCATATGTTAATCTTGGGTCTCACAGGAATAGTAAAGGATATATACTTACAGGAAAAGCCAGCCAAGATCAATGGAGGCCGCATGCCATATGCAAGCAAAAACGGACATTGTCAGCCCAAATACGCAAATCATGATATGCGAAACAAATACGAGCTGCTTTGGCTCAGCCTTTGGCGATATATACTCCTTGTAGACATCAAAGGTGAGCAGAGACGAGACGGCAATGAGCTCTGCACTCGCGCATGATGTGACTGCCATGAAAAGCACGACCAGAAGTGCGACAGCACCTCCTTGTCCTAGCAAGGTCTCTGCAGCAAATGCTGCAGCGAGACCGGACGAGATCTGTCCAGACGTTGGTACATTTGGATATGTAGGAAATCGTGGGTTATCTGTGAGCGCAACTGCAGCGAGACCAAGCGTCGTCGAAAACCCGAATGGAATTGCAAACCAGGCAAGACCGCCAAGAAGATAGGCGCGTACGGCAGTGGATGGCTTGGAAGCGATCGCTCGTTGCCAATAGGCTTGGTCAAGGAAGACGGTTCCAGATCCGGAGCACAGTTGAATGACACCAAATACCAAGCCGAAGTTTGACTTCAAGGTGACGTACGAGCCTTCGTGATTTCCAGCAATGGGACGCTGGGTACCGGCTTTTTTAAGGAGCTCGTACATTTCACTGGGAGAACCAATCAACGGACTAACTGCATATGCGTTGAACATGAAATAGAGGATGATGATCATGAGAATCAGTGTGTGGCTGTAATCGCAGATGAATGTCGCTCTCAAGCCACCGAGGATAACGTAGGCACACACACCTGTCGATATCAGCATTTCTCTACACCAACTTCACAGGCTTGACATACCGACTGGAATCAGGAAGACAGCTGCATAGACTGGCATTCCCGTTAAGCTGGTCACAACAGCACTTCCACCCAGCAAAAGCTGGCTGCCAACAAGGATGTTGGTGACGAAGGCGAAAACCATGAAAACAAGATGTGCCAGAGTTCCATATCTAGCTTTGATAATTTCCAGGTATGTATGGCATCTCGGCGCATTCTGCTTGACCTTACAGGCGAGGATGGAGAACATGAGAATCTGGACCGTGGCACCAGCAGCATACCAGAATGGCCCAGCTACACCGTACTGGTAAGCAACCGTAGATGATTGGAGAAGTGTAGCAGCCCATGTCCAAGCTGACACAATTCCGGAAGCAATGAGGCCTGGTTTCACGGATCGAGAGGCCGTATTGAATTCCTCGGACTGGTGGGTCGAGTAACGGGTGTATCGATTCTGGAGATAGGAGATGCCCATCATGATGAACGCAAAGAAGAACCCGATTCCAACAACGACGCCTATATCTATCAGTTATGATACTCAATTCTTGACAACCATAACATACCATATCCAGCCCCCACTGGCAGTGGTACGTTTGTTGCATCAGCCATTGTGAATACCAAACTGGATCTGACGAAGAAGCGTAGCAATCTTCCAAGTCTCCCTCCCCAGGAGTCTCACGGGCTTAACATATACTTCCAGTTCCGTCCGACTCCAACTACTGACTTAGATACGTCAAGATGCGGCCGCGTGCTCATGGGTGAAGTTAGTAGTTCACGGAGTTTCCGCGGCGATTATGTGAGGAGATGGCAAGCATTCATTGGTGTGATAGCTCGAACGTACGATAAAGTGGTAAGCGCAGCGGCGATCGAGCGGCACGACATGGGGTTCTCGTGAGATAAGCCAGGGTTTAGTATTCTCCATGTGTCCCAACCAAGTCAGCCCTTTTGGTGCACGCTGATTATTCCAAGTTCTACTGGCATCCTATTATTGTGAATCTTGTCACATTGAACGATGGTATTCATGTTCCCGCCATGTTATAATCATAAGAGAATGCTGATACTGGTAGTGTATGCTGCTTGGCAAGCGATTGCTACTAGAAACCGTGATGTCGTCATCAAGGTATGGACGCAGCTGCCGATAACGGAAGAGGATAGACGTTGAGTTATGATAACCTCCCCCCCTGTCCGGCTAGCAATCTACCCCGCGAACGACGAATAAACGCAGATGGGGGTTTTGGAGACACGGAACTGCTCCAATTGGGGTCGCGATAAGTAGACTTGGAGATCACCAAAACTTATTGCCTATGAATGCATAAAAGCACCTTACATGTGTCCGCTCTGGTTACATGTCATGGATCAGCCTGTAAACCAACCACTCTTTTGGTGTTTGCTCCAGCATCTCCAATAGCCAGATCCCGACTACATCGCAAGTCGGTCGTATGAACTATAATCTCCTGATCTGCCGCCGGCCGGGCCGTCGCCTCCTGATATGGATTATCAGGCACCGCATCTTTTTCGATTAATGTCTTGCATATCTGACTATCATATCACACAGCATCCCCTCTCGGTGCAACACAACATCTGTTCTTAGCTTTCATCTACCCGCAATTGAAATTGTATTTTCTTTTGTCGATTCTGGTCGAATTGACTCACAATACCAAACCCCCCGTAGTAGTCCGGGGACATGACAAATTAGAAGCGGTTGGTACCTGAATCGCGTTTCGTATTACCTTGTCATAAAGCTCTCGTCAGCCGTCGATCATTCTTTAGTAGATACCAGCAATCAAGTCTGGGATTATGTCCTCTTCGGAAACCATAGTGGGGGATTATATGCACGGTCATTCCGATAGTAATGTGGTTTTTTCGAAATGCATGCCCGACTTATGTTGGGTAGGATTTTCAGGCTCCGCACCAGGTAGACTGAAGCAAGATGATAGCGCTCCATATCCGTTTATAATCACAGTAAAAGTAAAGTTTCGGGATCAGGATTACGTAGCAAACCACTAATATTCTTCTCCCACAATATGAGGCTGGCAACAATGCCGCACGGTCCATCGCAAGTTGTGGCAGGCTTCAGAGGCTCAACGTATCGCCAAGATCATTAGATGGTAGATAAAGCCGGAAAAAGTGCTAAAAGTTAAGCCGATTGTAGATTCAGCTGTATTGCCGCACCATTGTCAACGTAAACGTGGTACTGTAAGGGACTGGTCGGATCGGGTCGTCTGCTGAGCCATGACATCGTGGACCCTTGCCAGAAGCCGATCGACCGCGGCTCAACCCAATTCCAAACCCACATCATCCCAAGCCACATAACCCACAACACCGCCTTATACCCCCCCACAAATCACAAACACAGAAGTCGCTGACTTCTCAAACGGCCATCTTTTCCAGTAACTAACTTGCGCGACGACAAACCCGCAAAAAATCCATTACCGCAAGGTTCCAAAGCTCCAACTCCCACGCCAACCGCGCGCACATTCCATAACTAGCACACACACCTCCAACATCCACATACACACACACACACACATACGTGCATACAACCTCCAAACTTTACCATGACATCGCAAACCCCCCTCCCAACCACGGACCCCCAACAACCCACGTACATTGACCCCACTTACTCCCTAATAAACACGTCCTGCCTGGACCTACTCCTCATCGAGCTCGTCCCTATGGCCTACCGCATAACCACGGACCTAGCGCAGCGCGAGGAAGAATGGATACGCGGCTCCTCGTCTGCTACCGAAAAAGAGCGCACAGGAACAACGCGGCTTTCCGGTGGAGGAGACGCAGCGAGTATAGCGGGCGGAACAGCGAGGGGAACGGATGGCGGGCCAGTTGGAGGTTTGGGTGGTGCAGGGACGGCGACCGTGGACGATGAGGAAGCCCGGGAGGCGGTATTTCATCGGCTGGAGGGGTTGGGGTATAGGGTTGGTTTGGGGGTGGTTGAGAGGTATGTGGTTTTTTTTTGTCTTTTTTCCTTGCTTCTTTTC
>Ga0265798_10005371_pt1 | contig 17268 bp, 20 predicted proteins | sample P3T30metagenome_FD_192430 | JGI IMG/M metagenome (GOLD analysis project Ga0265798, IMG submission 192430) | Plant litter microbial communities from East Loma Ridge, Irvine, California - P3 T30 | ecosystem: Environmental > Terrestrial > Plant litter > Unclassified | place: USA: California... | reverse complement strand
TCTGACGCAGCCTGACCCGTACTACATCCTGCCGCTGATCTACGCGGTGTCGATGTACATCACGACCAAGCTCAATCCGCAGCCGACCGACCCGGTGCAGGCCAAGATGATGCTGTTCATGCCGATCGCGTTCTCGGTGGTGTTCTTCTTCTTCCCGTCCGGCCTCGTGCTGTACTGGGTGGTGAATAACATCCTGTCGATCGCGCAGCAGTGGGTCATCACGCGCAAGTTCGAGACGGCTGCAGCGAAGTAAGCTGCCCCTGTCTTCGAGAAGAAGCCCGCGCCTTGTGCGCGGGCTTTTTTTTGAGGTGGCGGTGTGGATGCAGACTTGGGTTCCAGCCTTCGCTGGTACGACGTTTTTGAGGGGGCGGACTACGGCATCGTCTCTGGCCCGCTTCTTCAGCACGTCGTTCCCGCCCTCGCCGGGCGCCTTGACGGGAACCCAAGTCATCCGCATACCAGCACCGCCTCCAGCCACCCGTATCCCTTACAATCCCCCCATGAAACTCGATACCTCACCCATCGCCGCCATCGCCACCGCCCCTGGCCGCGGCGGCATCGGCGTCGTGCGCGCCTCCGGCAAGTCGCTCGGCGCCCTGATCGACGCCCTGTTCCCCGGCGTGACACTCGCGCCGCGTCACGCCACCTACATCCCGTTCAAGGCCGCCAACGGCGACATCATCGACGAAGGCCTGGCCCTGTATTTTCCTGGCCCGCATTCGTACACTGGCGAAGACGTGCTGGAACTGCAGGGCCACGGCGGCCCGATCGTGCTGCAGATGCTGTTGGGGCGCGTGCTCGAAGCTGGCAGTGCGCTCGATCTGCGCCTGGCCGAACCGGGCGAATTCACGCGCCGCGCTTTTCTTAACGATAAGCTGGATCTGGCCCAGGCCGAGGCGGTGGCCGACCTGATCGACGCATCCACCGAAGCTGCCGCCAAGTCGGCGTCACAGTCGTTATCGGGAGCGTTCTCCCAAGTGGTCCACACGCTGGTGGATCAGACGACTAACCTGCGGACGCTGGTCGAAGCCACGCTTGACTTCCCCGAAGAAGAAATCGACTTCCTTGAAAAATCGAACGCGCGCGGCCAGCTCGCCGGGATCATCACGGCGCTGGAAAACGTGTTCCGCCAGGCGGCGCAAGGCGCGCTGCTGCGCGAGGGCTTGAACGTGGTGCTGGTGGGGCAGCCGAACGTGGGCAAGTCCTCACTTCTCAACGCGCTGGCCGGGGCCGATGTCGCCATCGTCACGCCCATTGCCGGCACGACGCGCGACAAGGTCAGCGAGACGATCCAGATCGAGGGCATCCCGCTCAATATCATCGACACCGCCGGCATCCGGGCAATCAGCGACGAGATCGACGTGGTCGAACGCATCGGCATCGAGCGCACCTGGGGCGAAGTGGGCAAGGCCGACGTGATCCTGCACCTGCTCGACGCGAACCTGGGCCCGAGCGCGGCTGACGAGGCGATCGTCGCCGCCTTCCCGGCCAATGTGCCGGTGGTGCGCATCTGGAACAAGATCGACCTGTCGGGCCACAAGCCGTCGAAGGACGAAAGCGTGGACGCGGTGCACCTGTATCTGTCGGCCCACGAAAAACTGGGCATCGACCTGCTGCGCGCCGAACTGCTGCGCATCGCGGGTTGGCAGCAGACGGGCGAGTCGCTGTTCCTGGCGCGCGAACGCCACCTGATCGCGCTGCGCGCGGCGAGCGAACACCTGGAACTGGCGCGCCAGCATGCGCTGCAGGACGATCAGTCACTCGATCTGTTTGCCGAAGAACTGCGGTTGGCGCAGGATCAGCTGTCCAGCATCACCGGGCAGTTCACGCCGGACGATTTGCTGGGGGTGATTTTCGGGCGGTTCTGTATCGGGAAGTAAGCGTTGTGTGCGCCAGCGCCGGGCATGCTAGGCTTGGGCCATGGACACCCACATCACCCATTCCAGGCGCCGCACGGCGCTGCGCCTTGCCGCCGTGTTTGCCGGCGCCAGCCTGCTCTCATCCTGCGCCAGCGTTCTCGGTCCACGCCAGGTCGAACTGCCGTTGCACAAGCTGCAATCAGGCCTCGACAAGCGCTTCCCGGTCAACGAGCGCCTGCTCGAGATCTTCGACGTCCAGCTCACGCGCCCTCAACTGTCGCTGGTGCCGGATCAGGACCGGGTCGCATTGGCTGTGGATGCATCGGTCGCGCCGCCATTCGCGCGCGCCTTTACCGGCAACGTGGCGTTCTCGGGCCGCCTGTATGTCGACCCGGGCCGCGCCGCCGTCATGATGGCCGAGCCGCGCGTCGACCGCCTGCAGCTGGGCAATCCAGACGCCGAGCGTCAGCTGATGCGCGTTGCCAACACCCTGATCGATACCGTCGCGCGCGATATGCCGGTGTATGCGTTCGACCAGAAAGACTTGCGCTACGCCGGCGTGCAATTCATCCCGACCCGCATCCAGACCACGCGCACGGGCCTGTTGGTCACGCTCGAACCCGCAAAATAAATACGGCTGGGTAGGCTTTCCGCGACGCTTTGGCTACTGCGCGTTGGCTCTTGCAACGGAAACGTTGCGGTCGTGTCAAATTGCGCCGACACGTCAGGTCAGGGATTGCACCCGCATTGCATTGGGCGCACACTAAAAGCCACGAACCGTAGCGATGGGTTCGCCAGGTGGGCTCCGGTTTGCGCTTTCTCATGTGTACGGAGTTCCACTGAAGTAATCTTTCTCTGACTTCAGGTTGCCGTTTCAGGGGGGTGGATCTTGGAAACGAATTACGAGAGTTTTCCGGACAGTGGACGGCCCTTGGAGCCGCCATCCGTCTCGGCGGCGGACGCCATGAGCGCCATGCCCAACCGCGCCAGCCTGCCCGCCAAGGGATCGTGCTGGTATTGCGAAAAGCCGCTCGACAGCGTGCGCCGATTCTGCGGCAAGCCCTGCGCCGACGCCTTTGACGAAGAGGCCGAGTTCACGCGTTGATGCCGGTCGCCGGCACGTCGCCGGCGTGCCCCAGCAGCAGCAACGCATGCTCGAAATCGAAGTGCCTGATGGCCGTCTCGAGCGCCGCCATGCGCTCGCTGCCCAGCGTGACCAACAGGCGTGGCCGCAGCAGCGCCACCAGTTCGGGCGCGCGGCCGTCGCCGACATCCAGCATCTCGCGCAGCCGCGCCAGGTCATGCGCATCGACCGGCAGCACCGCCAACGCCACCGCTGACAGCGGCGCATCCGGCGCCGCAAGCAGCGCATCCACTTCCACCAGCACCCGCGCCAGCTCGGCGTCGAGGGCAGCGATCAGCGCGGTCGGCGCGGCGTTGCCGGTCTTGAGCGCCAGTTCGACCTCGAGCGCCAGGCTGCGCAGATGGCGCGCCTCGAGCATGCCGGCCGCACCCTTGAGCGTGTGGGCGATGCGCTGCGCCAGCACCGCGTCGCCGGCATCGAGGGCGGCGTGCAGGCGCGTGGCCAGGTCGCGGTAGTCGCCGGCAAAGCGCGCCAGCAGGCGCAGGAACATGGCGGTGTCGCCCATGACCCGGTCCAGGCCCGCGGCCAGGTCGATGACCGCTGCGGTGTGACCGGTGGAGTCGGCGCTCACCGGGTAGTGAACGACCAGGCGCGCGTGACGGCCGCGCCGCTGACCGTGCCGGTGAAGCTGACGTCGTAGGTGGTGGCCGCGCGCAGCGGTTGGAGCGGGACGATGGAGGCCGCCGGCTTGCTGGTCGAGAGCGGATCGACGCGCAGCACGGCCAGGTCGCTGCCGCCGCGAGGGCGCACGGTGAAGCTGGTAACGGTGACGTTCGAATCGAGGTTGGTGTGCACGCTGATCGGATAGCCTACTTCGTTGGCGTTCGGTACCGGGTCGGGTTGCTCGGTGTTGCTGAAGAAGTTCGGCACGACCTGGGTCTGGCCATTGAACGGCCAGGTGACGAGCGTGCCGCGCGCAATGCCGGGGCCGTAGCCGTCGCGGCTGGCGAAATCGGCGGTGAAGTAGCGGTAGCCGCTGCTGGCGATGGCCGCGCCGGTGCCGATTTCGCGGAACATCGGCTCGAAAATCACGAAACGGTGGTAGATCGCCGTGATCAGTTCTTCTGCCATGTAGAAGCCCGACCCGCTGCTGCTGCCCGAGATGACTTCGCCGTAGGCGTAGCCGCGCTCGGCGCTGAGGTTGTAGCCGGCCGCGTTCAGGCGCCCGCCCAGGTCAGTGCCGGTAAAGCCCTGGCGGCCGGCGACCTGGTCGTGGCTCATGATGTTATTGAGTCGCAGGTAGTCGGAGTGCCCGAGCGCGGCATTGTTGATCTGCGCGTTTTCGGGCACGGCCGGCACGCCGATCTGGCCGCGCCGGTAGTTGATCCAGTTGCGCCCGTCGACGGCGATGTTGCCGGTCTGCGTCGGCGCCGCGACGCCGGTGGGTTCCGGCGAGACAGATGCGTCGGGGCTGACCGCGGTGCCGCCCGTGACCTGGCTGGAAGGGCTGTCGCTATCGCTGCTGCCACAGGCGGTCAGGGTCAACGCCGCGGCCAGGACAGCGGTCAGGGCCGGGGTCGATACATGCCAACGCGGCGTATAGCTCATCTTGCAACTCCTGTCAATACGGGCTTAATTCGATATTCTAGGACAAATCGGCGGGGCATGGCGGGTGGTGACGTCAACGCGCAACCACCATATTTTGCAGCCTGTAGAATAAGCCATCATTTATCTTGTCGAGCCGTCCATTGAAGCCAATTAACCAACAACGCCTCGCACGCGCCAAGTTCGCCCTGCCGAGTTCCGTCACGTTGCTGTCGATCGCCTGCGGGTTCGCCAGTATCGTGATCTCGGTCGACAATGCGCGCGTCGGCGACCCGGCCGATTTCCGCCTGGCGGCCATTTTGCTGGTGCTGGCCGGCGTGTTCGATGCGCTCGACGGCTTCGTGGCCCGCGCCACCAATACCCAGTCCAGCTTTGGCATGCAGCTCGACTCGATCGCCGACGTGATGAACTTCGGCTGCGCACCGGGCCTGCTGTTGTACTGCTATGGTTTCACGCAACTGACCGACGTGCATCCGACGCTGGTGCGCATGGGCGGCCTGGCTTGTTTTGTCTTCGTCACCTGCGGCGCACTGCGCCTGGCGCGCTTCAATATCAGCAAGGACCGCACCGATCCGCGTTATTTCGTCGGCATGCCGATCACCGCCGGCGCGGCCTGCGTGTCGGCCGTGGTCGTGGCCTGGCCCGATCCGGTCACCCAGATGGCGCCGGCCTTTATGGTGGCCGCACTGATGGTGGCAGTCGGCGCGCTGATGGTCTCGACGATCCGCTTCCCCAGCTCCAAGCACCCGAGCGGCAAGATGATGATCGCGATCGTCGCCGTGTGCGCGGTCTTGCTGGCCGTGCTGCAGACGCGCTTCTTCGTGCTGTTCTTCCTGGTGTACGTGTGCCTGACGCTGCTGCTCAATATCGGCTGGAAGATGGGCTGGCGCGGCGTGGCCGAACCGAAGGTCTACGAAGATTGATAGCGTCGTTCCCGCCTCCGCGGGAACGACGGTTTTCAGGTTGCGGGTGCCCGCTTTTTTTCAGGCGAATTTGTCGAGCATCGCCGCCAGGTGCGCGGCGCGCTCGCGTGCCTCGGCCAGATCGGCCGCATCGCCTGTCTGTGTCACGATCGACGCGGTCAGTAGCTGCACGAACGAGCGGTCGAGCGCCTTGCGCGCCGCCGCCATCTGCTGCGCCACTGCGTCGCAATCGGATGGCGTGTCCGCCAGCGCGATCAGTTTTTGCACGCCGCGCAGCTGGCCCTCGATCCGCGCCAGTCGGTTCAACAGATCCTTCTTTTGCGGCGCGCTGAGCGCCTTGCCTTCGACGATCTTGACGTGGGCTTCGAGCATGTCAGGCTACCTCGTGGCCGCGCGCGGCGCGCAGGATGTGGAACCAGTCCTCGCGCGCCAGTTCGAACGTCGTGCCCTTCACCGCATCGGCAATCGCCGCGATGCGGCCGGTGCCGGTCAGCGGAATAGGGCGGCTCGGCAGGCGCATGATCCACGCGAACACCACGCTGGCAAACGGTTGATCGAGGCGCTCGGCGATGCCCTGGATCGTCTGGCGCAGCAGGGCCGCGCGCTCGTTGGCCGGGTCGAACAGGCGCCCGCCGCCGAGCGGCGACCAGACCATCGGCGCCACGCCCAGGTCTTGCAGGCCGTCGAACGTTTCGTCGAACAGCGGCGTCGTCACGAGCGGTGAGAATTCGACCTGATTGGTGCTCAAGGCCACGCGCCGGTTCAGCGATTCGAACTGGTGCCGCGTGAAATTCGACACGCCCACGTGGCGCACCTTGCCGGCCTGCTGCAGGCGCGTAAAGGCGTCGGCCACCTCGTCGAAGTTCATCAACGGATCGGGGCGATGAATCAGCAGCAGGTCGAGGTGATCGGTGTGCAGCCGGCGCAGCGATTCCTCGGCCGACGCGATGATGTGCGCCGCATCGGTGTCGTAGTGCTGGATCGTGTGGCCGGGATGTTTGGCCGACATGAGCCGGATGCCGCACTTGCTCACCAGTTCGATGCGGTCGCGCAGCGAAGGCTGGGCGCGCAGGGCTTCGCCGAACAGCGTCTCGACGCCATAGTCGCCATAGATGTCGGCGTGGTCGAACGAGGTCACGCCCAGCGCGATGCATTGTTCGATAAAGGCGACGCGCGCCGCGACCGGCATGGCCCATTCGGTCATGCGCCACATGCCGGCGACGATGCGCGATAGCTCCGGACCGCCTTCACGCGTCAGGATACGGGGGCAGCGCAGGTCGGCAGGCAGCGAGGCGGGCATATCGATTCTTTCGTCATGACGGGATGTCACGATTATAACGGCAAAAAAAAGCCCGCCGGCGGCAGTGCGCGGGCGGGCTTTTCACATGATTACAAGCGGATCACTGCATCCACAGGCGCATCGAATCCCATGCGCGGCCAAAAATGCTCGCTTCCTGGACTTCTTCCAGCGCCACCACCGGCAGCACCAGCAGCGGCTTGCCGTCGACCGTCATCTTGAGCGTACCCACTGCGCCGTTGCGCGCCAGCGGCGCGACCAGCGGATCGCGGCGCTCCAGCACCGGCTTGAGCTTGCCGGCCACACCCTTCGGCACGGTCACCAGGATATCGCGCGTGAAGCCGATCTTGACGGTCGGCTGCGTGCCCTTCCAGATCTGCGGGGTCTGGATCGCCTGGCCTTTCGAGTACAGCTTGACGGTGTCGAAGTTCTGGAAGCCCCAGTTCAGCAGCTTCTGGCTTTCCTGCGTGCGCACTTCCGTCGAGCTGGTGCCCAGCACGACGGCGATCAGGCGACGCTCGCCCGTGCTGCCGTTCGGGCGGCGCGCCGACGAGATCATGCTGTAGCCCGACGAATCGGTGTGCCCGGTCTTCATGCCGTCGACGGTCGGATCGAGCCACAGCAGGCGGTTGCGGTTCTGCTGGGTGATCTTGTTGTACGTGAACTGCTTGATCGAGTCGATCTTGTAGAACTCGGGGAAGTCGCGGATGACGTGCGAGGCCAGGTTGGCCAGGTCGGCGGCGGTCGAGTAGTTGTTCGCGTCCGGCAGGCCGTGCGGATTGGCAAAGCGCGTGGACTTGAGGCCGAGGCGCTGGGCTTCGCGGTTCATCAGCGTGACGAAGGTCGCTTCGTCGCCGGCGACGGCTTCGGCGATGGCGACGGCGGCGTCGTTACCCGACTGGATCATCAGGCCATGCAGCAGGTCGCTGATCGAGACCGGCACGCGCGGGTCGATGAACATCTTCGAGCTGCTGCTGTCGACTTTCCAGGCGCGCTCGGACACATTGACCATCTGGTTCAGCGACAGGCGCTTGTCGCGGATGGCAGAGAACGCAACGTACGCCGTCATGATCTTGGCCAGCGATGCCGGCTCGATGCGCATGTTCTGGTCTTGCGAAGCGATGACCTGGCCGCTCGTGGAGTCGAGCAGCAACCACGACTTGGCTGCGATGGAAGGGGCCGGTACGGTCTGCGCGCTGGCCGAGACCATCACCAGGCTGGCGGCGAAGGCCGCTAACAGTTTTTTCATGGAAACGTTCGTCATTGTAAAAGGTGAAGCGGTGGTAGAGCGCAAGGCAATGCCCGGGGGGCATTGCCTCAAGAGAAGGGAATGATTATAGGGGACTGTGACCGTTAAATGTCACGGCGCCACAGTTGAACGACCAGATTTTTAATATGGCCGAGCTTGCGATGGAAGAAGTGGTCGGCGCCCGGAATGATGGTCACCGGGATATCGAGCGGGCGCGCCCAGTCGAACACCTGCTGCATCGTGATCGTATCGTCCAGCTCGCCGTGGATCAAGATCGTGTCTTGCGGCACCGGCGGCATCGGCCATTTGCCGGCCGCGGTGCCCACCAATACCAAGCGCTCGGGCGCGCGGCCTTCAGCTTCCAGGCGCAGCGCGAACTGCGCCTGCACGAAGGTGCCGAACGAAAAGCCACTGAGCGTGATCGGCAGGTCGGGATAGCGCGCGCGCATGTGTTCATACATGATGGCCATATCGTCCACTTCGCCACGGCCGTCGTCGTACACGCCTTCGGATTCGCCCACGCCGCGAAAATTGAAGCGCGCCACGGCGTAGCCGAGCGTGACGAAGGTGCGCGCCAGCGTCTGGGCCACCTTGTTTTCCATGGTGCCGCCGTACAGCGGGTGCGGGTGCGCGACGAGCGCGATGCCGCGCGGTTCGGCCTCGGGCAGGTCGAGCAGGCATTGCATCTTGCCGGCGTCGCCGTCGAGATAGAATTTTTGCGAGTGGATGTTCATGGTCAGATCTTGAGACGGTCGACGACCTTGCCGCCGACCAGATGGGTATCGATGATGTCGTCGATGTCTTCGTTGTCGACGTAGGTGTACCAGACGCCTTCCGGGTAGACCACGAGCACGGGGCCTTCTTCGCAGCGGTCGAGGCAACCGGCCTGGTTGATGCGCACCTTGCCCTGGCCGCTCAGGCCCAGTTCCTTGATGCGCTTCTTGGCGTGTTTCTGGGCTTTTTCAGAGCCGCACTTGCCGCAGCTCTGGCGCGCGTCTTTACCTTCGCGCTCGTTCATGCAGAAAAATACGTGATGCTGGTAAAACGGTTGGTCGGTCATGGCGTTCTCGTCGAAGGAGGCAGAAGTATTATCTTACTGGCGATTGAGTTTATGTGACGGCAGCAGCAGGAACCACAGTGCGAAGAACGGCCAGCTCAGCGACAGGAACCACGCCGCGCCATTGAAGTTCAGGAATTTACCCTGCACCCAGCCCTGCAGCGTGGACGAGAAATACGGGTTCACCGGGATCGTATTGACGACCACCAGCGCCAGCACCAGCGTCACCACCGCCAGGCGCCGCTGCGCCACCTGCGGCGCGAACACCAGGCCCGAGAGCATGATCATGCCAATCAAGAAGCCTCCTTCGGCGCCCGGCGTGACCCACACCAGCGCGTTATCGGGCCGGAACAGCAGCGAGCTGGCAAACGCCTTGAGCACCAGCGCCGTCGCCAGCAGGGCCGCCATCAGCCAGAAGCGCGGGGCGCCGCGCCGCACGAGGCACATCAATGTCAGCGCCGCGCCGGTCATGCCGCAGGCGGTGATGATGGTTTCGGACAGCCAGTACTGCTCCACGCTCATCGTCAGGCCGGGGCGCAGCATGGCCACCAGGTCGATCTCGGTATCGAACCACGACGACAGCCAGCCGGAGACAATGGGCAGCACCTGGCCATGGCCGAACAGGTAACTCTGCGGATAGATCTGCGCCAGCGGCCACATGGCCACCAGCACCAGGCCCTGGCTCGCATGTGGCGCGAACCAGCGCTGGCGCAGCTTGAACAAACGGCTGCGATCGAGCAGGCTTGGGGCCCACACGGCGCCCAGCACCGCCCCGATCAGCGCGCCGCCGGCATTGGTGACGAAATCGAGGTTCGACGGCACGCGGCTGGGCAGGAAGTTCTGCACGGTTTCCATCACGCCGGTGGTGAGAATGCCGACCAGCGCGGCCAGCAGCACCGCCCACACGCCGCGCACGCGCGGATAGAACGACAGCACCAGCAGGATCCCGAACGGGATGTAGCCGGCGATGTTCACGCCGACGTCGAAGCCCGTGTAGTAACGCTGCTTGACCAGGTTCAGGAACGCCAGCGGCGCGACGCCCGTGTCGCGCCAGCCGGTGAACGGAAACCAGCTGGCGTAGATGATCAACAGCAGATACGCCAGCAGCGCGGCGCGCACGATCGGCGAGCCGCGTTCGCGGCCGGCCGCAACTTCGGCGGAGATGGCCGGTTCGCTCATTTGCCCTGCAGGTCGAGGGTCGACAGCCAGGTGTTGAGATCGAGCGCGATGCGGTCGGTGCCGGCCGCCAGCGCCGCCACGCCACCAGCGGCGTCCTGGCTCGGTGCGGGCGCGCTGTGGGCAAAGCTGCGCTGGCCCACCAGGCGGTGATCGGTGAATACCGATGCGCGCAACAGGATCTGGCCCTGGCTCGCGCTGGCGCTTGAAAACGCCTGCACGAAGTCGTCGATTTCGATGCGCAGGATGGGCACCCGGTTGGCCGCGTCGGTGGCCGACAGCACCGTGACACCGGCCTGCGACAGGCGCACCTTGATGCGCTGCGTGACCAGGTCGAGCGGCGTGCCGCTCCAGCGGCTGCCGGCGTAGGTACGGGCCTGCAGCGGATCGGCGTAGTTCAGGCGATAGAACATGCGCTCGTTGTCGAGGGCCGCGGCGCCGGTGGCGTCCATCACCACGATCGGGGGCAGTGGCGATGACGGATTGGCGGGCGTGAAGAGCTGGGTCGATGGCGCGCCGAAGTCATAGATGGTGTTCGGCGCACCCTTGTTGCTGGCGCAGCCGGCCAATATCAAGGCGCAAGCGATGGCGGCGGCGGTAGAAGAAGCTTGGAGATGCACGGTGATCCTCATTTGGTGGGGGGCGCGAAGCCCGGCTCGCCCGGTCCGGGCGCATCGCCCGGTGTGCCGAACAGGATGCTCTGCGGGCGGTCCGTGAACGAATTGGCGGTGCGCCGCACGGCGCGCAGCGAAGCGCGCGCCTCATCGGTCATCTGCACCACGTGCGGCAGCGTTTCCAGTTCCAGCTCGCTGGTGGCCGCGCCGAGCGCGCCGATGGTGCCATTCAGGCGTTCGATCGGGCCGTCCGGCGCCTGCAGGCGCGTGGCGAGGTTGTCGTAGTTGCGCGTCATCGCCGTGGCGCTGGTGGCCAGCGTATTGATCGAGTCCATGCTGCGATCGACCTTGGTGACCAGCGCCGGCAGCTGATCCAGCACCGGGTCGAGCCGCTGCGGGATCGCGGCGTAGGCTTCGGCCGCGCGGTCGACGCTCTCGAACGCGCCGAGCATCGTGGCGCGGTTTTCAGGGCTGAGCAGTTCGTCGAGGCTGGTCGTGATCTGTTCGGCCTTGACCAGGATGGCCAGGCCGCGGTCTTCCAGCTGGTCGAGCAGGCCAGGGCGCAGCGGGATGCGGGCGATCGCGTCCGGCTCTGTCTTCAGGCGCGGCGAACCGGTGCGCTCGTCGTTGAGCTGGATGAAGGCGATGCCGGTCACGCCCTGGTAGCCGAGCGACGCAAACGTCGTGCTGGTGATCGGCGAGGCTTCATCGACCGACAGCCGAATCAGGATCTGGCCGGTGACGCGCGGATCGAACACGATCGTGTCGACGCGCCCGATCTCCAGGCCCCGGTAGCGCACCGTGGCTTGCGGGTTCAGGCCGGGGATCGATTGCGTCGTGACGATCTCGTACGGCACCAGCTCCGTCTTGTCGCGGTTGAACCAGAGGCCGATCAGCACCGTCGCCACCAGCAGGACAATGGTGAAAATGCCGGTCATCAGGGCATGTGACCTGTTTTCCATGATTAGTGAGTCTCCAAATCGTTCGGGTGTCCGTTTTGAGCGTGGCGCTCGTCGAGCACTTCCAGCGCCCGCTGGCCGCGCGGACCCAGGAAAAAGTGTTTGATGAACGGGTGCTCGACCTTGAGCACGTCGCACGACGGCCCGACTGCCAGCACGTGTTTTTCGGCCAGCACCGCGATGCGCGAGGACAGTGCGAACAGCGTGTCCAGATCGTGCGTGACCATCACCACCGTCAGTTTCAGTTCGCGGTGCAGCGTCTGGATCAGCGTGACAAAGGCGTCCGACAGGTCGGGGTCGAGGCCCGCGGTGGGCTCGTCGAGGAACAGCAACTGCGGTTCGAGGGCCAGTGCACGCGCCAGCGCGGCGCGCTTGACCATGCCGCCGGACAGGTCGGCCGGCATCTTGGCCGCGTGTTCCGGGCCCAGGCCTACCATGTCCATCTTGAGCAGCACGGCGTCCCGAATCACGTCTTCGGGCAGCGCGTGCAGCTCGCGCATCGGCAGGGCGATGTTGTCGAACACGTTCAGCGCCGAGTACAGCGCGCCCTGCTGGAACAGCATGCCCCAGTGGTTGCGCATGCGTTGCAGCTGCTCGGGCTTGGCTGCGCTGATGTCTTCGCCGAACACGTGCACGCTGCCTTGCGAAGGGCGCTCCAGGCCCAGCATCTGGCGCAGCAGCACGGTCTTGCCGGTGCCCGACCCGCCGACGATCGACAGGATCTCGCCGCTGTAGATGTCCAGGTTCAGGTCCTGGTGCACGACGGTGCGGCCGAATCTGGTCCACAGGTTGCGGATTTCGACGACCGGTTTGCCCACGTCTTCGTCGGGTCGCAGGTTCAGGCGCTGGCGTGTCTGGAGGTGTGCGTTGGCCATCAGAATCCCGTCCCGCTGAAGATGATCGCGTACACCGCGTCGGCCAGGATCACGACCGTGATCGCCGTGACGACCGAGGTCGTGGTGCCGCGCCCGAGGCTTTCGGTATTGGGCTTGATGCGCAGGCCGTGGTGGCACGCGACCAGCACGATCAGCACGCCGAAGGTCGCGCCCTTGAGCAAGCCAATCATGTAGTTCACGAACGGCACGGCGTCGGGCAGCTTTTGCAGGAAGTAGCGGAACGACATGCCCAGCTCGATCTTGGCCGACACCATGCCGCCCAACAGGGCCATGGCGTCGGTCCAGACCACCAGCAGCGGCATCGAGACCGCCAGCGCGATCACCTTCGGCATGATCAGGCGGTAGCCGTGCGAGACGCCCATCACCAGCATCGCATCGAGTTCTTCGGTGACCCGCATCACGCCCAGTTGCGCCGTGATCGACGAGCCGGATCGGCCGGCGACCAGGATCGCGGCCAGCAGCGGACCCAGCTCACGAATCACTGCGATACCCAAAAGATCAACCAGGAAAGCGTCGCCGCCGAACTTGCTCAGCTGCTGCGACGACAGGTAAGAGAACACGACCCCGATCAAAAAGCCGACCAGCGCCGTGATGCCCAGCGCCTGGAAGCCCGAGTGATAGATATTGGCCGAGATCTCGCGCCAAGGCCCGGTGGCGGGGCGGCGCGCGAAACGCCACAGGTCCTGGATCACGACGCCGATCAGGCCGATGAAGCCGCGCAGGTGCTCGAAGAAGTCGAGCACGCCGGCGCCGAGCACGACGATCGAGTGGAAGGGGCTGGTGCGACGGCGCGGCAGCGTGATCTTGCTGGCTTCTTCGATGCGCTTGAACAGGTCTTCCTGGCGCGCATCGAGCGTGAGGCGCGGCGGGCGCTGCTTGTTCCAGGTGTTCCAGAACATCTGGGCGCCGATGTGATCGAGGCTCTCGACGCCGGACAGGTCCCAGGTGCACGCCGATTTGTCTTTCAAGCGCGCGAGCTGGCGCGTGATTCCTTTTAGAATGCCGCGCTGCGACAGGCCATGCACTTGCCAGACCCCGCTGGCGATGACAGATTGGCCCGACCCATGGTCGGACTGTTGAATAGTTAATGTTGGCGCATTTTCAATCTGCATTGCGGCAGTGTAAAAGAGATTCGCCCCCGCTGCCACAATGTTGGCGCTGTGAATCAGGCGGCCAGATGGCGCGCCTGGCGCGACGGGGCCACGGCGCGCGCCGCATCCGGCGGCAATGGCGTAGGGCGCGCCGGCGCACCGACCTTGCCGGCGTAGTCGCTGGCGAGCAGGTTGGTCGCGTCAATACGGGCCATGCCGCGCACCTGCAGGTACTCGGCCACCAGCTTGGCCAGGCGGTCGAGCGCGATGCGGTGGGTCGCATCGGTGCGCGTGAAGATCCAGTCCGAGAACGCCATGAAGTTGTCGAACGGGGCTTCTCCCAGCAGCACCGGGATGGTGTTGGCGAAGCGCCCCGAGTTGGCCACCAGGTCCCAGTAGCGCGCGAACCGCACCAGGCGCTGCATGGTGGCGAAGTCGATTTTATTGGTCGCCAGGACCGTGTACGGCGGGTACGGGTCATACACCATGCCGAAGGCTTCGGTGTGACGGATGATCGGCGTGCCGCGCAGGCGCTTGAGGATGCCGAACTGGATCTCTTCGGCGCCCAGGCCCACCAGTTGATCGAAGCCGCGCGCGAAGCTGGCCACGTCTTCGCCCGGCAGGCCGGCGATCAGGTCGACGTGCAGGTGGGCGGTGGAGTGTTGTGTGAGCCAGCGGATGTTCTCGGCCGCCTTCTCGTTGTTCTGGCGGCGGCTCACGAGCGACTGTACCTCAGGGTTGAAGCTCTGGATGCCGATCTCGAACTGCAGCGCGCCGGCCGGGAATTTGGCGATGGTGTCTTTCAGCGCATCGGGCAGGTGGTCGGGCACCAGCTCGAAGTGGGCGTAGATCGGGTCGTCCGGGTATTGTTCGATCTTGTCGAGGAAGAAGTCCATGATGCGCAGGCTCGTCTTGACGTTCAGGTTGAACGTGCGATCGACGAACTTGAAGAGCCGCGCGCCGCGCGCGTACATCGTCTCCATCTCGGCCAGGAAGGCGTCGAGCGGGAACGGCCAGGCGGTCTTGTCGAGCGATGATAAACAAAATTCGCACTTGAACGGGCAGCCGCGCGAGGCTTCCACGTACAGGGTGCGGTTGGCGATGTCATCGTCGTTGTACAGCGCGTAGGGCAGGGTGATGGCGTCCATCGGCGGCTGCACGCCGGCGTGGATCTTCATCAAAGGCTTGGGGCCATTCAAAATCTCGCCGCACAGCTTGGGGAAGGTGACGTCGCCCCAGCCGGTGACGACGTAGTCGGCCAACCCGACGATCTCTTGCTCACCCGTCTCGTGCGAGACTTCCGGGCCGCCCAGTACGATTTTCACATCGGGCGCGACGCGCTTGAGCATCGCCACCAAGCGCGTGGTTTCTTCCACGTTCCAGATATAGACGCCGAAACCGACAATGCGCGGCGCATGCGCCAGGATGCGCTCTACCAGATCGGCGGTCTTGGCGCCGGTGACGAATTCCTGGATGCGCGTCTGGTCCTGCAGCGGGCCCATATTGGCCAGCAGGTAGCGCAGACCGAGCGAGGCGTGCGCGTAGCGGGCGTTCAGGGTGGTGAGCAGGATCGACATGGCGGCGGCAGGGTGAGGAGGGAAGGCGGTATTTTACTGTGATGCTGCTGTCGCCCGCGTGTCTATGCAGTTGACATTGCTTCAAATAAAGATTGTTGTCTACAATCGACCACTCCTCCTTTAGAAAGTGCCATCCATGTTCATGACCAATATCGAAACCATTCCGGGCAAGGCCATCACGGCGTGCCATGGCGTCGTCTCCGGCAGCTCGGTGCGCTCCAAGCACGTGGGCCGCGACATCATGGCCGGTCTGAAGAATATGGTGGGCGGCGAACTGAAGGGCTACACCGAGTTGCTGGAAGAATCGCGTGCCCAGGCGACCGAGCGCATGCAGGCGCAGGCCACGCAGATGGGCGCGAACGCGATTGTCAATGTGCGCTTTTCGACGTCGTCGGTGGCCGCCGGCGCCGCCGAGATCTATGTCTACGGCACTGCGGTGACGGTCGGCTGATGGACCTTCTCTTTCTGATCGCGTTCTGGTCGGTGCCGATTGCGCTGGGCTATATCTTCGGCCGCATGGCTGAAGCCAAACATTACCGCTCGATCATTACCAGGGAAAAAGCGCTGCTGGGCTTGCCGGCCACGTCGCTGAAGACATTGCTCGGGTCTGCACCGGTTGCGCGCAGCGAGCTGGTCACGGGCAGCGTGGTGGTGGCGGTCGATCACTTCAAGAAGGCGGCGTCGGCGCTGCGTTCGCTCGTGGGCGGGCCGGTGCAGTCGTATGAGTCGCTGCTTGACCGCGCCAAGCGCGAAGCGGTGCTGCGCCTGAAGGAAAGCTGCCCGGGCGCGCACGAAATCGTCAACGTGCGCCTGGAAACGATGCCGCTGACCGGTAACCAGCGGCAGATCAACGGCGTCGAGGTGCTGGCGTATGGCACCGCCATCTACTATATGGAATCCATTGCTGCGCCATGAAATACCAGGCCTCGCTGCCGGAGCACAACGATAATGTGACGCCCGGGCATCCGCTGAAGGACTTTGTGCTGATCCTGGCCGGATTGTCGGCGGCGGTGCTGGTCGGCTATCTTGTGCTGGGCTGGCTGGTCGACGTCGTGGTCGATCGCATGGGGCCGCAGACCGAGGCACGGCTGACGCAGCTGGTGGCCTGGACGCCGCCGGCGGGCGAGCCGGCAATGCGCACGCGCGAAGCCTGGGCCCAGGCGCTGGTCGACGGCATGCGCACATGTGCCGGCGTGAGCGCGCCAGTAACGGTGCGCGTGCACCGCTCGGACACGCCGAACGCGATGGTGGCGCCGGGCGGCGTGGTGATCGTGATGTCGTCGCTGTTCGACAGTGTGCAGTCCGAGAACGGCATGGCGTTCGTGCTGGCCCATGAGCTGTCGCATATGGCCAACCGCGATCACTTGCGCGCGTTTGGCCGGCGGCTGGTGCTGATTGCCGCGGCGACTTTGCTCACAGGTGATGGCAGCGGGACGGCGGGCGTGCTGGCGCCGGCGCAGCATCTGGGCGAATCGGGCTATTCGCGTGGCCGTGAAGCGGCGGCGGATGCGACTGCGCTCGCCATCCTGCAATGTCGCTACGGCCATGCCGGTGGTGCCACCGAGTTGTTTGAAACCTTGCAGCGCGAGGAGGGCGAGACGCCAGCGTTGGTACATTACCTGGCGTCGCATCCATCGATGGGCGCGCGTATCGAGGCCGTGCGGGCGGCGATGCGGCAAGCTGGCCTGAAGGCTGGGACGCTGCAGCCGTTGCCGCGTTTTTGAGCGCTTTCGCGATAAAGCTGGCGTGGACGGGAATTGCTTGTTAGAATGCGAGCCGGAATTCAGGAAGCCTGTTGCCCAGTAGAGGAACAGTTTTCCAGCAAGTTATGCCTGATGACCATAGCAAATCGGTCCCACCCCTTCCCATCCCGAACAGGAC
>Ga0265798_10005369_pt1 | contig 17272 bp, 13 predicted proteins | sample P3T30metagenome_FD_192430 | JGI IMG/M metagenome (GOLD analysis project Ga0265798, IMG submission 192430) | Plant litter microbial communities from East Loma Ridge, Irvine, California - P3 T30 | ecosystem: Environmental > Terrestrial > Plant litter > Unclassified | place: USA: California... | reverse complement strand
CGATTTGCAGAGGCTTATAATTACATTGAGAATAGCGAGCCGGAGCATCTCACCACCCGTGCCTCGTGGCTTGCAGGGCCAGAAGGAAGAAGAAAAAAATATCAACCCCGCCTTTGCTTGCTGCGCATCAACAACGAGCCATGGCGTTCGGATGTCACGGAATCGCAGCAGCCTTGCTATGAGCATGGATAGATGTGTACGTGTGTATGCTTGGCGGGCGCCGAGGCTGGGGTTGGGCTTACGAATGGAGGAGTTCTTCGATTACGCAGGCTGAAACGAGAGGAGGCTAACAGGTGGAGGGTACAATAATGAGAGAGAAGATGTTTCTGCGAGGTACGGTAGCAAAGTGTATCAAAGTTAGTGAATTGATCGTGGTGCTGCCTGGCTGTGATGGTTTTTGAAAGATGACCTGACTGGGCATCCTGTGGCTGGCAAACGCTTCAGCCATTTCTTACATATCGTGCAAACCAGTTCGTCGGATCGATGGCGTGAGCAGGTGGTTTTGCGCAGTGGATCAGTGGATCAATCTATATTATTGTTGTATGCACAGATGTGCGCTCGGTCTTCACAGCCCCGCCATGGGTGTCGCGTTTCAGATGCAGGGGATGCCAAAGATAGAGCGCGGATGTAAGTGAATGTGCACAAAATAATCCGGGGCCGTGCCGAGAGAGCCGCAAGCGTGATCCGCGTGGCCCTGCTGCTGCCGTCAACGACGACGACGTGCCTGCGCTGAGCCACGAGGAGCCTTTGGGCGGCCAAGCCTCCCTCGTCGTGGTTACGAACCAGCCTATCTGCTGCGACACTCACGCGAGTCGGTCATGCTTGATAACATCCGCTACTCCTCCTCCTCTTTCTTGTCTTCCACGTCTATACTAGGACACATGCTGTTATCACACGACCGAAACACCACTTTCGTTCTAGACGTCACTTGAGATCCCCGCCACCGCCCCGCCAGCGCTCGACATACCAGTACACAACGAACAACATCCTCCAAGCCATCAACACAACACCTCTCGGCCATGCTGGACGAGAATCTGCCGGCCTTCTTCCTCCGGCCCTCGCCCGACGGCGTCAAACACCATCGCGCCCTATACCTTTCCCACCACGGCTCGGATCCCGAACCAGCATATGCGCTCCAGCATGCCGACCCGGCCTCGCCATCTGCGAGCCACAAGAACTGCTACGCTGCCGCTCTCTTCGATGCCTATAACCGAGAAGTCTTGTACGGAGAAGTACTCGCGCGGCCAACGTGGAACCAACCCACGCTGTCGCAAGAGGAGATCAGAAGAAATGGTGGAGTGCCGCCTCCGCCCATGCCAGTCTTGCCGCAGGAGTTCTACATCCAACTATACAATCCGGATCAGCAGATCAAATGCGCCGTGAAGGAGGGCAAGTGGGGTTCGAGCGATAGCTACGAGTTTAGCATGCCCGAGACGTCGTTCAGAACGCCCTCTGCTTCGAATTTGGACCGAGGTCAGGATGATCCTTCGACTTTGGCCGTCACGCCCAAGATCAACTTTACCTGGCGTAAGGAGAGCAAGCTGAGCAAGGACTTGACCTGCTATATGACTGGCAAGAGCACGGACACTGAGAAGAAGAAGTCGAAGAAGGATCCTGATATTGCGATCGCGCTGTGGCGGAGTCTTAGGGAGATGACCATCTACGAGCCCAATCTGGCCAGAGTAGATATCGAGGATCCGAAAGGCTTGGAGGTCGTCTTGCTGCTAAGTGCAATCGTTGTCAAAGACCTTTACTTTTCTAGCAAAGACCGCATGACCGAAGTCTTCAACATCGCAGACGGCGGTCGAAAAGGCTCAGCGGGCGGCCGCAAACTGTCAAGCCCGCCGCAAGTCAATACAGCCATCCTGCCACCGTACTCAGGAGCACCAGCAGTCCAAGCACCCACCCCAAACGACATCAAGCGCACCTCCCTCCCCAGACTCCAAACAACCCCTCCAACTGGCCAACCTCAATCCCGACCTCCACCCATGGCCGACCCACGCGCCCAATGGGAACTAGACGCCGAAACTGCCCGCCTGCGCGCCCAAGCAGAAACTGAGAAACGCGCTGCAGACCGCCGCCGCCGCGAGCGCGAGAAAGCAGACGAAGCCGAGCGCCGGCGCCTACAGCGCATGGTCGAAGACGAAGAACGTGCCGCCCGCCGGAAACAAGCAGACGTCGAGCGCGAAACAGAGCGCTTGCGCAAACTCTACGGCGCGCCGACCACCACTCCATTCCCTGCCCGTCCGCGCCAGCGCCAGGAAGGTCCTTACTTGCAGTCCATCCCCCAGCAAACGCAGATGACTCTCGCGCCGCCTTCGCAACCTCACGCTCATGGAAGGTCCAGCAGTAGCGGGCGTTTGGGGAGTAACGGGCTCTATATCAACCAGGCTGCCAGCTCGAGCGCGGTCGTCATGTCTGGCGCCAACCCCGGTGCACATCACCCGAAGCCGCAGAAGAAGAAGAGCAGTTTCTTTGGCTTGAGGAGCTCGAGTGATGATGGGGAGCAGAAGAAGAGGTTAGCGAAGAAGAGCAGTGCTATGTGGTGAGTTGTGTTTTCCTGGCTTTTGTTTTTGCATCAATGCGTTTTAGCGAGGTGTCTTTTCTTCTTCTTTTTCTTCTCTTTGCTGCTATGTGGTTTGATTTTCATCATCATATATATACCCAGACATTCGAAACGACTTTCCTCAATCAACTCCGTCTCTTCTTCACGTTCCATTGACCTCCTCCGTCATATCACCGACTCATCCCGTGAAGCTCGGCAAATTCCGGCCCCAAACCTCACTTCACCCCTAAATTCCCCGAGCCGACGTCACTTTGCGCACGCAGGTATATATTCCGTCAAACTTCTCTCAGAAGTAATCAGGAACGTGAGTAGGTTAAACCACAGTACCTTAGCCTAGCGGTAAGGGAACAGGTTGTGAATTAACTAGCACTTCATTGCCTAAGATCAGTGATCGTTCCTGGGGACCGCCCCTCCAAGCAAACCTACGAATGGTTTCTTACTCCCGCCCCGATCCCGGGGGCAGGAGGTTCTTTTGTCGGCTGGCGTTCGATTCGGGTCCGTGGCTGCTACTTAACATAGTAAGGTAAGTTGCTTTTTTTTTGGTGGTTTTGGGAAATTGTGGTCGTTTTTGGTAGCAGTAAGGGTGCTATGCTAACATGATCGCTACCCACTTTTTTCCCATCTCTTTTCGGGCGGCTAATGCCTCTTCTAGTTCGATCTCGCAACTATGCATGCCTGATTCGGCATCCCTGCTCTTCCCCTCCAGCATCTCCTCCGCTGCCCTCCGCTGCTGCAAGATATCGATCACAATCTCCAGCGCTACGCCGATCCCCGCGGGCGGAGTCGCCGAACATGCAGACTCTTTCATGCAGTACTCGAAGCTTCGGAGTATCTTCCGCACGCTCTGTAGCCATGTGTTGTTGGCGGATGGCGCTAGGGTGAGGAAGCGAGTTGTTCTGGGGTCGTGGGTGGGGAGGAGGTGGAGGGTATTGGTTTGCAGGAGTCTTGTGTGGAGAGTTGTGAGGGCGGAGTAGAGGAGAGTTTGGATGGACCAGTAGAGGTTTAAGAGGGAGGCGGTGCGCGCGTTGCAGAACACTAACTGGTGCTCTTCTCCTTCTTCCCAGTACAAAAGGCCTTCGACTTTTTCTCCGTTCTTCGTTGATTCCTCTTCGGTGTCAGCGTGGAAGTCGAGTAGCTCTTGATCGATATCTAGGAGTTTGCTTAGGAGCGTGAGGAGGGCTGGGAGCTTCTGTTTCAATGGCTTCTTATTGTCGGCGAGGCTGTCTGCTTCACGGATGAGATGAGGGCCTCGGGCTAGGATGTCTGCGAGGCGGTGGAAATCGTCTTTGAGCTGATGTTGCCAGGGGACTGTGAGCCATTCACGGGTGCAGAGGAAATTCGGTGCGCGCTGGTCGTAGGCGTGGAAGATCTGGAGACGGATTCAGAAGGGGTTCGCCTTGAGGGGAGTTTCTCTCGTGTTGAGGAGGGTTGAACAGGGTGAATGACACTTACACCATGCAGTCGTGCTGCCAAAAACAGCTCATGCCCGACACCCTCTCGATGTTGTTTCGCTCCTCGCATCAGCAGCAGGTTCAAGTTCGCTCGCCGATGCCAGTCGTACGCCACGCGGTTTCGGTCTGGACATCCGGATACTTCAAACACCGTGAGTGCGAGACAAGCTCCGAGGGTCTCGTCTTTGAGGACTAATTCAGGGACTCGCAGTGCTTGTCGGACTTCCTGCAACCCTTGGGTATACAGCTGTCGGCTGTAGTCGATCATGGAAGGGTTTTGATCGTTCCGTGCAAACCATGCAGCACAGCAGGCGAGCGGGGAGGCTTGGAGAGATGTGCAGGTTGAGTTGGGGTGTCGGAGTGTGGTGATCCAGCTTCGGAAGAAGTTCAGATCGGTCGGAGGTTGTGTTGAGCCGCCAGGAGTGGCGAAGTGGTGGATGGCGTGGGAGAGGAATTGTTGATCTCTTAGATTGGTGGTTGAGATGTGTTGTGGGAGTTGGTTGGGTGGTTTGGATCTTGCGACCATGTCACATGACAAGGCTGTAGTACATGTTGGATTTGGACTCGAATTACTTTCGTATGTATGTTCGCGATTGGCAAACGGAACGAGATGACTTGAGCTCAACAAGGGCTTTCGGTAAGTAGTCCGATGGGAACCGGGCTCGTTGACGACGAATGTAAAGGCGGCGGGATATCGACAGTTGCGGCCAACGTGCTTACATTGAATACACTGTGGTCGTTCAAGATCACACTGCTATCTAGTGAGCTGATGTTGCAATTAACTTCTCTCACGCGCAAATAATGGAGGACAAACCTTCAACCGCCGTTTCTTGCATGCTTCGCAACCGGCACGTCTCGGTACGCCGACCATTCTGCATGTAAAATGCCACTGCTAAAATCGGCGAGATTAGGCGTCTCGACCTCGACGAAACCATTTCTGGTCTCATTATTGTACAGGAGGATGTTCAGTCGCTTTCGCGTGGGAGAGTTCGTTAGAGGCGATCCTCACGCTATACCCAATGTGGTGTCTTCTTGTGCAGGGTCTCATCCTTCGTGTTCGTTAGGTTGCAGGGAGGATGGGTCTTGTCATATCCAAGATAAGATGACATGAGCGATTTCTGAGAATAGCCAAATCTTGACCGGGACCCCTGCCATATCATAGTAAATCTCTCAAGCTCTTTAACGACAGTACTACGTGCGAATGTGTGCCGTCGGTAAAGCTCCCAGCTCTAACTAACTCCAAATCCCCTTCACAAGCTGCTTCCAGCTTCGCTTGGCCTGCACATCCTCCAACTCCTGGTCCTTATAGAACCTCCTTCCAGCATCCAGATCGATCGTAGCACTGTTCACCCACTTACCGTTCCTGTAATAAATCTTCGCGCCGATGTACAAGATCACCACAGCAATGACCGAGCAATATACCGAGAAGAAGTGTTCCACCGATGGCTTTTCCCCCAACGGCCACACTGCAAGATAGAACTCCGCGATGATAAGGATGATGCACCAGGAGAGACCCCACCAGGCTCCCCAGGGTGATGTCCAAGATTGCCAGGGCAGATCGTCGAATGAGCGGCCTTGGAGTTTCCAGGCGTGGCGCATGCGGATGTTGGACAGGCAGATCATGCCCCAGCCGAAGAGGGTGAGCAAGGAGGTGAGATTGGAGAACCAGCCGAAGACTTCGGCACCACCTGTGCGACGTTAGTCTGTTCAGGTCGTCAAGGGCTCAGAGGAAGCGTTAATTACCATATGAGACATTCAAGTAGGCCAAACCGCCACCAACGAGGAGGGTCGGGACAAGGCCGTACCAGGGTCGGCCCATCTTGTCAGCCTTTTGCATTATCTGGAGGCTATGTCAGTAATTGCCGACGGGTATAGAGAAGTCCTGAGCCTTACACGGGGCGCCATGCCGATCTGTGAGAGGCCCACGAGCGTCCTCGAGCCTCCGAACCCAGAGATCGTGCCTGTCGAGAGCACAGAGATGAAGATGACGGCATTCATGATATGTGCCAAAGGCATCACGCCGGCCTGGCGATACATGATGACGAACGGACTGGCATTGGTGCCACTGCCTCCGAAGATATCCTCGTTCATTGGGCTGACATTGATAGTTATGATGAGACTGCCCATGATGTAGAACAAGCTTAGACGGATCCAGATGGAGGCTACTGCTTTGGGAACCGAGCGACGGGGGTTCTTGGTCTCGGCTGCAACGAGACCGGCGTTCTCGCTGCCTGCCATGGCGAAGATGCAGGTAGGCATGACGCTGAGGAAGCCTTTGAAGCCGTTCAGGAAGGGCGTTTGGTTCCAGTACCTGAAACCCACAGGTTCAGTGGCCGCACCTCCAGCGCTGATTACCTGTTGAGGATGAGAGTGGTTAGTGTCAGATAGTGGAGAGGCGGTGATGATTGTTTGTACGCACAATGCCTGAGATGATGACGACGAAGATCCATCCGAACTTGATCAGAGAGCAAACAACCTCGATCTCACCGAACCAGTTGACAGCACCTGGGACACATGTCAGTTGGCGTTTGCAAACGTTTTAGAAGCACCGCTACATGGACACACATACCGACGTTGACCAGGATGATGACAACCCAGAAGATAGTCATCCACGCAGCGATGGGTACTGCGTCAGTCCAGAACATCAGCACAGTATTGACAGCCTGAAGCTCGTTCGCGATCGTGATGAAGTAATTGAACCAATAGGCCCAGCCGACGGCGAAGCCAGCGGCCGGATCTACGAACTTGTTCGACCACTGCACAAATGCGGACGGTAGAGGGTACCTATATTGCACGTTCAGCACTGATTCAGTTGGCCAAAAAGTGCAAGCAACTCACAGCACAGCCATCTCGCCGATACACTGCGACACTGTCCAAATCATAGTACCCGACAACAAGTATCCCAAGAAGATTCCAGCCGGTCCTCCAGAAGCCAAACTCGTGCCCGAGCCAAGCCAAAGACCCATACCAATGGACGAACCGAGGGCAATCATGGTGATATGTCGGGTGCTGAGGCGTCTCTGCAGCTCGGACTCGGCGCCATGGTCGTCGATGAAGCGGACTTCACCATGTCCATGCTGATCACTGCTGTCGCCGTCGAAAGCTTTCTCTGTAGGGTGTTGAGGGACCTTCTCGACGTCTGAGTTCCCGGACATCGTGACGGGTGTGGATTAAGAATCAGTCCAACAAATGTAGCTGCGAACAGCAAATGTACGTAGCCGGGGGCGAGGAGTCCTCTTGCGAGGGCATTTTATATCCACCAACCCATATCCTCCTCTATTGCGCGCGAATCCTCCAAATCCTGAAGAGGCAGGTCAGGCATTCATGGCGCAAAATGGCCACCGGCTCGTTTACTATCATGTCGTGCCCTGTATTGTCACGCCTAAGGCGCCAAGAGATAGACATGCTGGTCTTATCGCCCGCGAAGCTGTTAGCGATATCTCCACGACCAGTGAGAGTGGTCTTTGAAGGCTTGGGACGTTGCATCCCCTCATGCTTGTTGATGCATGGCGCCTGCGTGTTTCTATGCTTTCGCCTATCAAGATAGGCTTCTAGAAAGCTGATCTCAGTGTGATGGTGTCTGGTGAGTGGTTATGTGTTGGGCCCAGGTCGTGGCGGTTCACACAGAGCGAGCTTCTGGATTTCCAGTCCAGACTGGCCGCGTGTCCGTAGCCAGGCAGTGCATTGTTGTTGAGGCAATAACATTGTTGTTGCGAAGACTTGGTGCGATAGGTCGTGGGCGATTCCAGTCTTGGTGGGCCTGAAGAATCTGACCACCCACGAATCCATCGTTTCTGAGCGCGTCCTTTATCTTTGAGTCGAGAAGGCACTGCTGAACCCAGTGTGGTGTCGTCCTGCGAAGGATCTTATCCTTCGTGTGAATGTAGTCGATGAAGTTCAATGTTGGCTGGCCATTTCGTCTCCAAGTCCGTGAGTGACCAAATTGCGAAGGGTTAGGGTTGGGATCCGTCGACATTCTATGCCTCTTGATTAGGCCTCCTTCTCTGACAAAGACTCGATGTGTTCTGGCTGTAATCGTTCGCGGCGCCTTGGTCATGTTCGCAAGATACCTGATTGAAGTTTGAGTCGGTTTTCTCGGTCGTTGTCAGACGAAGTTGGTCAAATTCTTTTCGGACTTGAAGGTCGATCTTCTGACAAAGTGAGTGGTTGCGAACTTGAAGCCTTGAGAGGTATTGAGGCATCGAATTACTTACTTGTTAGTTTCTTTAGTAATTGCATGTCATCCTGTCTTCAAATTCGACAAGGCAGATGTAGCAGATGACTTATCTTGGTCGTTTACATTGCATCCGTTCATCCACATCGAAAGCGCTTGGGGTAAGCAGGGTTACGTTAGGGTTACGCCCATGACTCGTCCCCTTCTAGGCATTTGCACGCCTCATACATCCATGGCATCAAGGTTGGGCGGCAAACTCAAGCTGACATAATGTTGAAGAGTAGCAAGAAGAGTGGTACCCTAAGCGAAACCTCCGCGAGAGTTAAAACGTGTGAAGATTCGTGGCCCGGAAGGGTGGTTGTGTAGGTTTGGCGCGTAAAACGTATGTGTAGGTTTTCCCACGCCGATTCAGGCGTCCGTCAGCATGTGCGAAGGTGTAGGTTGAGTTGCCGGGACACTCCGCCGAGCAACTCACGGGGTGATAGAGTGTGCGAGCCTTGAAGCTTGCCGGATACCTTATTGTTGTTTATTGGATGCTCAATGGCATCTTTTTTTCTCTCCCGATGATGTCAGTCGACTGAGGACGTTTAACAAGATCCTGCATTGCATTGCATACGCGGCCGCCCGAGCAACCTACACGCAGGGTCTTGAAGATTCGGTAGGTATCGTTGTAACTAGTGAACTATCTCGGGTGTTTTGACTACTGTTTGAAACTAACTGACAGGACATGGAGCCTCTGAATCGCCGAGCAGCCACTTCCAAAAACATTGGAAATCAGGTGTGGCGACAGTGGCGTTCAGGAAGGTTTACTCGCTCTTCCACATTCGGAGCTCGGGAGATCATCCGATGGTATACTTTGCGACTTCAGGCTCATTCGCAACAGGCGTCGTCATATTGATAGTGGGCGATGGCTACATTAGGACAATACCGTAGAGCCAGGAAATCCTTCGCTTTCAGCCATCGTGATGGTTAGACGAAGGTATGCTTTTGTGGACCAAGCCACATTCGATTGATAACGTCATGTGAAAGGTTGAGCAAGACCTGATTCAGGACAATAAACAACATTATGAGGTGCTTTTAGTAGTATGTAGTATAGTAGCATCTATGGTTTACATTTAAACATTCGCCGCTTTTCCAGAACGCCAGCAGAAAGGCAAAAAGTCTAACCAGACTCGGCTTGCAGGAACTTCCACAGCCTTCCGAACTCGGACTCCTCGCCGCGGGCAAGCAGTTCGTGCGGATCGCCCATCTCTGCGATCTCGCCGCCGTCGAGCACGACGACGGTGTCGTGGTCGAGAATGCTCTCCAGGCGGTGCGCCACAGTGATGATCGTCTGGCTGCCAAAGTTCTGGCGGATCACCTTCTGCATGATCTCATCCGTGTGCTCGTCGACGGTACTGGTGGCCTCGTCCAGCACTAGGATCTGGCTTGGGTTCAGCAGCGCTCGCGCCAGGCAGAAGAGTTGTTTTTGGCCTTGCGAAAGGTGCAGCTCGGAGATGTCGCTCGATAGGCCGCTGCTGCCCTTTTCTTCGATCAGCTCGAGTAGTTGGACGGTCTCAAGGGCGTCGCAGATCGCGTCGATGTTGTGGATGCCTCGCGGGTCGATGTTGTCGCGGACGCTGCCTTGGATGAAGACGCCGTCTTGCGTGATCGAGTTGATGCGTGAGCGGATGTCGTGGCGTGGGAGTTGAGAGATGTCGAGGCCGTCGATGAGGATCCGGCCGGCGCTGAGGTCAAGCATGCGGAAGAGCGTCATGGCTAGGGATGACTTGCCACTGTACGTTTGTTAGTATGTGTGATCTGTAAAGGGTATTGTGCAGTAGGCAACAAGTATCTTACCTTCCTGTTCGACCACATAGACCAATCTTGTCGCCAGCCTCAATCGTCAAGGAGAGTTCCTTAATGGCGAGGTGTGTTTGTGAGTAGCCAGCAGAGATCTTGTTGAACTCGATCTTGCCCTTTTGCGGCCATGCAGTCGGTACGGAGTAGTTGCCTACTTCGATTTGTGCCTCACGAGGTGTCTTCTCTGAGTACTCCTTAATTCTGGCAATGGAGCCGATGTGCGTTTCCAGGTTCGTCCAGAATTGGATCAGCATCTTGATGCTTTGAGTGAAAAGCACGACGTTGTAGAGGGCGACGCCCATGTACGCCGTGTCGGTTCCTTCCAATGTAGCGACCAGGATCATGAGGATCACGGCGATGCCGGCAACCATCAGGTCGAGCGTCAGACTGAGCCAACGCTGGATCGAGTTCATCATGTAGAAAGGTCGCTGGGAAAGCTCGAGGAGCTCGAAGTTCTTCTCTTCCATATGGCTTTGCCAGCCGAATGCACGGATAGAAGGTAGACCCTTAAGGGTGTCGGTGAAATGAGCGAAGAGGGGCGCTTTGGCCTCGATGTCGAGAAGACGAAGCTGGCGGGATGTGCGGAGGTATACTCTCTGAATAAGATAAAGGAAGAAGAAAAGGAAGGGGAAAGAGATGGCGGCATATGAGGCAGCAACACCGACGAGAATCAACTGAGCTATGCACAAGAATCCTGTGGCTACAACGTTGATTGCTGCTACGGGCAGATCCATGTCGATGAGTTGCAAGTCTTGACTGAAGCGGTTGAGAATACTTCCCGTGTCGGTAATCGACAGGAAAGACATCTTAGCTCCAAGCGTTGTCTGTAGGAGGACTTTGTGGAAGTTGGCACCCGAAATTGGTACCATGGTGACGATGAGTTGGTATGAGCCGGCGATGAGAGAGATCATGGCAATAGCACCCAGCATGGCGTAAATGCCCATGTAGTAGTTCTTTTGCCCTGCGGGATCGGGTGCGTTCGCCCACCATTTGAGCCAGATGCTGGGGAAAGACAGACAGAACACGAATCCAGCCATGGCAACGATGAAGATCATCGTGGGTCCCCAACCGACAGACTTGATGTAGTACATGTAAGTGGCTGTGTCTCCCTCTTGTCGGGTCTTATCATGTTCTTTTACGACAGCTTCCTTCTTGAGAGGAACCTCATCGATATGAGGGAACACAGCCAAAACAGGTTCGTATTTCCAGTCAGGAAGGCTGAGGGCAAAAGAGGCGACATAACCGCCCTTCTTGTCCAGAGAGTCGAAGCCACCAGTTTCGGTAACGTGTCCCTCGCCGTCCAGAGAGATGATCTGGTCGGCGTACGGAACACGCTTCACCGTTGAAGATGCCACAATGACAGTCGCGCCGATCTCACGGAGTAGACCTGAAGTGCCGAGCAGGTTGTGGAAGATCTGGTTCTCAGTGGATGCGTCCAATCCGCTGAAAGGATCGTCCATCATGATGACGTTCTTGCGGGAGTAAATGGCGCGTGCAAGAGCGATACGCTGACTCTGACCTCCACTGAGCGCAGTACCTCCACTACCAATAATCGTTTCGTCGCCGTTGGAAATTTGTTTCAGGTCCTTGTCCAATGCACAAGCTCTCAGGACAGTAGAGTACCACTTGGAGTCGAAGTCTAGCATGGCGGTGATACTGTCCCGAATGCTGACGTTCATGTGCCATGGAGATTGTGAGCAGTAAGCCATGGACTCGACATGGGCGTTGACGGTTCCTCCCATGCATGGCACCTCACCGAGCATAGCTTGAAGCAATGTTGATTTACCGCATCCAGAAGGTCCGATGAGCATGGTAAATGTGCCCGAGGCGATGGATGCCGTGATGTTTTTGAGGATGGGTTCCTTCTCGGTGTCCCATCCGAAGCTTGCCCGTTCGACAGTGATTGCTTCTGAACCAGATTGTGGCAAGAACGGATTCACCGGCTGCTTGGACTCCATTTCGATATCACCTTCCTCAGAGTTGCCAGCAACTGATTCTACGGTAGTGCTGGGGTGATCTTTCTTGGCCTTAGAGGATTCACGTTTGGCAGTGCGCTTAGAATCCACCGTTTCCTTGTTGAGGAACTCCTCGATACGAGTGAAGGAACCAGCAGATGCGGCAAATTGCATCAACGCCATGACCAATGTCAATAGCGGGTCCGTTCCAAGTGCAAAGATGGACAGAGATGTGTAGATCTTGGAAGTAGAAATTGCGCCGCTGGAAAGGCCAACAAAAGTACCAATTGTGGCGATAGGTGAGTACACGCGGGCGAGCCACGCGAAAGTCATGTTGACAACCAGAAGTTTTCGGAACGTGGCTGAATCACGCATCTCGTCCATACGGAGGCCGTGGAGTGACTTGATGAGAACGTTCTCCAGGCCCATCATTTTGATGCCTTTGAGAGAACCAAGCATGTTTCCTGTCGATGAGAGGCGTTTCTCGATGGCCTTGAGCCAATTTGCCTGGTGCTGTCCAATTCCGCCCATGGCGACTAGTGAGGCGAACAGGGCAAAGAACATCACGCCAACATTGACGGCGACGGCGACGCCAAGTTCCTGCTGCAACATGAAAATCGCCAAGCCGATTTCGAGCGGGTTAGCCCACATGTCAGTGATGGTGGCCCAACCCTGAACAATTCGCTCAACGTCGGCGCTCATAAGGGTGACGGAATTTGCTGGGTCAGCATCGGTGAGCGAAAGACTGCTCGCTTTGCGGTAAATCATGGAGACAAGTCCGCCGCGCAGCATGGTAATTGCTCGGTATGTGCGGTGTTGATGCTGACTCAAAGTGATAGCCATGCCGGTGTAGACGAGGAAATAGGCTCCGATAAGGGCATATCCAACGTTGCTGTTGTACTGAGAATTCTCATTGCTCGAGACAGCAAGAGCACGCTTTAACAGCAAGGGCTGTGCAAAGGTGAATCCAATGAGAGCAAGTCGAGCCGGTGCAGCAGATAGAAGAGGCCACTTGAGAGTGGTAATGGCCGTTCCGAGGAGCGATGCTTTTCCAGTCGCCTTGTTTGCGTCCCAAGAGTTGGACAACAAGAGATGACTGTTCTTGGAGCTGAGAGCGTTGTCTAGGAGAGGCAGATCGGAGACATCGAGGGTGGTCGAATAACCGCGGATGAAAGTTGGGTTGATCCACCAGAACAATGCGCGGTTGATCATGTCAGCCCGGGCTTCCGGGCTGGCATCTCGATAAGGAGATCCGGCCAGCTGAGCTTTGGGTAGGGATTCGAAGATGAAGAGACAGATCTTGAAGGCAAACGCCACAGAATAGAGAGTGGCGATGCGGTGAGACACCGGAGAGTAATCTTCGCGGAGCCATAATGTTCGCACACAGGCGATGTCGAGAAGGATCGTAATAAAGAGATAGAATTGATGAAGGAGAGAAGGTCGTACGGAGCGTGAGTGTTCCAGAAAAGAGGTGACGCCCAAGAGCAGGAAACCGACGCCATTCACTGCATTCGCAGCGACAGACGCTTTAGTGCTCGCTGATTCTGGTGTTGCCCAGACTCCAGCGACGGCAAAGTAGAAGACGGCAGCGCATGTCCAGCAAGCCTGGAGACTTGGTCAACGAACACTCAACCCGGCGAAACGGATGCGAAAAACTTACGACTTTAGTTACGCCTAGCCACAACGAAGCGGTCGTTACAGGCGATTTAAGAAGCGATGTGAACCGAAGGGTGGCGAGGAGTATAGCCAATGCTATGGGCAGAAGGATGAGAATCGATTCTTCGAAAAGAAGGGTGAAATCGAAACCACCACGGCACTCGCCGGCGTGAAGCTGTACAGTGTTGTCGATTGTAGTACAGTCCGCCATCTCGAGTGTTGTCGTGAGGTTTGGGAGGTAGGGCCCGTTTGATGTGAGTTCTATCGGCAGCTCTCCATCTGAAGGCTGAATCGAGAAGGAAAGGCGATGGTGTCAACGAAGAGGGCGTAAACGAAGTGCACTGCTTAGTCTCGGCCCAAGCGAGCAGAGGCAACGAGTCCAGGGCGTTGGTTCGGTTACCGATACGCCGGGTGAGGATGAGCGAGCGATCTACGAGATGATGCGCCCGAGTCGTGAGGATCGCGCAGTAGCGCCAGGGGCCTCGAGCAATTTGAGATGAATAGTGGAACGGTTACGACCTGCCAACTCCAGAAGCGGAAGCATATTGCTGTGGCCATGCCGCTAACGACGTAGGTTCACGTAAGGCTATTAGGCTGGGGGAATGCCGTGAGCGTGTGGAGGATTTCGCTTGGCTGTGGACGTGGCTGGTTGGGGGTGATTACTCGCACGGAAAATTAAAGCAATCAGCTTTGCAAGTGGTGGGTAGTCTAAATCCGCGACCGTTAGGAAAAGGCAGATCGACACATCACCGGTGGAGAGCCTCCACGCGTTGCAAAGTCTGGTAACACCTGTGGAAGTTGGCTGCGGAAGTTAGCTGAGGAACCTTGGAAGTTGAGATTACTGTTGGGCAACACGTGAGAGTGAGACTGTGGCCCAGCATTCCGAGAAGACCCAGGTTCTGAAACATGCGGTATAGAGGTGGCCGATCGTTGAAGCGTTGGATGCTATTTTTGCGTGAGATGTGAAGAGACTTTTGTGTGCTGAGACTTCTTGGTGGTTGGATGCCCAGGTATATCGGGCTACAGTATATCAGTGCTGCCCACGTTACATCCGTGGCCTCCGCATGGCGGACATGGTGTAAGTAAGACCACACGACACATGACGGTCTGCGTGTCTCTATACCATGGACGTCGGTGAAGGCCAAGGATACCGCCGAGGCTGCTGCGTGTGGACGCCACGAGAGACGTCTTAGCACCTCCGCATGTCATAACACAGGTTAGGCAGTGCCTTAGTTGGTGGTAGTGGTACATATGTGGTAGGTACATACCAAGACGGCATGACTGGGTTGGCGTGCTTGCTCGTATGGGATTAGCATGATTAGTATTCTGTGCCACAGACGTCGGAGGTGGATTCGCTACCGATTCAATCGCTGATCAAGCCTTGCTGATGCGCACAGGGTGGGCAAAGGCTTGGACCTCCTGCGTCCAGAGGCTCTTATAGGCAAAGCGTGCAAGCGATTAACGACAAGGGGTCAGAGTCTTTCCGAGTCTGGTACCCCGATGTGTCCGAACATATACCCCTGCTATTACCATCTTCGCTCTAGCGCACTTCTGAGTATCTTGGCTTTCAGCGGACCGCTCCTGCCGATGCCATTCATCTGAAGACGGACGCAACTTTATTTTCCGCCACATCCACATGTTCTGCTGCCGTTCGACTACCCACACTGCCACCCACAGTAGTGACCTGCCACCCCCCCGTCACCACGCTCTGCCTCTGCCGTGCCTATTGTGCCACGGTCGTGATGGATTCCCCCAGTATCACCGTGCGGCGGCGTCCATCCTGCAATTGGCCTGTCACGACCATGCCGGTGGGCCCAAGGCCGGCCGCGCCGCAACCCGACGAATAATCTGACAGCCTAGCTCGGTAGCACGCATGGCAATTGTTCTGCTGGATCGATGTTGATCTGTACGGAGGACCGACTGCTATGCCCCTTGGCCGGAGTATCAGTCTATTTCGATGACCTTGGCCGGTTTGCTCGTCATCTGAACTCCTCTTCCAATGCACATGTACTCCCCGTTCACGCAAACGCAAACACCTATGCTAGCCTAATCACTATCCTAATCTCTCCCATTCACCCGCACATACACACGACAACATGGAGCAATCAGTGCAATGCTGCTTGCCTTGTTTCCCTAATCCGGCGAGCCGCAGTACCAGCAGCAGAACACCCGCCTCCGTGCCGGTGTCATTAACAGACCATGACCTCGACCTCCTCAAATCCACATACAAATCTGCTGCGGCTATCGATGCCATACTAATAAAGGCCTGGGCGCTGGTGTTGCGCTGCTACATTGGCTCTGATGAACTCAGTCTGGGTTATCAGAAGGAACAGGCTGGAGATTCACACTTGCAAAGCCACGTCGTGGCAATCAGCATCTCAGACGAAGTCCGCCTCTCAGAACTGCGGCAACGAGAGCTCTCAACTACCAAGAGCGATGCTGATCAATTCGATTTTCTCTCGTTCAACACCGTCTTCATTCGCAAAGCTGAGAAGGATGATATCGACTCCTCCTCAGAAACACTCCCCGACACTTGCCGCATCCGATTCTGCATTGAAGACTATTTCGGCCGTCCTTCACTCAGCCTGGAATACTGGCGAGACGAAATGTCCGCTGGACATGTCACGTGCATGGCCCAGGTAGTCAGCGAGATCATCGACCAACTACTCACCACCCACAACGACCGGACGATAGCCGAGCTCGACTTTTTCACACCACAAGACAGCAGACGTGTTGCCAAGTGGAACAACTCCATGCCTCCGACCCGCGACAGCTGTATCCACGACATCGTTCAGAAACAGGCTCGCAGATGGCCCGTAAAGGAAGCCATCTGTGCCTGGGACGGCAGTTTCACTTACAGCGAATTCGATTCTGTGACTTCACGATTTGCAAGTTACTTGCAGAGTAAGGGCGTAGGGCCTGAAACAATGGTCCCTCTATGCTTCGAGAAGACGGTTAGTTCTTGCACATGAAACTTGTAATCGAATTTAGCAGCTGACGATAACAATTCCAGAAATGGTACACTATTGCTGTGTATTCGGTGCTAAAGGCTGGTGGTGCATTTGTTCCCTTGGATCCTTCGCATCCCGAATCACGACTGCGATCACTCATCAACAAAGTCGGAGCCAAGATCGTTCTGACATCCTCCGAGCAACAATCCAAGCTCGCACTCGCGACATTACTTCCCGTCGTTGCCATCGACGACGATCTCCTCTCAAGGTGTGTTTCGTTCGCCGTAAAGAAGGTCGTCGAACCTGGCAACGCAGCATACCTCATCTTCACTTCTGGATCGACCGGTGAACCGAAAGGCACAGTTGTTGAGCACAGAGCATTTTCATCTAGCTCTCTCGCACACACTGCACCTCTGCGATTGACACCGGACTGCCGATCTCTGCAATTTGCTGCTCATACTTTCGATGCAAGTCTGGTAGACATTCTTTCGACGCTGATGAATGGCGGCACCGTCTGCGTGCCCAGCGAGGAATCACGGATCAACGATCTCGCAGGAGCAATCAACAGCCTGAAGGTCACGTACATCGGGTTGACACCATCTGTCGTTGAGTTCCTGACTCCCGCGATGGTGCCAACTGTGGACACAGTCTGCTTGGCTGGCGAAGCTATGGCGGTG
>Ga0265798_10005368_pt1 | contig 17272 bp, 14 predicted proteins | sample P3T30metagenome_FD_192430 | JGI IMG/M metagenome (GOLD analysis project Ga0265798, IMG submission 192430) | Plant litter microbial communities from East Loma Ridge, Irvine, California - P3 T30 | ecosystem: Environmental > Terrestrial > Plant litter > Unclassified | place: USA: California... | reverse complement strand
CGCCGCCCCTGGAACTTATCAGAAACCACCGCCATGTCAATACTCTCCCTCACCACACCGAGAGCCATCACCACAACTCGGATACCCTGAACCAGCGACCATGGCATCCAGCAGCGCCCACGACCCTCCAATGTCCGCCTGCGACGTCTGCGGCGACGAATTTGCCCCCACCGCCGGTATCCAGACCTGCGAAGCGCACTTCTACTGCGTCACTTGCCTAGTTGAAGTCTTCCACCGTTCCCCACGCAACGTCAATGAGTTCCCAGCATCATGCTGCTCCAAGACCCACGACGGCATACCGCTAAAACTGCTCGCTGGCCTATTCGATGACGACTTCAAAGAAGCCTACCAGCTCAAACTTCAAGAGCACAGCACTCACTCGTCGGAACGCACGTACTGCGCCAACGCCGAATGTGCTACCTACCTCCCTTCAGCCACGCATGATGACACCGATCCGCGCTACATAGTCGCGCCATGTGCATGCGGCACGACCACCTGTGTAGGCTGCAAAGCCCCATGGGCAGCCGAGCATGTATGTGAGCACGCCAGCCCCGTCGCAATCCCAGCTTGGCTACCGGAGTATACCGCAGAGTGCCGTGTCAAGCAGTGCCCTCAGTGCAAGGGGTAGATGGAGCTATCAGAAGCGTGCAATCACATGACGTGCGCTGCATGCAACCACTCATTCTGCTTCATCTGCCTTCTCCCCTGGCGCCGCTTCCATGACGAAGAGGGCTGTCCTGTGTATGGTGATCTAGCTAGTGGGTATGACGAGGAGGGCTACGAAGTAGCTGAGCGTGGACTGCACTTGTACACGGGGCGCAATCGCGAAGGCCAGCTTCGGGAGGTCAATGAGGAGACGGAGTACCTTGTTGATGAGGATGAGGATGATGAAATGAACGGCGACTTCTGGAGCTATCTCGATCAACTCCAAATCACTCTTCAAGTCGATGGGCGGCGTATTGTCAGTGAAGAAGAGTACAACATCCTCCGTGACATGCGAGATGGGGCGCACCTGAATGTCGGTCGACGAAACTTTATGCTAACGCTTCGAGCTGAGTATCGCGCCGAGCATGGAATCGATGACGACGCCGCCGATGAAGAAGATGAGGCATACGCCCGAGAAATGACCGCAGTCATTCGCGATGTAGAGGCATTGAATGCACAGCTGAGGCGACAGTACGACGAGAACCAGCGGGAGCTGGATAACCCGACGCTTAACGAAGATTACCCAGAAACAGAAGACGACGACGACGGCGGCGGCGACGACTACGTTGGCGATGTAGAGGCAATGCTTGCGGACTTGAGGCGACAGTACGAGGAGGACCAGCAGGAGGACCAGCGGGAGCTGGATGACCTGACACCCGACGAAGATGAGCTACGCCAAGAACGTGCCGAGCACATGGAGCACCAGATGGAGGCTGCCGAGGAAGCGGAGGCCGCCGCACGACAAGTACAGGACGAACCCGAGCCGCAGGCCAACGTACCAAACGAAGCGGCCACGAATTTTCCCAACACAGAAGAGCAAGAAGAATAGCACGAACCGACCCACGCTCTGGACGCCCAGCTTGCAGCTCTTGTAGCGATACAGCGAGAGTGGGAGGGGCGCCGACAGGAGTTGCTAGCTGAGATGGAACGGGAGCTTGAGGCTATGCGCTAGGATTAAGTTGCGGACGAGGTTGAAGCGTCTGTTGCACATGATGACCGGTACGCCGAAGAACTCGTGCGAATCGCGAGGATCATGGAGCGCGGGCGCGAACCATGCAGGACGGATAGATAGACCTAGAAGCACAGGAGATGAGTAGAGGATAGCGAAAGTAATGCATTAAATCATGCGAACCATAGTTCGGCGACTAATTAGTTAAACATACGCCCAGGCGTCCCTTGAACATACATTGAAGTACATTTTCCAATCGTGAATCGTGCCGACCGCGTCCTGCATTCTATCCTATGAATATCGCCACGTCTCCGCACCTGGGTGGCCCTGAGGTACCACCTGCAAGGGCGGTAGGCTCGAGATGGCCTGCTCAGTCGGCACAGCGACGACTCCTTTCCCGTCGTCACTTATCGGACTAGGCGTTGGTCGCCGAAGATCGCGTGGTTGAAGCAGGGGCGGTGTATGGCTCGGTGCTGGCTGCATGCTCCTAGGCAAGTCGTACGAAGCGCCTGAGCGTGAGGTTGGTGGAGGATAGCGTGGCTGCATCATCTGAGGCGGGTCTGCGGTGACTGTAGGTAGGGCCGTCGGTCCAGTAGATGTGGCCAGTTGCTTCAACATTTGCTCCCACTTAGGTGCTTCTGCAGGGTGTGTCGTTCGTGCCATGTCTCGTTGGAAAGCGTCCGAGGACTGAAATTGAGCCGTTGGCTTTGAAGCCGGTAGACCAGTCGCTGGGTGATTTTGGCCATGGTAGTATGGCTGAATGGGTGCTGGACCAACGGGCCTTGGTGCAATAGCAGTAGGCGTGCTTGGATTTGAGACCTTGGGCATCCATGATTCCGTGAAACCACCGCCGGGATAGTTGCTATAGGGAGACACGTAAGTTTTTGCTCGCCTGAGGTACGCGTTCTTGAGATACGGGTATTGCATGACGTAGGTAAGATATTCAGTAGGATTTTGTGCAGCAGAAACGACGGGAATGGAAGGTGCATTGGCGTACATTGGAGGTTTGGGAGGCCCAATTGGGCTGCTCATCATGCTTGAGATCGATGCTCGACCCGAAGGCGCCTGGCCAACCGTGCCGTACGGCGAAGGACTGTAATCTGGCTTCGTTGACTGACCCGATCCCTGCGAATATGGGTATGGTGGTAGTGGGGGAGGACTGCGTGAATTAGGCTGGGACGAGTATGGCTGTATCGGTTGAGCATAACGGCCCGTCCCGTTCGGCATCTGTCCGGATGTCCCAGGTTGTGTCTGCCAGTTGGAGGATGAACGAGCCTGTGGTGGGACATACGAATGATACTGATATTGCTGCGGCGGTTGTGGCTGCGGCTGCTGCTGCTGCTCTCCATAGGCTTGAGACGGCGGGCGATGATTGTGATATCCCTGGTACGCTTGGCCGTATGGCTGTGATGGCGGGCGATGATCGTAGCTGACATTCGGCTGGTGTGCCACTGGAGAGTTTGGATTCTTTCGCGTGTCTGGATTGTACACGGGCGACTTCCACGTTGTCATGTAGTTCTCCTTAGGCTTATAATTATACGGCTTGCTGGAAGGTTGACTCTGATGCTGATAAGGCGTACGAGGCGGCATTGCGATTGGAGCAGGTTTGATAGGGTACGACGCTGGGTAGGATCGCTGCGCAAACGTTGGCACCGGTGGAGGCGGAGGCTTGACGGTATCCAGGAAGTTGCTCTTCGGATTATTCCGCGGCTTCGCTGGGTTCTCGGTATACTGTGGCCTTGCTTCGGTCGAAGGCTTTCCAAGATAGTACCAGAGCCGGTTCTCCTTGCTGAAATCGATCTTCGCCGACCTTCGCGTGACTTGTGGCGCTGTATGCCATTCCGCCCATTTCTGCTCCGAGTGAGGGTCTTGGAATGGATCGCCCATGTCAGGAACACCATCTGTGCGATTAGTGATGTCGAGAGATGCGTCGCTCTCCTTGAGATGTTCTGGAAGTGGCTTCGCGTTTGGAGATGGCTTCGGACGTTGAGATTCGTCAGGGTGGAGTTTGAGAATATACTTCCACTCCACCTCGACACGGTCGCTGCTGGTTGTTAGTTGTGACCATAATGATACAATGCATTGACTCACCCATCAGGAAGCACGTCAACGAGCACGGATTGCTCGCCCAGCCTGTTCTCAACGACCTGCGCGCCATAAATCTGGTACATCTCGCCGCCAACGTACTGGAACTGGATAACGTCCCGCGGTTTCAGCGTCTTGCCGTAGTTGAGAACGAACTTGTCCTTTTCGAGTGACTCAACGTCCACGGTCTTGTTGTTCCTCTTCTTGGGACGGTGGAAACGGCATCGGAAGTCGTAACCATCGTAGAAGTACTCCGTACCCTCCGCGTCAAACGTGGGCATTGGACCGAGATCGACTTGCACACCGGCTGCCACCGCGCACGTAGCATGGAAAGCTCTGGTGCACTTCTTCGATGAGCATTGGAAAACGGCGCCGCGCTTCGATCGACAGTAGTTGCACTTCAGCTCCAAGCGATCTTTGCCAATGTTCGAGACGTTGCACACAGTATCGCCGGCCTCAGGCTTCGCGCTGATATACGTCTCTGGGGTGTAGTCCGCACAGATTCGATGAGCCTTCATGCCGGTATCGGTCGGTAGCAGCTCATCGTACTCGACATCGTTAGGGCACAGGATACAGGGCATACCCCGACCCGGGATCTTGATACGGATGCGGATTCGCCTGAGCTTCTTGGGCTTCGGAGCTTCTTCAGGCTCTTTAGCTCCTCTCTTCCTCTTGCCAGCCGACTTGCGTCCTGGTTTGCCCTTGGGCTTCCCAGCCACGCTCCGAGGAGGGCTTGGAAGGCGACTGTCCTCATCGTCTTCCTCGTCATCGGTCTCTTCGTAATATTCCGGCGTTGGCTCGCCTCGCAGCTTGCGCTCAATCTCATCAACGTCGACCCAAACGCTGTCAGACTCGCAGTTGCACTTCTTGGCAATCCGTCCGTAGCTCAACCAAGACTCATTTGCAAAGTTGACAGATTCAGCACAGTTGTAGCCAATGTTGTATCCGGAGTGGTAGCCATAAGGATAGGTGATGACGAATTCGCCTTCGTAGTGGACCAAGCGATTGACCTTGATGTTAAAGTCTTTCTCCAGTCTCTGAGGTGAGATCAGATACGTCTTGTGTCGGAGGAACTGCGAGCAGTGCTTTGCATCGTTGGGCCAAATGCTCTTCATGGCCGCTTCGAAACGGCGAGCGTCTTCCTGCGAGATACTGTACCATTGCTTGGGAGCGCCAAAGTGGATGTAGTTGATGCTGTAGAGATCGACGTCCTCGAGATGCCACGCAAACGTAGCCTTCCACATGCCGAGGTAAAGGTAGGCTGTATTCACACCGGGTACCTTCGTTCCCAAGACATCAAGCAGATTGGGAAGTTTGGCTACGTTCCAAGAAGTCGTCCGATCGTCGAAAAGAGACCCAGGCATGTCCGCACCGTACATGGGTTGACCATAGTTGATTGTTTTCCAGTAGTTGTCTTCCAGCTCCTTGCAACGCTCGACGGAGAACTCCTCTAATCCAGGCAGGTGATAATCGAAGTCTTCGAAAGCAGCCTCGTCGATGTACTCAGCTACAGCGCCTCGGTTGTTGAGACGACGGGAGGAAACGGATTTCTTCTGGTCGACTGTCTTGGGCTGACGTCCACGTGCCTTGGTAGGTGTAGCGTTGCTTTGGTCCTCCTTCTTCGTCTTCCTCGTAGACCTTTTCTCCTCCCTGCCGGGTGATGTGGGAGTAGGAGGGACATCCATAGATGCTTCTTCATCGTCTTCGTCATCCTCAAGCTCTTCCTTCTTCACCTGACGCTTCCGAGATGGGCGCCCAGGACCACGTCTAGGTGCAGGCGAAGTTTCGGCCTTTGCTGGGGCGGCCTGCCTCGTCGAACGCGCGCGAGATGGAGGCTCTGCAGCAGCCTTGCGTCGTTCGCCTCGCTTGGCCGGGGGCTGGTGGTGCGGCTCGTCGGTGAGTCCACGCCACTCTGGGAGGTTGTACGATCGCTGCTTCTCGATGTTCGCCTGGGTGTAGATGCCGTGCTGCCCAGCAAACTCTTGTGTGATTGGATTCTTGACTTTGATGTTCTTGACGGCCTCGCTGAGGTCGGGAAGGGAGCCACGCCTAAAATACGAGTTAGTGAGAGGTCAAATGAGCTTCAGGTCTGCAGTGACGTACCATTCTGAAGGCGGAATGACTTTGACAATGCCAGACTTCATGCCGTGCTTGTCAATCTTGTCGATGAAGCGCTTGAAGTTGCGGAACTGGTCCATGGTCTACACATTTGATGATTAGCACCAGGTCCATCTTGTCGCAAAGGTGTGCAGCGTGTCTGCGCGTGATCATCTGCGCGCATAACGTGTCGTAGTGTGACGTACCGGCTTGAAGACGGGTATCTTCCCACCTTCGAAATAATGGTCGGGCTCGATGTCCTCGCCGTCATCGCTGTCAATATCAGACAGCTCCGACGACATCCTCTCGTCCCTCTTGTCGTTGTCTTCGCTTGTTGGGGGCGTCAGGGCGGCTTTCGGGTCCGCATCGTCGACCTGGACGGGCGGTGCCTCCACAGAGGGCACTACGTCGATAGGCGCCTCCATGGTGAAGACAAGTCGATCGTTCGCGGCTTGTGTGTCTCAGCGCAGGTGCAGAGGGCGTTGGCGACTAGCAGGTGTGGTTCGGGCGAGGACTGGGGCCAGCACGCATCGCTATTCCCGCCACCGTGCGCACGCGTGGAAAATGAGCGGTCGCAGTAATTTTGCGGGACGCGCAGTGCAGGTAGCGATCTTCTGGCGCTGTTGCGAGTCGATATCGCGGCTTGTGGGTGATAATAGGCGCTGGGAAGGGTGGTGGAGGTCGAACGCTGCGAAGAGGAGGTGCAGGATTGCCAAGGGCTAGCTCCACGGGAAGGCGCTACGCTTTGGATCGCCCGTTCCGTGCATCACCAGGTCTATCAAATCACCGACTGCAGCATGTGTCAAGCAAGCATATGCAAAGCAAGCAATTCAGAACTGTATAAAATCGAAAGATAGAATGTGTTCGTCCCCCCGATGTGCTCAGGTACGCGTTGCAGCGCTAAGTCTTGTGTGACTCGGCATTGGGATTCACGTCATCAATTTTATCTAATCAATCTGATCTCGCCCTACAAGCCCACCCGTTCTATCGTCTCCATTTTACCAATGCACACGAAGAACTACTACTCCAGCCCACCTGGCATAACCAGTGATAACTGGTAGTGCACAGGCAGACGTCGTACCTCGGTGCTGCAGTGATTTAGGAAGGAATCACCAACAACATCGCAAAATCATGCTAGCATTCAGGAACGAAACAACATGCATATGTCAGTCAAAATAAGGTTCATGATCGATCTGTGGAGTTCAAACAACGTGCGTTGCGGCGGATGCCCGCTGATTCGTGCATGCCATCCGCTGCGAACACTGACACGGGACGAGCGCGACAGGAGCAAGAGCATCTTCAAACCACCTTGCAATAGTTTATCATGCTCAGCACAGTCCGTTGCAACAGACATGAGCTTCTTCTTTCACTGACAATGGGTTTTGTAACTAGCATCTATACACCGTCGCTCACTGACAGAGTACTTCACCTTACATAACTTTCGGTCTTTGCACCTTCACGGTGCTATGAAGGGACTGGCATATCTATCCGCCACTGCACTTGAAGTCTTGAAAGGTGGTGAGGCACAGTGCAGTAGTCAGCTTCGTACCTGACATGTCAGTGTTGCCACGACCTCCGATCCCGCCTCCACTCTCCACTCGCCAATCTGGCTGACGACAGGCCGCACATCCCCCATCAAAATTCTCCGGATCGACAGGACACCCGCAGCAACGACTGGGATCTTTGGAACTTCGCTCAGTAATCCAGAGCCCCAATTGATCAGCTCACCTTCTTCACTGTCGTCCAGCTTATGTAAAGACATGCTTTTGTGTTGACGGAGTCGATCACAAAGTAGCAACGAGATAGGGCAGCATCATCAAGCAGACTAAGCAGAATGAAAACGCAGTCACACACAAGCCCTTTTAAATTGTGTGCCAGATCTTGTCTAGGAAAGACCCTCATAGAGTAGTGTACAAATGGCCATACCCGAAGATCCGAGGCACCAATGCTATGCAGTAAACAGATTAGGCTGTACACATGCGTTTCCAGCTGTTTTGTGAAATTGCTCCGCTCAGATGCTGAAGGACAATGTCTCCATCTCCTCTAGTGTGCAAGGCACGCATTCTATACGGACACCTCACCACCACGAGGCGCGCCACGGAAGCCGCCTCGCTGGCCCCTGAACTCGCCGCGTCCACGGCCGCCTCCTCGACCGCCGCGGAAATCACCACGCGGGCCACGGCCACGTCCCCTGCCCCTGAAGTCTCCTCGTCCTTCACCTGGGTGTCCTCCGCGACCACGGCCACCGCGGGTGTGGTGGACCTCGTGGAAGCCGTCGCCGCCTGATGCCGCACCTGTGCTGGCTTGTGGCTCGGGGGTATCGTCGGCCCAGCTCTGGGTGCTGGTGACTGGAGCGCCGACGTGTGGGGTTTCGGTCTCGGCGGGGTCGCGTGGGACCATCTCGAAAGACTCACTCAGTGGGTCGTCACCACCGCTCGCCTGCTTGTCCCACTGCGCCTCGGCTGCGGCGTTGGCAGCTTCTGGCTCGATGCTCGATGCTGCCGGTGCATCTGAGACGTCCTTCTGTGCGCCGCCTGCATTTGCAGCTGCGTCGTCCATCTCGTTAAGGCCGGCGTGTGCGATGGTAGGGTCAGAGGCACCTTCTGTCTCGGGCGGCGCTGGCTGTGCTTGTGCAACCTCGTCGACCCAAGCTTCCTCAGCGGCGAAGGGAGCTTCCTCAAGCGCGGCCTGCTTCACTTGCGCGTCTACGATCTGGTCAGCAAGTCCGTATAGCTGTAGAATTGTAAGTGAACCATACAAGAGACACTCAGTACCACACCCTCGGTGGACGGGACACCATCGTCTGTGCCATCGATGAGCTTCTCTGCCGCAAGGACAGCAGTGGCGTCTCCACCGTAGACCTGAAGCAGCGCACCCTCGAACGCCTTTGTGAGGTCCGAGTCGTCATCCTCCAGCTGTCGCCGAGCCGCAGCCGCCCTGAGGAAGCGCGACAGTGTCAGGATCTTCTCCTTCAGGAGCTTCTTCTGCTCCAGCACTGCTTCCGCCTTGAGAGTGTCTCGCAGAGCCGCGAGCTCCGACGAGTGTGACTTCCGCAGAACCTCCTTCTCCTTCGCGAACTTGTCGTCCTGCTCCTGGCCGAACTTTTGGAAGTGGCCGAACTGCTCCTCCAGTTGTGCACGCTGAGCCTGCAGGCCCGGCTTCTTCTCCGCTGAGGCTTTCTGGTCGGCGTTGAGCTTGCGGGAAGCTACGAGGTCATCGAGGGAAACGCCCGGGTTCGCTTCGATGATGGAGTCGGTCTTTTGCATTGCGCTCTGTAGATAGTGTGTGAGACATTGATGGAGGCTGAATTATGGGGTTAGACCTACCAGCTTCTTGTTGATGTTGCGGATGTTCCTGCAGACCAACAATTAGTCACTGCGCTTCTATATGAAAGCTTCTGAGATGGAGCACGGGACGACTCACTTCTGGAGCTCCCTAACATAGGCATTCTCGCTGTCCTGCCCGCTGGCGGCCTTGCTTGCAGTCTCGGAGCCACCGGCGCCAGCTTCAGAAGAGGTCTGCTCGCGCGCAGCCGGGACTGCGGTGCCTCCAGTCTCCGCCTTGGCCTTCTTCTTGCGGGCGCTCTTGGATTCACCCGTGATCGCTTGCTGGACCTTGGAAACAATGTCGGGCGCCATTTTAGGTTGTATTCGGGGTGTATTTGGGTTGAATATGAAGGATCGAGTGGATCTACACGTCAATCGCGAGTTGTATGCTTGAAAGATGCGTGTGGTGGTGTGAGTTGTTGCTGTTTACAGCTCGATGGTTTGCGATTCGACGTAATTGAGTGCGGGCCAGGCGCTCGAGCCATAGAACCTGCCAGAGCGGCCACTCACGGCCTTCGTTGCGACAAGCCTGCATATGGTAAATCTGAGGACGCAAGTGACAAGTGGAAAGGTGCTTGTATTCTTGTGTTAAAGCTTATAGTCTGTGTCTTTGGAAGTTACGAGCGCCCTGCGTAAATTCTAGAATCTTACCAGCGCAGTAGGCAATATTTGAGCTGAGTTGCACCGATGGCTGTCTTTACCAAAAGGATGCCTTGTGCATTTCTGTGTCGTCTTTGGTGAATTGACACAGAGCTTGGATATGCTACGTATTTGGATTCTTGAGGAGACGTTGGTGAGAAGGAGTGGCACCTCCCATTGCACAGGCAAATGCTTCACTGTCCTCCTGGGCAAATCGATCAAGAAAACGTGCCATCCTTTATGTTAGCCGTTTTCCTGACAGAACATCCAGCGTCACTTTACAGTATCACACTTCGTGATGTGCAATCAACGGCACAATCTTCTAAGGTGCACCTGATGTATCACGTGCGAGACTAGCGCGTTCTTCAAATCTCGGCAGAGAACGAGCCAGCCATCCTCGCTCGCACCGCCAGGGTTCAAGAACCTACACCTGCACCTGCGTAGACCGGCAACCTCCTCCAGACTCCCCGTTCACCTCACTGCTCGTTGACACTGGCGCTCGGTCGCTGATTTGCAGTGCGCGTGACAGCTTGCGCAAACCGCTCTCACCCTAGATTGAAGCGCAGGAGCTCCTGCCCACTCCAAAACGCCAGCGCGCATTCCCCTAGGTCTCCTCATAGCTACAACTCGCGCCTGGCGCCCTCACTTGATCAGCTACACCGAGCGCTTCACAGTTCTCGCGCAACATAGTCTGCGACTGCAGTAATTGGCTTGCGAGTTCGAGTGCGTCCGAGTGTGTTTGCCTTTGCGGTACTCGCACCATACCTCATCGCGTCTCACGTCAGAACCATCGCGAGACTTCTCCTTTTTCTCTCATTTCATTTGGCAAACGCTTGAAACGTAGTCATGGCGGCGCTGGAGGAGCTGACGACGCAGCTGCAGTCGCTGTCCTCACTGAAAGCGCCCGGAGTCACCCCAACCAAGGTTAAGGCCATCACGGCGATATGCGTGGACAACATTCAGGTATGACGGCAGCACGGTGCTTCCTTGTCTCCTCCACCTTCGCGGGATCCATACTAAGGCTTTGTTCTCATCTATAGTACGATAAGATCCTCATCGAAAAGATCCTCCTGCAGTATACGAACAGCCCCGCCACACACAAGCTGGGTGTCCTCTATGTCATAGACTCCGTCATCCGTCAATGGGTAGAGAAAGCCAAGAAGGCCGGCCAGTCAGTGTCGAAGAACTCCGCGCCCGGAACGTACGCCTCTGGCGTGCAGATGGTACGCGATGCGATTCTTGTCGTGATGAGCGATCTGGTCAAAAACGCACCCGCGGCGCAAAAGGAGAAGATCTCGAAACTTCTAGACATCTGGGAACGCGGCCAGACATTTCCCCAAGACATGCTCGCGAGCATGAAGCAGCTGGTGAACGGTCCGCCGAATAGTGAGTGCACTTGAGTACCGTCACTACGGCTTCACCTAACTCCTGCAATAGATGCGCCAGCTGCACCGAATGGCCCACCCAATAGCAATGGCACCGCGCGAGCTTACAATACTAACGCTAACCAACAAGCCGTAGCACCGCCAGTAGCAGTTGCACAATCGGCGCCGCAAGATCCTAGCGCTCTTTATGCCGCCTTTTCTGCTCAGCAAAATGGTCAGACTAATGCTATGCCGCCAACCGCACCCTCTCTCTCATTTGCTCAGAGCATGGTTCCACCGCCGCCACCTGGATTTGTTTCAGCACCATCTCAAGGGGTTGCTGGACAGGCTGCTTTGCCTCCTCCACCAGCTGGAGCCAACGACATGACCAGCACGATCCTGCAGGCCATGAGCACGGGTCAGATTGCGCCTGATCAAGCCATTCAGATACTGAACGCGATGGCTGCTGCACAGAATGGAGCACCGTCTATGCCCAACATGCTGTCGGCATTTGCACCGCAGACTCAAACACCTGCTCAACCTGCTGTACAGAACGGAGTTGGAATGGCTGCACTTCACGAAGCTCCATCAGAGCGATTTGACCAGAATGAGGGTAGGTATCGAGACCGCAGCAGGTCGCCCGACCAGCAACGTCGTCGTACTCCACCTCGTAAATCACCGCCCAACGTCAACCGTAGGGAGAGCCCTACGTATGGTGTCTATGATCCTAGTGCAGGCCCAGATGGCAATACAAATCGCTTCGAGCGCGGTGATCGTGGTCGCGGCCGTGGTAAGCAACGTGGTGGTCGCAACGATCGTAATGAGTATCGTCAACGCTCGCCTGTCAGGCGCCAGCCAAGTCCGCCTAGAAATGCGTATGGTAACTCAAAGTACATTGAACGGGACAACAGCCTGCCGCGAGACCACATCCGGGTCCTCAGTCGCACATTGTTCGTAGGTGGAGCTGGAGGAACAGAGGGTGAGATTCGTGCCATCTTCAGTCGCTTCGGTCAAGTTCAGACGTGCATTGTCAACCTAGAGAAGCGCCACGCCTTTGTCAAGATGATGACTCGCCCCGATGCTGTTGCGGCCAAGGAGGGCATGGACAGTCTACAGGATCCCACTGCCCAGTCAAAGGCTCGCCAGGTACGTGCAAGATGCGGTCTGGAGTTTGAGCCAATACTGACATGGACAGACACGATGGGGCGTTGGCTTCGGACCTCGTGATTGCAGCGACTACACCACCGGCATCAGCGTAATACCGATCTCGAGACTCACCGACGCTGACCGCAAATGGGCGTTGACAGCAGAACACGGCGGCACAGGCGGTCGCGCACTCGAAGGTGGCATGGTCTTGGAAGAGCCGGATATCGAGATTGGGGCGGGCGTCTCCTCGAAGGGTAAGGAATCCTTCCTTTTTAGCTTTTCCATGGCTAACAGTTCGCAGCTATCAGTAGACGTGTTCCTACCGACGTACCTCGCGGCGGTAACCGTGGAGGCTTCAACAGCCACGGCGGAGGTGGACGCGGCAACTTCGAGAACGGCCGTGGCGTCAACTTCGAGACCGTCCCGAAAGTCCGCAGGCAGGAGCAGCGCCAGACGCACGACCCCCGGCATAACTCGCCACATGCGCGATCTGAGCACGTTGTTGCGGTCCCACCCGCGGTGCCAGGCTTTGGCTTCCAGCTTCCAGGATTCTCATGACAGACTTAGGCGCACACGAAGATTGATTCACATCGTGATCATGATTCTTCTAGCTGGCGCAGCTCTAGCGGGCTCTTTATACGTTGATTAAGGCGGCGGTTATTGTGAGCATTTACATGGCGACTGATATGGACCGGACTCGTTCACCCAGCATTGCATGGCGTTGTGGCGACACTGCTTCAGCTGATGATGGCATGGCTGGTGCAACATCTTAAGTACTTGTAGGATTATGGTGGTAGTGCGATCAGCACTCTGTAGACTCCTTGGACCGGCTTCCAGAAGCATCACAGCCAGGGCAGTGACCTCTCGGAGCAAGTAGGCAAAAGCATGCAGCTCATACTGCTAGAAGAGTCGAATTCAATGTTTCAAGTGTTTTATACATATTTGCTATTCTATGTGTCATGTCGCGACAAATCCACGTCTTTCTATACTCCCTTGTTGCGTATTGCCGTATCGTGCATGAGGCCATCCTTTGTTACCATGTTCGTCTCATATCCACCATGCCCCTCCACCCCCTCACTGCTCCTCCCAACTCAAATCAAACCTCCCCGGCGCATTCACATACTCCCCCAAACTCTTCACCACCTCCTCCGCACTCAGCGCCTCCACCAATATCCCCGCATTCCCCGGACTTATGAACCCACTCCCCACCGCATTCTTGACCCACTCAATCAAGCCCGTCCAATACCCATCTACATTATACACCACAACCGGCATACTATGTATACCCAACTGATTCCACGTCGTGACCTCCATGAGCTCCTCGAACGTGCCGTACCCACCGCTCAGCGCGACGAAGCCTCCGCCCGGCCCGCCGGCGATTACTTCCCGGGCCATCATTTGCTTGCGGGTGTGCATGTCTGCCACGATGGTGGTGCGGCCGTAGATGGAGGCGTCGATCGAGTGGCCTGAGGGATCGGTGGCGGAGGAGTGTTGTTCGTATTTTACGAGGGGGGCGGGGATGATGCCGTGGACTGAATCTGGGCCGCTGAGGGAAACGAGGGTGCGTGCAACTTCGCCCATTAGGCCGGATGTGCCGCCGCCGTAGACGAGCTTGGTGTTTGCGGTGTGAAGGGCTTGTGCGAGGGAGCGCGCGGCGGCCATGTGGACTGGGGAAGTGCCTTCTGAGGCGCCGCAGCTGGAAAGTGTTAGTAGGACAGTTGAAGGTGCTGAGAAGAATGAAGACGTACAAGACGCAGACGACGGGCTGCTTGGGCGTGGCGTCGCTCTTGGGTGTCTTGCTGGTAGCCATTGTGAAGAGAGGTGTGTTGGTGCTCTCGGAATCGTGTCGGAACGAGCAATAAAGACTGTGGATGTTGACGTGGTACAAGTCGAGAGGCCGTCGAAAGTGAGGTGTGACAACGACAGTGGTGAGAGAGTGTGAGGTTGTAGTGGTAGTGTTGAGTCGGTCAAGGAAGACAGCTTAGAGTCATGGTTGCACATGTGCTAGCAGTCGGACATCGCCCTTCGCGGAACGAGACGTCACCCGCGCGCCCACGTGCGGATTCGAGCGGCTAGATTCCGATAGCCAATCGGCCTTGGCATGAGCGTGGAATCTGGAATCGTTTGCTGGAGCACCGTTGCAACTTTCTTCGTTGCTGGCGCATCAACCCTCATCTTTCGCTCTAGCATTGCTTGAAGTCGGCCACCATGTCTCAACCCGCAGCAGCAGCACCAACTGCGCCGGCTGAGCAGGCTGGATCCAGCGTCAGTATACCTCACAGTAAACTCGTGTCCTTCACTATACTAATGTCCCGCAGACATTCAAGTCCATTGCGCAGAGCATTGGCATCTTCCTGCTCATCCAGGGTGGCATGAAGTACTTCCTCAACACCGGAAGCACCACGCCCGCCGCCGGCAACACGGCGCAGTCAGGCAATGCAGCCTCCAATGTCGCCAAACCCAGCGGCAATGCCGTGATCCCCGCATGGGAGGACCGCCCGCGCTCGCTCGCCCCCGGTGTTGAATGGAGCGCTATCCCGTGGAGCGTGTCGCCGATATGGGAGCCCGGCGTCGAGGTCGACATCCTTATGTACATCTCGCCCTCGTCCGTGGCACCCTCACACAAGTCGATGCCCAAGGACTCGCTGCTGGTGGAGGAGCGCAACTTCAAGCTTGGCGACTGGAAGCAGAAGCGCACGATACAGACCGAGTTCAAGGTGCCCAAGGAGGTGCAGCACAACGCGACGCTCAATGCCCACTTCTACGTCGGCCAGAGCGGCAGCATCCTCGACCCCACACAGGCCGGCTACAACCCGGGCAAGGCCTACCACGTCGTGCGTCCGTTGTCGCAATACCAGTCCAAGAAGAAGGTTAAGAAGACGCGGAACCTGCTGAGCGACATGCCGACGACCGAGGAGGAGACGGAGGAGGAGAAGAACGCGCCGAAAGTGGTTGGCAACTACTACCATCCCAACTTCACCATCTCCTTCATTCCCGACGCCCTGCAATTCGCGTACCCGCAGATGCACCCCGGCCCACGCAAGTACCTCCAGCTCGAGTCTACCGGCGCACGTGACGCCAGCGGCCAGCACGGATGGTACTACCCCATCCTCTTCACCAACACCTTCTGGCAGCTGAAGAAGGACATGATCGAGCTCAACGAGACCGTCAAGACTCTGCCACTCAACGTCGATCTCAACAACCTCGCGCACTGGAAGTTTAACATCTTCGCCTCGATGGACGAGAACATCAAAGGCAACGCCGCGGCCGCCGCACAAGGCAAATCCACGCCCGGCGGCGGCGACGGCTCCGAGATGGAGATGTTCAAGGAAATTCTCATCGACAGCAATTCATATCTCCTTGCCATCACGGCCGTCGTCTCCGTCTTCCACATGATCTTCGAGATGCTCGCCTTCAAGAACGACGTGCAGCATTGGCGAAAGAAGAAAGACAACATCGGCACATCTGTCCGTACCATCCTCGCAAACGTGTTTATGCAGCTCGTTATCTTCCTGTATCTCATGGACAACAACGAGAATACCAGCTGGATGATCCTCTTCGGGCAGGGCATGGGCATCGCAATCGAGGCCTGGAAGATCACAAAAACAGTCAACGTGCGCATTCGCCCCACGCCGCAGGGCTCGTACCTGCCATACACGATCCAATTCGAAGACAAGCACGTGCTGTCCGAGACGGAGAAGAAAACAGAAGAGTACGACGAAATTGCCTTCCGGTACTTGTACATGGTCGCCGTGCCCCTGCTCCTCGCATACGCCGCTTACTCCCTCACGTACGACACCCACAAGTCATGGTACTCCTTCATCATCACGACGCTCGTAGGCTCCGTATACGCCTACGGCTTCCTCATGATGGTTCCATCCCTGTACATCAACTACCGCCTCAAGTCCGTCGCGCACATGCCCGGACGCGCCATGACGTACAAATTCCTGAACACCTTCATCGACGATCTCTTCGCTTTCACGATCAAAATGCCGACATTACATCGCCTCGCGACGCTGCGCGACGACGTCATCTTCTTCGTGTATCTGTACCAGACGTGGAAGTACAAGGTTGATTACGGCCGCATTAACGAATTCGGACAGGGCGGCGACGACGAGGAGGTCGAGGAGAAGGACGCGAATATGCCGCTCAAGGCGGCGCCGGGTGGAGATAAGGGCTTGAAGATCCCGGATTCGGAGAAAGTGGCTAGGGTGGAGGCGAAGAAGGCGACGGGAAGTGAGGCGAAGGGTGGGGCTAAACAGAGGAGGAAGTAGGCTGCTTTTTCTGGGGATGGTGGGGGAGGGATGAAGAGTATGCTTGTTGTAGGGAAGAATGGCGTGTTGGAGCGTGTGGTGGTGGAAGGGGAATGAAGGTTGAAGCTTGAGGGCTGTGTGTAGCTGGATCGAATAGGATGATATGCATATTCTTCTTTTACGTATGTGGTGCATAGTGTCTATTCATCGCAGAGGCTTGCCTTTGTCTTCCTGTCCCAGAAGCCTTTCGAGAGCTTTCGCGTATGGAGTCGTTCGTGCTTTATGAATCGCCAACGTCGACGTTCGTTGTGTTCTGATTGATAATGCGATAGATACGATGCGTCTGCGGAGGTGGTACTGTCGACTGGATGGATGGATGGTGTCGGGTCGGCCCCGCACACGTGATGGCGCGTTTAGCATGGGAACCTTCCAAGGTTTTTAGCTTTGGTCGTCGCGTCTCGCACTTCTTCGGACGAGAACCACCAACCTTTTTTCCTCGATCTCAAATTCTCTTACTACCTACTTAGAGCTGCTACTCAGGCTTATCAGTATTCGTACGGTGTACCCCAAGGCGTTCGCACCATTTTAGCAACCGACTGTCGTGTCCAGTGTGTTCTGCAGGTCGACACAGCAGCTACCACTATGTCGTCAACCCCCTTTCGCTTCCGCGACCTCCCAAGTGACATACGAAACAAAGTGTATGGCGAG
>Ga0265798_10005367_pt1 | contig 17277 bp, 14 predicted proteins | sample P3T30metagenome_FD_192430 | JGI IMG/M metagenome (GOLD analysis project Ga0265798, IMG submission 192430) | Plant litter microbial communities from East Loma Ridge, Irvine, California - P3 T30 | ecosystem: Environmental > Terrestrial > Plant litter > Unclassified | place: USA: California... | reverse complement strand
GTGACCTTCCTGCACCGCCTTCTTGATCGCTCGCAGGCCGCGGACGTGCTGGAAGGTCGCGAGCTCAATGGCGCCCTGCTCGCGCTCGCCAGGGTCATCGTGCAGGAAAACCTGTCGCGGCCGACGCTGTCGCCCGAGTTCATCGCCGGGCAGATGCAGGTCTCGCGGTCCACGCTCTACCGGCTGTTCGAGCCGGAGGGCGGCGTGATGCATTTCGTGCAGGGCGAGCGCCTGCGGGCGGTGCGCGACGCCCTCGCCGATCCGATGGAGCGGCGCACCATCAGCCGGTTGGCCGAGGTGTTCGCGTTCAACACCATCTCGCAGCTCAGCCGCAGCTTCCGCAACCGCTACGGCGCCCCACCGCAGGCTTGGCGTGGCGAGCGCCGGGTGGCCCAACGGATCGGCGGCCAGGGGACGGAGCAACACGTCTGGAAGTGGCTGCGCGAAACGTGATGCCCGCACGGCGGCGTGCCGGATAGACCGACGCCGTGAGACGGCGCCCACTTGGCGCACCCAATGATTCGGGCCGACCGGTCGGCGCCGGCGGAAGCCCCGGCCGATGTCCGGCACAGCCATTCCTTGCCCGGAAGCACCCGGTCAGGAATGTACCCCGCTGGGAGATCACGTTTGCCGGGCCGATCGTGCCCAGCCCGTCAGGACGGTCACCGGCCTTTCGTGCCTGTGCAGCAATCGGAGCGCCACGCTTGAGGCCGCACGCCCCGGCGGCCTAAGACCCCCGCTCACCGATTGCGCCCCGGAGACCGATGTCGGGCTTCAGCTTCATCCACGCGGCGGACCTGCACCTCGGCAGCCCGCTCTCAGGCCTCGCGACCCGGGACGCGGAGCTCGCCCGGCGTCTCGCCACGGCCGGGCGGCAGGCGTTCGAGGATCTGGTGACGCAGGCGATCGAGCGGCGGGTCGCCTTCGTGGTGGTCGCCGGGGATATCTACGATGGCGACTGGGCCGACAACACGATCGGGCTGTTCTTCGCCCGGCAGGTGGCGCGCCTCGACCGGGCCGGCATCCCGACCCTCCTGGTCCGCGGCAACCACGACGCCGAGAGCGTGATCACCCGCTCGATCACCCTGCCGCCCTCGGTGCACGTGTTCCCGGCGGCCCGAGCCGAGACCCTGCGTCTCGAGGCCGTGCGGGTCGCCGTGCATGGCCGCAGCTTCCAGGCCCGGGCCGTGGAGGAGAACCTGTCGCTCACCTACCCGGCCGCCCTGCCCGGCTGGTTCAACCTCGGGATCCTCCACACTTCCTGCACCGGCCACGCCGCCCACGAGACCTACGCGCCCTGCTCGATCGCCGACCTGGCCGGGCGGGGCTACGAGTACTGGGCGCTGGGCCACATCCACGAGTTCGCCGAGCTGTCCCGGGATCCCTGGATCGTGTTCCCCGGCAATATCCAGGGCCGCAGCGTGCGCGAATGCGGCGCGAAGGGCGCGGTCCTGGTCGAGGTCGCGGACGGGCGGGTCACCGGCCTCAGCCGCCTCCCCCTCGACCGGGCGCGCTTCGAGCAGGTCACCGTCGACCTGGGCGCGGCCGCCGACACGAGCGCGGCGCTGGACCTTGTCGAGGCCGCCCTGCGGCCCCTGGCGGAGGTGGCGGCGCGGCGCCTCGTGCTGGTGCGGGTCCACCTCACCGGCACGACGCCGGCCCACGACGCGCTGTCGGCCGACCGCGAGGGCGTCACCGCCGAGATCCAGGCCGCCGCCCACCGGCTGCACGAGGACATCTGGCTGGAGCGCCTGAAGATCGAGACCCGCCGGCCCCGCGCTCCCGTGGACGCCTCCGGGGCGGCGATCGACCCGGCGGCTTTGCTGGCCGACCTCGACCGCGACCCGGATTTCCGCACCCGCGCCAAGGCCGCCCTCGCCGAGATCGGCGCACGGATGCCCGCCACCGCGGCGGCCGAAGCCGACCTGGAGGCCGAGTTCGACGCGCTCTGCGCCGAGGCGGAGGCGTTGATCCTGGGCCGCCTCGGCGGCCGGCACTGCTGAGGCGCGTTCCATGCGGCTGATCCGCCTCGCCCTGGAGCGCTACGGCGCCTTCACCGACCGGACCGTGAGCTTCCGGCCCGACGCCCGCCTGCACGTGGTGCTGGGCGCCAACGAGGCCGGCAAGAGCACGGCACTCGCGGCGGTGACCGACCTCCTGTTCGGGTTCGAGAAGACCACCCGGTACGCCTTCCTGCACGACATGCCGCTGCTGCGCCTCGGCGCCGAGGTCGAGGCCGCGGACGGGCGCCGCCTGGCGTTCCGCCGCCGCAAGGGCAACACCCGGACCTTGATCGACGCCGACGAGGCGCCGCTAGCGGACGACGCCCTGGCGCCATTCCTCGGCGGCATCTCCCGCACGGTGTTCTGCCGCGCGTTCGGGTTGGATGCCGGAAGCCTCCGGGCGGGCGGGCGCGAGATGGTGGATGTCGAGGGCGAGGTCGGCGCCAGCCTGTTCGCGGCGGGCTCGGGCCTGCGCGGCCTCACCGAGCTGCAATCCGCCCTGGACGCCGAGGCCGAGGGCATCTTCGCGCCCCGGCAGGCCAAGCACCGGACCTTCTACCAGGCACTGGAGCGGCACGAGACCGCCCGCAAGGCGATCCGCGAGAAGGGCCTGCGGTCCGGGGACTGGCGCGCGCTCAACGACGAGATCGCCGCCGCCGCCGAGAAGCTCGATGGGCTCCGGGCCGAGACGCAACGCATCGCGACCGAGCGCGCCCGGCTGGAGCGGCTCAAGCGCGCCCGGCCGATCGTCGCCGAGATCGATGTGCTGGATCACCGGATCGCCGCCGATTCCGGCCTCGCCGAGGCGGATGCCGCTTGGATCGAGCGCCTGGGCGCCGCCCTCGAAAGCTGCCGCAAAGCCGAGGCCGAGGCGGCCCGGACCGACGCCGCCCTCACCCGGGCACGCGGCGAGGCCGAGTCCGTGCCCGTAGAGGCGGCGCTGATCCTGCACACCGAAGAAATCCTGGCGGCGTTCAGCGGAACCAAGGAGTTCGAGAAGGGTGGCACAGACCTGCCCCGGATCGAGGGCGACGCTCACAAGGTCGGACTCGACTTGGAGCGCCTGCGCGCCCGGATCGGCGTCCCGGACCTCGCTTCCCTGGAGGCCGGCCAGCCCACCGACGCCGCCCGCGCCCGGGTCGAGCGCCTGATCCGCGACGGCCGGACGCTGGCTGCCGCCGAGGAGCAGATCGCCCGCGACGGCGCCGCCGACCGGGCCGAGCGCGACCGGCTGGCCCGGGAGGTCGAGGCGGCCGGCGCCACCCACGATCCGACGCCGCTGCGCGAGGACCTGAAGCCACTCGCGAAGCTGCACGAGCGCATCGCCGCCCACGAGGCCCTGGAGACCGCGATCCGGCGGGAGGCGGCGCTCTTACGCAACCAGGCCGGCCGGTTGTCGCCGCCGGTGACCGACACCGCCGTTCTGGCCCGCCTGCCCCTGCCCGCCGCCGACACGGTGGCACGCTATCGCACCCTGCTCGACGGCAAGCGGCGCGAGCACGAGCGTGCTGCAGACCGCCGGGACGCGGCGCACAGCCAAGCTGCCTCCACCCGTGACCGCCTGCGCGAGCGCGAGGCCGGCCGGCCGATCGCCACCCAAGAGCGGCTCGACGCCGCCCGTACGGCCCGCGATGCCGCCTTCGCGCTCCTGCGCGACGCCCTCGCGGCCGGGCGCACCGCCGGGCCCGGTGCGATCGCGGTCTACGAGCGCGCCCTGTTCGAGGCAGACCGCCTGGCCGACGCGCGCGCCGCCGATGCCGCCCGGGTCGCGGCCCACGCCGCCGACCTTGACCGGCTGGCCGCCGAGGACGCGGCCTGCGCGGCGGCGGATCGGGTGCTCGCCGGGATCGTCCAGGACGTCGCCGAGGGCGAGGCCGCTTGGCGCGAAGCGTGGCGGCCTGCCGGCCTCGTTCCCGGCCCGCCGGCCGAGATGGCGGCCTGGCTCACCGAGACCGAAAACCTGATCGAGGCCGAGCAGCGCCTGGCCGAGCAGCGGATCGAGCGGGACCGGCTCTCGGCCCGGATCGAGGCCGCCCGGGCGCCGCTCGCCGGCCTGTTCGCCCGCGCCGGCCTCGATCCCGCCCCCGATCTCGAGGTCGGGCAGGCGCTCGAGCGGGTGGAGACGCGGGTCGCCACCCTGGCGAGCCGGTGGGAGGCCAATCTTCAGACCGCCGGCCTCCTCCGCGCGGCTGCGGCGACCGCCCAGAGGCTCGATGCGGCCCTGGCCGAGACCGAGGCCCGCCGGGCCGCTTGGCAGGCCGAGTGGGCGGAGGCTCTGCGCCCCCTCGGTCTCGCCGCGGGCGCCCGTCCCGACGAGGCCGAGAGCGCCCTGGAGGCGTGGCGCGCCGTTCCGGATCGCCTCACGGCCCGCGCCGACCTGCAGCGCCGGGCGACGGGCCTGCGGCGCGACCGGGAGGCGTTCCGGGTCACGGCCGCGTCCCTGGTCGACGCCTTGGCCCCCGACCTCGCCGGCACGTCGCCGACCGCAGCCGTTCGCACGCTGCATGACCGCCTGGTCGCCACCCAGGCCCGGGCGGCCCGCCGTGCCGAGCTGGACCGGCGCCTGGCGGATTCGGAGGAGGCGGCACAGGCCGCAGCCGGGCTGCACGCCGCCGCCCGGGCCGAGCTGACCCGGCAGATTGCGCAGACCATGCCGGACCTCGCCGCCGCGCCCATCGCGGGGATCGAGGTGGTGTTCGGGCGGCTGAACACCCGGGAGTCGCTCCGGGCCGAGCGCCTGCGCCTGCGTGGCAGCCTCGCGGGCGCCGCCGACGGTTTGCCGGAAGCCGAGATCCGCGCCGGCCTCGACGCCTTGCCCCCGGAGGCGGTCGAGGCGGAACTCGCCCGCCTCGCCATGGAGGCCGAGGAGCAGGCGGAGCGCGGCCAGGTCATCTACGCCGACCGCGACCGCGCCGAGCGGCGCCGGGCGGAGCTGGAGGGCGGCAGCGGCGCCGAACTGGCCGCCGCCGAGCGCAAGGCCGCCGAGGCGGATCTGCAGGCGGCGTCCCGCTCCTGGGCGGTGCTGCGGCTCGCCGGCCTGATGCTCGGCCAAGCGGTGGCCCGGCACCGGGCCGGCCAGCAGGATCCGCTCGTCGCCCGAGCCGGAGACCTGTTCCGCGCCCTCACCGGCGGCGGCTTCGCTGGGCTGGCCCAGACCTACGACGAGGCCGACACCCCGAAGCTCGCCGGACAGCGCGCGGGGGGCGGGCTGGTCGGGATCGAGGGGATGAGCGAGGGTACCCGCGACCAGCTCTACCTCGCCCTGCGCCTCGCCTACCTGGAGGATTACGCCGGGCGCGCCGAGCCGGCCCCCTTCATCGGCGACGATCTGTTCTCGACCTTCGACGAAGCGCGAACTGGATACGGCCTCGACGCGCTGGCCGAGATCGGTGCCAGCGTCCAGCCGATCCTGTTCACCCACCACCGCCACGTCGCCGAGATCGCCCGGGACCGGCTGGGGGACGCGGTGGACGTTTTGGAGCTGTAGGGGGCGGTTTTGACCGAAGAGCGCGGCCGTCCGGCAACTCCGTTGGCTACGACCGCCCCAACGGCGGGGAGTAACCCTCTCCGTCATGCCGGGGCGCCGTAGGCGATCCCGGAATCCAGTGCCGCCGACCGCGCAAGTCCTTCAATGGTCAGCGGTTATGGTTCCCGGGCTCCCCTGCGTGGCCCCGGGATGGCGAGGCGGGGGATCGTGCGGTTTTTGAACCCTCACTTGCTGCAGCAGGAGCGTTTCGTCCGTTGAATTCCCCGCTCCGCTGATGGCAGGCGCGCGGTCCTCGCGGAGAAGGTACTCGTTGGGTTCCCCCTTGCCGCAGTGGAGAGCTCAGCCCCCCAGATACCGCGCCTTCAGATGCGCCCGGAACGCCGCCGTCCCGAGCGGCGCCCCCGTCGCCCGCACCAGCAAATCATCCGTCCCGAGGAGGCTGCCCACTTCGTGCACGTTGGCCCGCAGCCAGGTCCGCAGCGGTGCGAAATCGCCCTCGGCCAGGCAGCCCGGCAGGGCGGGCTCCGCGGTGCGGGCCGCCCGGAACAGCTGGGCCGCCGCGAGCGCGCCGAGCGTGTAGGTCGGGAAGTAGCCGAACGCCCCGCTCGGCCAGTGGATGTCCTGCAGGCAGCCGAGGCGGTCGTCCGGGACCGTGAGGCCGAGGAGGTCGCGCAGGCCGTCGTTGAAGGCGCCGGGCAGGTCGGCCACCGCGAGGTCGCCCGCGATCATCGCGGTCTCCAGCCGGTAGCGCAGCAGGATATGGGCCGGGTAGGTCGCCTCGTCGGCATCGACCCGGATGAAGCCCGGCCGGACCCGGGTGTTCAGCGCGTGCAGGTTCTCCGGCGACCATTCCGGCCCGGAGCGGCCGAACGCCTCCCGCAGCAGCGGCGCCAGATAGGTGAAGAAGTCGCGGCTGCGGCAGGCCTGCATCTCGACGATGAGCGACTGGCTCTCGTGAAGGCTCATGCCCCGGGCCGCCCCCACCGGCTGGTGCCGCCACGCGGCGGGACGGCCCTGCTCGTAGAGGGCGTGGCCGGTCTCGTGCAGCACGCCCATCAGGGCGCGGCCGAAATCGGCCTCGTCGTAGCGCGTGGTGATGCGCACGTCGTCGGTGGCTCCCCCGCAGAACGGATGCAGGCTGATGTCGAGCCGGCCGCGGCTGAAATCGAAGCCGAGCGCGCTCATCAGCTTGAGGCCGAGGGCGCGCTGCGTGCCGACGTCGAACGGGCCTTCCAGTGGCAGCGGCGCCGGGCGGGAATCCTGAATCTCCCGGGCGCGGGCGATCAGGTCCGGCAGCCAGCTCGTGAGATCGGCAAACAGCGGGTCGATCACCGATCGGCGCATCCCGGGATCGTAGCTGTCGAGCAGCGCGTCGTAGGGATCGAGCCCCAGCGCCGCACCCTTGGCCTGCCCGATCTCGCGCTGGAGCCGCAGAACTTCTTCCAGATAGGGCGCCAGCCGGGCGAAGTCGGCGTCGCGCCGCGCCTCCCGCCAGACCATCTCCGACCGGGACACCGCCCGCGAGCTGGCCTCGACCAGATCCCGGGGCACGGCGGCGCCGTGGGCCTGGGTCCGCCGCATCTCCCGCAGGTTGGCGGCCGGCCACGGATCGAGGGCCCCCGCCGCCTCGGCCGCGTCGATCTCGCCACGCGTTTCGGGCGCCGTGAGGATCTCGTGTGCCAGCCCGCGCAGGATCGCCAACTGGTCGCCCCGCGCCTCGGCCGCCCCGTCGGGCATCAGCGTTTGCGCATCCCAACCAAGGATCCCGGCCGCCCCTTCCAGGGCCGCCAGGCGGGAGAAGCGCTGTTCGAGGATCTGGTAGGCGGTCATGCGATCATCCGTCCCGGTCGGTTCCCGATCGTCGCGCCTGCATGCTTACATCGGGCGTCGATCTATAGGATATAATTCCTTGATCCTGTCAAGCGTAAGCGTCACTCACCCCGCCTGCAGCATCTCCAGCTCCAGCCACCGGTCCTCCGCCTGCGACAGCTCAGTCTCGGCCTGGGCGAGCATGGCGGTGGCCTTGTCGAACCGGGCCGGGTCGCGGGCGTAGAGGTTGGCATCGTCCAGGACCGCCTTGAGCTGCCCGATCGCCGCTTCCAGCTTCGCGATGCGGGCCGGGAGCGTCTTCAGCTCGTGCTGATCCTTGAAGCCGAGCTTCGGCTTGCCGGAGGCCTGCGGGGCCGGAGCGGCGGACTGGCGCTCGCGCGGCCCCTTCTTGGCCGTGACCGTGCGCGCCTCGACCCCCTGCCCGCGCTGGACCAGCATGTCGCTGTAGCCGCCGGCATATTCCATCCAGCGGCCCGCCCCCTCCGAGACCAGCACGCTGCTGGCGACCCGGTCGAGGAAGTCGCGGTCGTGGCTGACCAGGATCAACGTGCCCTGGTAGTCGCCGAGCATCTCCTGGAGCAGGTCCAGGGTCTCGAGATCGAGGTCGTTGGTCGGCTCGTCCAGCACCAGCAGGTTGGCCGGTTGCGCCAGCGCGCGGGCGATCAACAGGCGGTTGCGCTCGCCGCCGGACAGCACCGAGACCGGGGTCCGGGCCTGCTCGGGGGTGAACAGGAAGTCCTTGAGGTAGCCGATGACGTGGCGGCTCTGGCCGTTCACCGTGACGCTGTCGCCCCGGCCGCCGGTCAGCACCTCGGTGACGGTCATCCCGGGCTCCAACGTGGCCCGCGCCTGATCGAGCACCACCGGCATCAGGTTGGTGCCGAGCACGATCTGCCCCGAATCGGGGGCGAGGAGGCCCATCAGCAGGTTGATCAGCGTCGACTTGCCGGCGCCGTTGGCCCCGACGATGCCGAGCCGGTCGCCGCGCATCACCCGCAGCGACAGCCCGTCCACGATGGTCCGCTCGCCGTAGGCCTTCGCGATGTCCCGGGCCTCGACCACGAGGCTGCCGGAGGATTCGGCCTCCGAGGCCTGCATGCTGACGCTGCCGACCGGGCGGCGGACCTCGCGGCGGTTCTGGCGAAGCTCGTGCAAGTTGCCGAGGCGGCGGACGTTTCGCTTGCGCCGCGCGGTGACGCCGTAGCGCAGCCAATGCTCCTCCGCGACGATCTTGCGGTCGAGCTTGTGCTGGTCGCGCTCCTCCTCTTCGAAGAAGGCGTCGCGCCAGGCCTCGAAATTCGAGAATCCCTGCTCGATCCGGCGCGTTTCCCCGCGGTCCAGCCAGATCGTGGCCCGGGACAGCGCGGAGAGAAACCGCCGGTCGTGGCTGATCAGGACCATGGCGGCGCGGGTGCCGCGCAGCTCCGCTTCGAGCCACTCGATCGCCGGAAGGTCGAGATGGTTGGTCGGCTCGTCGAGGAGCAGCACGTCGGGCTCCGGCGCCAGCGCCTGGGCCAGCGCCGTGCGCCGGCCCTCGCCGCCCGAGAGCTTGGCCGGATCCTCCGCCCCGGTCATCCCGAGGCTTTCCAGCAAGTACTTGGCGCGATAGGTCGATTCGCCCGGCGGCAACCCGGCCTCGACGAAATCGAGGGTGGTCGAGAAGCCCGAGAAATCCGGCTCCTGGGCCAGGTAGCGGATCGTGGTCCCGGGCTGCAGAAACAACCGCCCCTTGTCCGGCTCGACCAAGCCGGCGGCGATCTTCATCAGCGTCGACTTGCCGGAGCCGTTCCGCCCGACCAGGCAGGTCCGCTCGCCGGGGGAGATGGTCAGGTCCGCGCGGTTGATCAGCGGGGTGCCGCCGAAAGTGAGCGCAATATCCTGGAGGGTCAGAAGCGGGGGAGCGGCCATGCCGGGCTTATGGCAGCGCCGGGCTTCCGGTTCAAACGGTGCCGCCCCGCGGGGCGGGGCGGCACACGCGCTCAGGCGATCGGGTTGGCCGGCCCAGTGGGCGGGCTGATCTCCGGCGGGCCGGGATCGTTCACCGGGATCTCCGGCGGCTGGATGCCGGGCGCCTCGGCCGGGGTGTTCCCGGGGATCTCGGGACCGGGCGGCTGCGTCGGGGCCTGCGGCGGCTCGTAGGGAGCGTCCGGCACCGGCGTGGGCTGCGGCGGAACCTCGGGCACTTGACCGGGATCGGCGAGGGTGAAGTCTGGCACGGCTGTCCTCCAGATGGCCCGCGGTGCTGGGCTGCACCGTTCGGGCGGCAACGAGGGCCTGCCGCTCCGGTTCCGGCGTGCTACTTCTTGGTGAGGAGGAGATTGCCCTCCTTGCTCGCCACCTTCTGAATCTTCTCGGCGAACAACGCGAGCAGGAACGGCAGCTTCACCTCGAGGCGCACGCTCTCGGGGCCGACATCGATGGTGCCGCCGATCTTCTGGGTCATCGCCGAGACCCCGAAATCGAGGCGATCGCCCGTCCAGGCGAGCTGGTCGACGCTGACGCCGCTCTTGGCCAGGAAGGCCCGCGCCTGGTCGGTGCCGTGCTCGAGGCGCCGCTTGGCCTCGTCGCGGCCGAGGTCGTGCGGGATGTCGACGATCAGGGGTTTGGGCATGGGGCGGCTGGGTCCGGACTGCTTTCGCAGCACATGGGGCCTCCCGATGCCGCAGACAACGTCGGGAGGCCGCAGGGCTTCAGGACAGGCTCGTCCTGCAAGCCGTCAACGCCGGGTCTTCAGTTCAGGACTTGAAGCGAGACGTAGCTCGTGCCGCCCATGCCGAGGGCACGCGCCGAGCCCCGCGAGAGATCGATGATCCGGCCGCGCACGAATGGGCCGCGGTCGTTGATGCGCACCACCACCGAGCGGCCGGTCCTGCGGTTCTCCACGCGGACCCGGGTTCCGAACGGCAGGCTGCGATGGGCAGCGGTCAGTCCGTTGGGGTTGAAACGCTCACCGTTCGCGGTGCGATGGCCGCTCCCGTACCAGGAGGCCCCGCCGCTCTGGGCGGCAGCCGGGAGGGTCGTTCCGACGATGGCAGACAGCATTCCAACGGTGGCCACGAACTTACCGAAACCAGATGTCATTCTTCCCGCATTCCCTTGTTGTTTCCGGGACGGCGCAAGTCGTTTCAGAAATCGACCGGAATAAGGCGGCCTTTCCGGCCTGCTGCGGGTCACATTTTAGCCGGTTTTCAGCTGGTCATGCAGATTACATTACGTTTTGTATCTCAATATTTCTCGGAGGTCTTCGATTTGTAGACACGACAGTCGTTCGCGGTAATCGGTAAGTTCTGATCGCGGATGCCGAAACGATCCTACGATGAGCTCTAATTCCTAAGACCTGCGTGGGGTGTGACCCTGTATCCCGCTCAGTTGGACGCGAGCGTCATTCGGACGTGACAATTGTCGTTCGGAACGCCGGAGTAAGAATGGGCCGTTCGGTACCCGCACTCCGTCAGCAAAGCCCAGCCCCAGCAATTGACGACGCGCCTGTAGGCACGCGTCGATGGCTGGCTTTCTCTGCTGAAAGACTGGCGGATCGGGCGCTAGGCAAAAAATGCAGCCCCAGAACGGGACGCGCGGCGGAAGAATCCGAAAACCCGGCCTTTACCGTGTCCGACGCATGGTCTGCCGGTCAGTCGCGTAACCGGTGTTTGCCATGGCTTCCCCGCGTACCGTGGCTGCCGATGCCGTCGCCCGGAAACAGGTCTCGCGTGCCGGGCGGCCCGCATCGGCGCCACGGATGGGTCTCGTACCCGCCCAGCGTCCCCTTCCCCTTGACCAAGTTCTGGTCGGGGATTGCATCTCGGCCATGAACGCGCTGCCGGCTTCGAGCGTCGACTGCGTGTTCGCCGACCCGCCCTACAACCTGCAGCTCGGCGAAGCCGGCCTGCTGCGTCCGGACCAGAGCCGTGTCGACGCGGTCGACGACGACTGGGACAAGTTCGCTACCTTCGAAGCCTACGACAGCTTCACCCGCGAATGGCTCGCCGCCTGTCGCCGCGTGATGAAGCCGAACGCGACCCTCTGGGTGATCGGCTCGTACCACAACATCTTCCGGGTCGGGAGCGCGTTGCAGGATCTCGGTTACTGGATCCTCAACGACATCGTGTGGCGCAAGGCCAACCCGATGCCGAACTTCCGCGGCAAGCGCTTCACCAATGCCCACGAGACCCTGATCTGGGCCTCGCGCTCGGCGGATTCGAAAGGCTACACCTTCCACTACGACGCGCTGAAGGGAGGCAACGAAGACCTCCAGATGCGTTCGGACTGGTTCATCCCCCTCTGCACCGGCGAGGAGCGGCTGAAGGATGCGGAGGGCCACAAGGTCCATCCGACCCAGAAGCCCGAAGCGCTGCTCGCACGCACCCTGATGGCGGCGACCAATCCCGGCGACGTGGTGCTCGACCCGTTCTTCGGCACCGGCACCACCGGTGCCGTCGCCAAGCGCCTCGGCCGCCGCTTCATCGGCATCGAGCGCGAGGCCACCTACGCGAAGGCCGCCATGGAGCGGATCGCCGCCGTCCAGCCGCTGTCGAAGGCCGCCCTGATGGTAGCGCCGACCAAGCGCGCCGAGCCGCGAGTGCCGTTCCTCTCGGTGATCGAGGCCGGGCATATCCGCCCGGGCGAGATCGTCACCGACGAGCGCCGCCGTTTCCGTGCCACGGTGCGTCCGGACGGCCAGCTCGACAACGGCCTGGTCATCGGCTCGATCCACAAGATCGGCGCCCTGGTCCAGGGTCTTCCGGCCTGCAACGGCTGGACCTTCTGGCACGTCGAGCGTTCGGGCAAGCCGTTGGTGATCGACAGCTACCGGGCCGGCCTGCGGCAGGCGATGGCGAACGGCTGAGCCCTCCCCGTATCGGTCCTGGGATCCCAAAGGGCCGAGCCCTCTGGGATCCCGCTTCCTTTGGAACTAGCGGCGCCGCGCGGCGCCCGGTCGGCGCGGCGTCGATCGCGCGCGCACCGGCGCAACAGGCGCCTCCGGCTCGCCATCCAAGAAGTCGTCCGTGTCCGGCGGTGGCTCCGGTGCCGGTTTCGGCCGGGGCTTGGGGACTGCGCGCACGCTCGGCCGGGGCTCCGGATCGGCCATCGAGATCGGCGCCTCCATGGCCGCGAGCAGCGGCATCGCCGGTGGCTCCTTCTTGGGGCGGCCGCGCGGCTTCTTCTCGGGCTCCGGCTTCGGGTCGAAGGCGTGGGCCAGCACCTTGCGCATCAGGCCTGGCAGCGGCTCGTCGTCCAGCGCGCTGCGCGGGGTGAAGCGCATGCCCGGCGGCGTCGGGGTCGAGAGCGCGACCCGGGCCGCGAACACGGTCAACTCCAGCGGGAAGTGCGTGAAGCCGTGCCGCACCAGGCCCGGCAGCCGCTTCCAGCGGGCGTCGATCGGCGCGTCCAGCAGGGCCGCGGCGACGTCGTAATCCGGTTCCCAGGCGCTGCCGGGCGGCTCGGCCATGGTGCCGAGCAAACCCTCCGGCGGACGCGTCCGCAGCAGTACCGCCTCGTCGCCGCTGCGAATCGCCACGAAGGCTGCGCCGCGGCGCAGCGCCCCTTTCGCAACCTTGATCTTGCGCGGGAACGTGTCCTGCGTGCCGCGTGCCCGGGCCTCGCAGGGCCGCATCCACGGGCAGAGCGCGCATGCGGGGCGCTTGGGCGTGCAGATCGTCGCGCCGAGATCCATGAGCGCCTGCGCGAAGTCGCCGGGCCGGTCGTGCGGCACCAGGGCCTGGGTCAGCCGACGGATCTCCGGGCGGCTGCCGGGCAGCGGCGCCTCCACGGCGAACACCCGGCTCAGCACCCGCTCGACATTGCCGTCGACCGCGGCCTCCGCCCGCTCGAACGCGATCGCGGCGATCGCTCCGGCCGTGTAGGCGCCGATGCCCGGGAGCTTGCGGAGGCCCTCGGTCGTGTCGGGGAAGCGGCCCGCCGCCGCGACGGTTTTGGCGCAGGCGTGGAGGTTGCGGGCCCGGGAATAGTAGCCGAGCCCGGCCCAGGCCGACATCACCGCCTCCTCGGGGGCTCCGGCCAGCGCATTCACGTCGGGGAAGCGCGTCAGGAAGCGCTCGAAATACGGGCGCACCGCCGCGATCGTGGTCTGCTGCAGCATCACCTCGGAGAGCCAGACCCGGTAGGGATCGGGCACCTCGCCGGCGAGCGCGCGCCACGGCAGGACCCGCCGGTGCCGGTCGTACCAGGCGAGCAGGTCGTCGGCGCGTGGTCCGGGAGCGGACCCGGAATCCGTGGCTGAACAGGTCGGCATAGGCCAGGCTGCATACCCGGAGGGACCGGGCGATCATAGGCCCGCCCGGTGCCGGGGCGGTGCTCCCTTCTTAAACGAAGCTGCGCTACCGTGATGCGATTCATCCGGGGGCGAGGCCCAGAGCACCATGGCGCGCGTCAAACCGCTGGCCGAGCTGATCGAGAGCTGCATCGGGCCCGCCTTCGCGGCGCAGGGCTTCGCGTCCACCGATATCCTGGCGGCCTGGCCGGAAATCGTCGGCGAGCGGCTGGCCCGCTATTGCCGGCCCTCGAAGCTCGAATGGCCCAAGCGCCGCCGCAAGGAGGCCGACGCGCCGGAATCCGGCACGCTCGTGGTCCGGGTCGAGGGCGTCTTCGCGATCGAGCTCCAGCATCTCGCGCCTGTGGTGATCCAGCGCATCAACGCGCATTACGGCTGGGCCTGCGTCTCGCGCATCGTGCTGCAGCAGGACCGGGTCGGCCGCGGCGGCCGGCCGGCGCCGCGCACCGGTATCGACCCGTCCCGGGCCGTGGAGGTGAAGCGCGCGGTGGCCGGGATCGAGGATGACGGGTTACGCGCCGCCTTGGACCGCCTCGGGATCGCCGCGGTGGCCACGCGGCCGGAGCGCTGACCTGCCGGTTTCAGCGGCGATTGCGTCATCTTGCCAGGAAAGCCGCGCCCGAGTACCCGCATCGGGACGCCAAGATAAAAACGCCAAGACCGACCAGATCCGGCGGAGCCTGCCCATGACCACGCGACGCGACGCTCTCAAGTTCACCGGCCTCGCGCTCGGCGCCGGATTGGCCCTGCCTTACCTGGCCCGCTCGGCCTGGGCGCAGAACGCCGATCTGGCCGCCCTGATGCAGCCGGGCCCGCTCGGCGACGTCTGGCTCGGCCCGGCCGATGCCAAGTGCACGATCATCGAATACGCCTCGATGACCTGCTCGCACTGCGCCGCGTTCCATCGCACCACCTGGCCGGTGCTCAAGGAGCGCTACATCGATACCGGCAAGGTGCGCTTCACTCTGCGCGAATTCCCCCTCGACCCGCTGGCCACCGCAGCCTTCATGCTGGCGCGCTGCCAGGGCGAGGCCAAGTATTACCCGATCACCGACCTGCTGTTCGACCAGCAGCCGGCCTGGGCCTTCACCCAGAAGCCCGTCGACGCGCTCGAGCAGATGCTCCGTCAGGCCGGCTACACCAAGGAGACGTTCGAGGCCTGCCTGAAGGACCAGAAGGTCTACGGTGCGGTCAACGCCGTGAAGCAGCGCGGGCTGGACGTGATGAAGGTCGATTCCACACCGACCTTCTTCATTAACGGCGAGCGCTACACCGGCGAGATGACGATCGACGGCATGGAGAAGGTCATCAAGCCGATCATCGGTGCCTGATCGTCGCGGCGGTCGATGCGCGAAGCACCACCGCCGAGCCAGGGTCAAAACCTGAAAACAACATAAAGATCAAGTACTTACTATGTATCGACGTCGCCTTGACACCCAAGATAGGCGAAACTATGGTGCGCCCGCTTGATGGGGGCGTCCAGCCGGTTTCAGATCCTCCCGCCCTGTGAGTTTCAGCCGTGAGCGGCGACGATTCCAGGGACGGGAAAGAGACCGCGGGAACGCCGACGGACAGCGAACTCTCCGCGAGGCTCAGACGTCTCGAGACGCAGATCGAACGGAAGCGTCCGCAGGCCGCTCCCGATCCTTCCTTGCGGCCTCGGGGTACCGGGCCCTCCTCGCTCGGTCAGGCCATGACGATCTCCACGGAGTTCGTCGCAGGCGTGATCGCGGGGGGCATACTCGGCTGGATCGTCGATCATGTCTTCGGGACGAAACCCTGGGGCCTGATCGTCCTCCTCATGCTGGGGTTCGTGGCGGGGATCTACAACGTGATGCGGGTGTCTGGTTTTGCCGGCGCGCGTCCCGGACGAGGCGATCGGCAGGAGCCATAAGGCGCGCCGGTCGATAGGGGTTTGAGGCGATCGACGCTGTCGATGCGCCGGATCAAGAGGGGCGGAAGCGGGAATGGCGGTCACGATCGACCCGATCCATCAGTTCGAGCTGAAGCCGCTCGTATCGCTCGGCCATATCGGCCATCAGCAACTCGCGTTCACGCAATCCGCCCTGTACATGTTCGCCGCCGTCGGCGTGATCGCCCTGATCACGATCGTGGCGACGGCATCGCGCTCGGTGGTTCCGGGGCGGATGCAGTCGCTGGCCGAGATCTTCTACGAGTTCATCGCCGACACGCTCCACCAGGCGACCGGCGACGGCGGCAAGCGGTTCATGCCGCTTGTGTTCTCCCTGTTCATGTTCGTGCTGATCCTGAACCTGTTCGGGATGATCCCGTACGCGTTCGCCGTGACCAGCCACCTGGTCATCACCTTCGGCCTCGCCGCCCTGGTGATCTCCGTCGTGGTGATCTTCGGCGTCATGAAGCACGGCACCCACTTCTTCGGGCTGTTCGTGCCGTCGGGCGTGCCGAAGCCGCTGCTGGCGATCCTGGTGCCGATCGAGATCATCTCGTTCATCTCGCGGCCGATCAGCCTGTCGGTGCGTCTGTTCGCGAACGTGCTCGCCGGCCACATCGCGATGAAGATCTTCGCGTTCTTCGTGGTCCAGCTTCTTCTCGCAGGGGCCTGGAGCGTGCTATCGCCCCTCCCGCTGTTCCTGACGATCGCGCTGACCGCTCTCGAGTTCCTCGTTGCGGCGCTTCAGGCCTACGTCTTCGCGACGCTGACGGCGATCTACCTCAACGACGCTCTCCACCCCGGCCACTAGGCGCACGCCCAGGCCGCTCAGCTTCACCCCGGCCTCCGGACTTGGCCGGCTCCACCCGCCGCGAACGTCACCGCACGTTTCGATCTGAAGAGACCTCAGGAGTTATCATGGATCCCGTCGCTGCGAAGTACATCGGCGCCGGCCTCGCCTGCCTTGGCATGGCGGGTGCAGGCATCGGCCTCGGCAACCTGTTCGGTCAGTTCCTCGCCGGCGCCCTTCGCAACCCCTCCGCGGCCGACGGCCAGCGCGCCACGCTGCTCCTGGGCTTCGCCCTGACCGAGGCGCTGGGCATCTTCTCGCTGCTCATCGCGCTGCTGCTGCTCTTCGCCGTCTGATCGACGCGCTCGGAGGCCGCGGACACCGCGGCCTCCACCGGGCTCTCACCGCCCGACCAACGGGTGGACGCTTCGCGAACGAGGCGTCCGCCTTCTTCCGTCACCGCGTCGGCGGTGACCTGTGCGAACGGTGTCAGTGTAGCGGTCTCATGGCGCAGCCGAATCCCCTCACCACGCCGCCCCCGGGCGCCGACACGCAGCTCGTGCCCGGCCATGTCGAGCACACGGAAGCGCATAGCGGTGCCTTCCCGCCCTTCGAGACCTCCGGGTTCCTGTCGCAGCTGATCTGGCTCGCGCTGGCCTTCGGTCTCCTCTATTACCTCATGGATAAGGTTGCGCTGCCGCGGATCCAGGCGATCCTGCACGCCCGCGCCGAGCGCCTGCGGACCGATCTCGACCAGGCCCAGGCCATGAAGTCCGAGGCCGATGCCGCCGGTCTGGCCTACGAGACCGCGCTTCGCGATGCGCAGGGCAAAGCCCGCGACATCGCCCAGACCACCCGGAACGAGCTGGCTGCCGAGGCCGATGCCAAGCGCAAGGCGCTCGAAGCCGACCTGAACACGAAGCTCTCGTCCGCCGAGGCGACGATCCGCACGCGGACTGAGGC
>Ga0265798_10005366_pt1 | contig 17278 bp, 17 predicted proteins | sample P3T30metagenome_FD_192430 | JGI IMG/M metagenome (GOLD analysis project Ga0265798, IMG submission 192430) | Plant litter microbial communities from East Loma Ridge, Irvine, California - P3 T30 | ecosystem: Environmental > Terrestrial > Plant litter > Unclassified | place: USA: California... | reverse complement strand
CGCTGCTCGCCCGACGAATATGCCCAGCTGCACGCGCTCAATGCGCAGTACAACGAACGTTTCGGCTTCCCCTTCATCCTGGCCGTAAAAGGCCCGACAGGCCGCGGCCTGACTCGCCAGACCATCATCGACACCTTCATGCGCCGCCTCGACCACGCCCGTGGCGACGAGCTGCGCGAAGCGCTGCGCCAGGTGCACCGTATCGCCGAGATCCGCCTCAATGCCCTGCTGGCCACCGAACCTTCCATTGGCGCCACCGTGATGGACTGGTGCGAGACGCTCGGCGCCATCAGCGATACTGACACGGACCTGACCTGCGCCTACATGACGGCGGCGCACCAGCGCACCGCCGCGACGGTCGCCGGTTGGATGCGCGACGCCGGCATGGCGGTCCACATCGATGCGGTGGGCAATGTGGTCGGCCGCTACGCCGCCGCGCAAGCCGGCGCCAAGACCTTGATCACCGGCTCGCACTACGACACGGTGCGCAATGGCGGCAAGTACGACGGCCGGCTCGGCATCCTGCTGCCCATCGCCCTGGTCGGCCGGCTGCATCAACGCGGCGAACGCCTGCCCTATGACCTCGAAGTGATCGCCTTTGCCGAAGAGGAAGGCGTGCGCTTTCGCAGCACCTTCCTCGGCAGCAGCGCGGTGGCCGGCGGCTTCGACCTGGCGCTGCTCGATGCGCGCGACGCCGACGGCATCGCGCTGCGTGACGCGCTGGCGGCTGCCGGCCACGACCCGGCCGCCATCCCCGCGATCGCGCGCGATCCAGCCACGGTGCTCGGCTTCGTCGAAGTGCATATCGAACAGGGACCGGTGCTGCTCGAGCGCGGCCTGCCGCTGGGCGTGGTGAGCGCGATCGCGGGCAGCTCGCGCTACCTGGTCGAATTGAAGGGCGTGGCCAGCCACGCGGGCACCACGCCGATGGCCATGCGGCGCGATGCGGCGGCCGCCGCTGCCGAGATCGTGCTGCTGGTGGAAAGCCGCTGCAATGGGCCGGCGTCGCTGGTGGGCACGGTCGGCCAGCTGGAAGTGCCGGCCGGCTCGGTCAACGTGGTGCCCGGCGCCTGCCGCCTGTCGCTCGACATCCGCGCAGCAGACGACGAAACCCGGCTGGCGGCGGTCGACGATATATTGGCGGGCATTAGCGCCATCTGCGCGCGGCGCGGCATCCAGGAAAAACTGTACAAGCTGCTCGAGATCGACGCCGTGCCGTGCGCGCCGCCGCTGATGGCGCAGTTGGGCGCGGCGGTCGAACGCGCCGGCCTGCCACGTTTCGACCTCCCCTCGGGCGCCGGCCACGACGCAATGCGCATGGCGCAGCTGACCCAGGTCGCGATGCTGTTCGTCCGTTGCGGCAACGGCGGCATCAGCCACAATCCGCTCGAGACCATGAGCGCCGACGATGCCGAGATCGCGGCGCAGGTCCTGCTCGACTTCTTCCATAGCTTCCACTGACAAGGAACGGCATGCCGCTTACCTGGACCGACTCGCTCGATCGCATCGACTGGCATGAGCTGGCCGATCTGTACCTGGTCGCGCCGCTGGCGCGCAAGGAGCCGGACCAGCTGCGCAAGGCGTTCGCCAACAGCATGTTCAAGCGCTTCGCCTTCGAGGACGGCAAGCTGGTGGCGGCCGGCCGGGTGCTGGCGGACGGCGTCGATGTGGCCTACCTGTGCGACGTCGCCCTACTGCCCAGCCACCAGGGCCTGGGACTGGGCAAGCAGATCGTGGGCGAACTGCTCGACCTCGCGCGCGGGCACAAGAAGATCTTCCTGTACTCGGTGCCCGGCAAGGAAGGCTTCTATGCCGGCCTGGGATTTCGCCGCATGAGCACTGCGATGGCGATCTTCGAGGACCAGGACGCGGCGGCGGCGCGCGGCTACCTGGCGCGCGAATGACCATCTAGCCGTTCGCGCCGCGCCCCTTCATCATGAGGCCATACACCACGGCGGCGATCGCGACCCCGACGAACCACGCATAGGTATAGATCGTCTTGAAAACCTCGCCCACATCGGGGAAGCTGGCCGGGAAGGCGGCGTTCAGGAAGCCCGGGATATTGGGCAGCACGCCCAGCACGAAGGCCGCCAGCGCGGCATTGTTCCAACCATTCCCATACGAGTAGATGCCATCGTGGCGATACAGCTGCTCGACGTCGAGCGCGGTCTTGCGCACCAGGTAGTAGTCGACCACCAGCACGCCGGCGATCGGTCCGAGCAGGGCCGAGTAGCCGACCAGCCAGGTCATGATGTAGTTCTGGGTCGATTCCAGGATCTTCCACGGCATCATGACCAGCGCCAGCCCGGCCGTGATGTAGCCGCCCGTGCGGTAGCTGATGCGACGCGGCGCCAGCGCCGAGAAATCGTAGGCCGGGCCGACCAGGTTGGCCGCCAGGTTCACGCTGACCGTATCGACCAGCAGCACGATCAGGGCCACCAGCACCGCGATGCCGGTCATGCGGCTGGCCAGGTCGACCGGGTCCCACAGCGCCTTGCCGTACAGGACCACGGTGGCCGAGGTGACGATCACCGCCAGCGCCGCCAGTAGCCCCATGGGCAGCGGCAGCCCGACGGTCTGGCCGACCACCTGGTCGCGCTGCGATTTGGCGAAGCGAGTGAAGTCAGGGATGTTCAGCGCGAGGGTCGCCCAGAAGCCGATCATGGCGGTCAGCGACGGCCAGAAGGTAGACCAGAACTGCCCTTCCTTCGGCCCGCCCGGCACGAACTGCGAACGCTGCTCGAGCAGCGGACCGAAGCCGCCGGCTTTGTCATGCACCCACCACAGCAGCACGAAGCAGATCGCGATTTTCAAAGGCGCGGTCCAGGTTTCGAGCTGGCGGATCGATTCCATCCCGTGCACCACGAAGTACAGCTGGATCGCCCAGAACGCCAGGAAGCACAGGAGCTGCGCCAGGTTGATGCCGAGCCAGCCCAGGGCTTCACCGCCGATCGGGGCGCCGTTCATCACGCCCAGCAAGGTATAGATCATGCTGCCGCCGAACCAGGTCTGGATGCCGTACCAGCCGCAGGCGACGATGGCGCGCATCAGCGCCGGCAGCTTGGCGCCGCCGGTGCCGAACGAGGTGCGCGCCAGCACCGCATACGGGATGCCGTACTTGGCGCCCGCGTGGCCGATCAGCAGCATCGGCACCAGCACGATGGTGTTCGCCAAAAAGACGGTCAGCACCGCCTGCCAGCCCGACATGCCCGCCTCCACCAGGCTGGCCGACAGGGTGTAGGCGGGAATGCACATCACCATGCCCACCCACAGCGCGGCGAAGTGGTACCAGCGCCAGGTGCGCTGCGCTGCGGTGGTCGGAGCGAGGTCGTCGTTCCAGAGGTCGTTGTCGCTGAAGGTCGGATGAGTCACGGTGCACGCCGGTTGAATCGATGCGCGCGAGTGTAACGCAAACGTCAATACGGCGCGAAACCTCAGGCCTGCAGGTCGGCGTGGATCGCCTGCGCCGCGTGCAGGCCGTGGCGGCGCGCCTGGGCGGCTTCCAGACGCGCCGCCACGCAGTCGCCGCCGGCATAGATCCCCGGCAGCGAGGTGCGGAAGCACCCGTCGACCTCGATCCGGTCGCCCTCGCGCGACTGCTGGCGCACCAGCGGATCGCGTTCGCCCCCGGCCGCGCGGCCCACCGCCTTGAACACGGCGTGGGCGGCGATCTCGGTGAAGCCGCCGGTATCGACCATGCACTCGCCCAGCAGGCGGGTCTGCTCGAAGCGCACCGACGCGACTGCCCCACGTTCGTCGCGCAGCACTTCGAGCGGCGCGACCCAGCCGCGCACGCGCACGAAGCAGGCGCGCGCGACTTCTTCTTCGCGGCCGTCCGGCGCCAGGGCGTGGCGCAGCGCCAGCGTGACGTCCTGCGCGCCCAGCTGTTTCAGGCGCGCCGCCATGCCCACCGCGCCGCGGCTGGCGCCGATCACGATTGCGCGCTGCGGCACCGGCAGCGCCAGCAGGTCGTCCAGCGCATACACCGCCGCCACGCGGCGGCCGGCGTCGACCAGGCCCGCCGGATCGCTGCCGGACAGCGCCAGCACGCGGCCGGACGCCAGGCCGACGCCGATGAAGATCGCGTCGTGCCACAGGTGCAGGTCGGCCAGCTCGAGGTCAACGCCCAGCTTGCGGCCGTATTCGCAGCGGATGCGGCCCCGCGCCACCAGGCGCTCGAACAGCGCCTGTTCGGATGCGCTATCCGGCGCAGGTTCGCACATGGGCGCGCCCATGGCCTCGCGCGAGCGCGCCTCGTACAGCACGACACTATCGCCAAGCAGCGCCAGCTGGATGGCGCAGGCCATGCCGGCCACGCCGGCGCCGACCACGGCCACCTGCTTGCCGGTCGGCGGGGCCGGCTCGCCGGCCAGGAGGGGGAATTCGTTGGATGCGAAATCCAGGACGTCGGTAGCAGCGGTCATCAGTCTCTCTTTCTTCTCAGGCGGGGCGTGGTGCGCCCTCTGGCTTATAAGGCCACTTGTTCAGGCCAGTTGCTTCAAGACCTTGGCCAGCTTGCCGAACAATTCGTCGACGTGTTGTTTTTCGAGCACCAGCGGCGGCGACAGCGCGATGATGTCGCCCGTGATGCGGATCAGCAGGCCGTCGGCGAAGGCCTGCTTGAGCGCCGCATAGCCGCGCGCGCCGGGCTGGCCCGCGATCGGCGCCAGCTCGATGGCGGCGATGATGCCGATCGAGCGCAGGTCGATCACGTGCGGCAGGCCGCGCAGCGATTGCAGCGCTTCCTCGAAATACGGCTGCATGCGCACCGCGTTCTCCAGCACCTTCTGTTCGCGGAACACGTCCAGCGTGGCCAGTGCGGCGGCGCAGGCCAGCGGGTGGCCGGAATAGGTATAGCCGTGGAACAGCTCGATCCCGGCCGGCCCTTCCATGAAGGCGTCGTGGATGAAGGACTTGCTGAACACCGCGCCCATCGGCACCGCGCCGTTGGTGATGCCCTTGGCGGTGGCCATCAGGTCGGGCTCGACGCCGAACCAGTCGGCGGCGAATGGCGTCGTCAGGCGTCCGAAGCCGGTGATGACTTCGTCGAAGATCAGCAGGATGCCGTGGCGGTCGCAGATTTCGCTCAGGCGCTTGAGGTAGCCCTTGGGGGGAATCAGCACGCCGGTCGAGCCGGATACCGGTTCCACGATCACCGCTGCGATGGTCGACGGATCGTGCAGGGCCACCATCCGTTCCAGATCGTCGGCCAGTTCGACGCCGTGTTCGGGTTCGCCGCGCGACCAGGCGTTGCGCTCCAGGTCATGTGTGTGGCGCAGGTGGTCGACGCCCGGCAGCAATGGGCCAAAATGCTTGCGGTTGGCGCCGATGCCGCCGACCGAAATGCCGCCGAAGCCCACCCCATGGTAGCCGCGCTCGCGGCCGATCAGGCGCGTGCGGCCGCCCTCCCCGCGCGCGCGGTGATAAGCGAGTGCGATCTTGAGCGCGGTATCGACCGCTTCCGAGCCCGACCCCGTATAGAACACGTGGCCGAAGCGGTTGCCACTAAATTCCATCAGGCGTTCGGCCAGTTCGAAGGCGGCCGGGTGGCCCATCTGGAAGGTGGGGGCGTAGTCGAGCTGGCCGGCCATGGCGGCGATGGCCTCGGCGATCTGCGGCTGGCCGTGGCCACAGGGCACGCACCACAGGCCGGCGGCGCCGTCGAGCAGCTCGCGGCCATCGACGTCGCGGTAATACATCCCCTTGGCGGAGACCAGCAGGCGCGGATCGCGCTTGAAGTCGCGGTTATTGGTGAATGGCATCCAGAAGGATGACATCGCGGCAGGCCTGGATGAATACATACTGCGCTCCCCGTTCGATGGCGCTCTGAAGCATTGAAGTTTGAACAAGAACGGCGGGTCTTGCAACCGGCACACAATTGGCGTCTTTGCGCATCCACAAAAACATGCCAGACGCATCATTTCAGCGGCAGGAAAATCGCCGGGCCACCGCCCTGCCTACGGGCGTCATGGCAGTGGTATGCTAGCGCTTATCACACTGGCAATCCGAACCTTGTCCGCCGAACCATGTCTGCATATATCACCCCTGTCCTGACCACCGAACGCCTGGTGCTGCGCCCGCTGGCCGCGAGCGATGCCCCGGCCCTGTACGCCATCTTCTCCGACCCGGCCGTGGTGCGCTACTGGAGCGCCGAGCCGTGGACCGACATCTCCTTTGCCGACACCGCCATCGCCCGCGCACTCGAGGCCTACCGCGACGAAACCGAGCTGCGCTTCGCGATCGAACTCGCCGCGAACCGCCAATTGATCGGCACCGTGGCCCTGCACCACTTCTTCAACCAGAACAATCGCTGCGAGCTCGGTTACGCGCTTGGCAGCGCATACTGGGGCAAGGGCTATGCCTCCGAAGCGCTGGCGGCCGCGCTGGACCATGGCTTCCGCGAGGTGGGCCTGAACCGGATCGAGGCCGACATCGATCCACGCAACGAAGCCTCGGGCCGGGTGCTGGAAAAACTGGGCTTTCGCAAGGAGGGCTTCATGCCGCAGCGCTGGCTGGTGCATGGCGAGTATGCCGACACCGTCTTCTACGGCCTGCTGCGCGACTACTGGAACGACAGGACGGCGCGCTGATGGCAAAGCGCACTCATAAGATGAAGGCCCTGGCGGCCGGTTCGACCCTGGCGCTGTCCCTGCTGGCCTTGGCGCCGCAATCGGCCGCGGCCCAGGCCACGGTGCCGGCCTGGCGCGAGATCACGATCTACGCCACCGACGCCAGCTATCCGGCGGCGCTCGCGCGGCGCGGCGTGCAGGGCAATGTGACAGTCGAACTGGCGCTCGACGACAAGGGCCGCAAAGGGGTGATCGCGGTGCGCGAATCCTCGCGCTCGGCCGAACTCGATGCGCTGGCGCTGGCCATGGCCAGGCGGCTGGACATCGCCGCCAGCGGCGAACACCGCAGCGGCCTGGTGAGCTTCAAGTTCAAGAAAGACCACCTCTCCACCATCGCCACCAAGAGCTGCGCCGACTTCAACGTCGACGCCGCCTGGCAGGCCGCCACCTTCCCGGAGCGCAGCCTGCGCGAACTGCCGGTGACCTATGACAGCATCGGCACGCTGGTGTACAGCCTGCACCGCGATGGCACCGCGCGCCAGTCCTTTCCGGGCGTGGAAGCGATCCTGAACGCCACGGTGGCCACCTGTGCACGCACGCCCGAGGCTGGCATGCTCGACGTGATGCGACAGGAAGCGCTCAAGCTTATCGAGTAATAAACGGGTATTGACGGGGCCGAAAGCGGCCCCGTTCATCCGTCCTCACGACCGTCCGTCCCAGGATTCGCCCCGTTTGTCGGATCGCTCTTGGCGTAACATGGGTGCATCCCTACAGTAGGGTCATCATTGTTAGAAAGGACTTACTCGCATGAAAACCATTCATACGCCTACCAGTCGCTTCCAATCGATCCTGCGTAATATGGAAGTCGCTGGCCGCACTACCTGGCGCCTGGCGAAGTCCAGCGCCCGTTCGCTGCGCCGCATGCCGTGGCCGGTGCTGCTGGTGATCGCGATCGTGCTGGCGGCCCTGATCACCATCGTGCCGATCGTGCTGGCGCTGTTCGTCGGCCTGCTGCTGCTGAAATTCCTCGCCATTGCCCTCTTCGGCCGCGAACCGCGCCGCATCAAGCATTACACGCAAGAGTAAAACCATGGCAGCCACCCAGATCAACCGCGCGCTCGACTTCGTCCGCGACGCCTTGCGCGAAGCGGGCGTCCTGTGGTGGCGCTTCTTCGACTGGCTGGCGCTGATCGAGTGGCGCCAGCTGTACCTGGTCTGGTTCCTGGTGTTCGTGACCGGCATGTTCGTCAAGCTGACGGAGCCGGCGATCTGGTTCATCCTGATCTCGTTCGGCGTCAAGGTGCTGGCCGGCGGCAAGCGCCGCGCCGAACTGCTGGCGCGCGACGCTTCCACCAAGGCCGATGTCGCCAACCTCGAACGGCGCCTGACCGAGGCGCAGATGGCGACGCTCCAGGCCCAGGTCGAGCCGCACTTCCTGTTCAATACCCTGGCCCTGATCGGCCAGCTGATCGAGACCGATCCGAAGGAAGCCGCGCGCGTGCATAGCCATCTGATCGAGTACCTGCGCGCTTCGCTGCCGCAGATGCGCTCTGCCAAGGGCGCCGGTGGGACGTTGGGCAAGCAGGTGGAGCTGTCACGCGCCTACCTGGCGATCATGCAGGCGCGCATGAAGGAGCGGCTGGCAGTGCGCTTCGAGGTGCCCGACTTCCTCGGCAGCTCGCCGTTCCCGCCAATGATGCTGCAGACACTGATCGAGAACGCGATCAAGCACGGCCTGGAGCCGAAGGTCGCTGGCGGCACGATCACGGTGCGCGCGCGGGTCGAAGGCGCTACCCTGTGCGTTGACGTGTGCGACGACGGCGTCGGCTTCAACCTGCATGCCGGCAGCGGCGTCGGCCTGGCCAATATCCGCGAGCGGCTGGCGCTGTTGTACGGCAAGGACGCTGAACTCGTGATCGAGGCCCTGCCCGGCGGCGGCGCCTGCGTGTCGATCCGCCTGCCCTATCGCATGACGGAAGACGGCTGATGACGCGCACGCAGCCTACAGCCTTGATCGCCGACGACGAAGCGCCAATGCGCGACCAGTTGCGCGCGCGCCTGCACGAGGCCTGGCCGGAGCTGCGCATCGTGGCCGAAGCGGCCAACGGCGCCGACGCGGTGGCGCTGTCCCTTGAACACAAGCCGGACATCGCCTTCCTCGACATCCGCATGCCGGGCGTGGGCGGCATCGACGCGGCGCGCCAGATGTACGAGCGCTGCCACATCGTGTTCGCCACCGCCTACGACCAGTACGCGGTCGAGGCCTTCGAGCAGGGCGCCATCGACTACCTGCTCAAGCCGGTCACCCTGGCGCGCCTGGACACCACGGTGGCGCGCCTGCGCCGCCGGCTCGAGCACACGCCGCAGGACATCGGCGCGCAACTGGCCCGCCTGGCGCAGCTGGGCGACCAGCTGCTGGTGCAGAACGGCGCGGCAGTCGCCAGGCCGGACTACCTGCGCTGGATCCAGGCCCAGGCCGGCAACAGCCTGCGCATGGTGAGCACGCGCGAAGTGCTGTTCTTCCAGTCGGACGACAAGTACACGCGGGTGCAGACCGCCACCGGCCAGCACCTGATCCGCAAGACGCTCAAGGAACTCGAGGAAGAGCTGGACCCGGACGAGTTCTGGCGCATCCACCGCTCGACCCTGGTGCGGGTGGATGCGATCGCCGAGGTGCGGCGCGACCTGCGCGGCCGCCAGATGCTCAGCCTGCGCGGCTACCCGGAAGAACTGGAAGTGAGCCGCAACCACGGCGCGCTGTTCCAGCAGATGTAATGTCCCTCAAGGCTGCGCCGGCGTATTCAGGTAGTTGTTCTTGACCCGCACATAGTGCTCGGCCGAGTAGCGCAGCCAGGCCTTCTCTTCATCCGTCAGCGGCCGCACTTTCTCGGCCGGCCGGCCCATGTACAAGAATCCGCTTTCGAGCCGCTTGCCCGGCGGGACCAGGCTGCCGGCGCCAAGGATCACCAGGTCGTCGACCACCACGTCGTCCATCAGGATGCTGCCCATGCCGATCAGGCAGTCGTTGCCGATGCGGCAGCCGTGCAGGATCGCCGAATGGCCGACCGTGACGTAGTCGCCGATGATCAAGGGCGAACCTTGCGGCTTGTGCGGCGTGCGGTGGGCCACGTGGCCCATCGCCAGGTCCTGGATATTGGTGCAGCTGCCGATGACGATGTCGTTGACGTCGCCGCGCAGCACGGCGTTGCACCAGACCGAGGAATCGGCGCCGATGCGCACGTTGCCGATGACCTGGGCCGATTCGTGAAGGTAGACGCCGGCGGCGAGTTGCGGGTGGGCGTCGAGGTAGGGAGCGATTGGCATGATGGCCGCCATCTTATCCACTTTGCCCTGGCTCGGGCAACCCTTCAGCCGCGTCATGGACGCGACATCGTTTGCTGCTATGCTGGGCCGTCCTGCCCACGGTCCGAGCCATGCAGCCCCAAGCCACCGCCATTGCCACCGCCCCGCTGTCCTCCGCCTGGTCCATTTTCTGGATCTTCCTCAAGCTCGGCCTGACCTCGTTCGGCGGCCCGATCGCCCACCTGGGCTACTACCGCAACGAATTCGTCCTGCGCCGCGGGTGGCTCGACGAGGCGCGCTATGGCGACCTGGTGGCGCTGTGCCAGTTCCTGCCCGGGCCCGCGTCGACCCAGGTCAGCTTCTCGCTCGGCGTGCTGCGCGGCGGTGGCCTGGCCGGCGGCCTGGCGGCGTGGCTCGGCTTCACGCTGCCGTCGGCGCTGCTGATGTTCGCGTTCGCGCTGGGCGCCGCGCATCTTGCCGGGGCATCGGCGGCAGGCGTCGTGCACGGTCTCAAGCTGGTCGCGGTGGCGGTGGTGGCGCAGGCCGTGTGGGGCATGGCGCGCACGCTCACCCCGGACCGCCAACGCATCGCCATCGCGCTGGCCGCCATCGCGATCGTCGTGCTGGCCGACGGACCAGCCGGACAGCTGGCCGCCATCGCCGTCGGCGCGCTGGCGGGATACTGGCTGTGCCAGGGACCGGTCGCCCAGCCGGACGGCCAGCTGGCCATGCCGGTCAGCCGCCGCGCCGGCTGCGCGGCGTTCGTCCTGTTCGCCCTCCTGCTAGTGGGGCTTCCCTTGCTGGCCGGGCTGGCGGCATATCGCCCGCTGATGCTGTTCGACGCCTTCTATCGCTCGGGCGCCCTGGTATTCGGCGGTGGTCACGTCGTGCTGCCGATGCTGCAGGCCGAGACCGTGGCCACCGGCTGGGTGTCGAACGAGGCCTTCCTTGCCGGGTATGGGCTGGCGCAGGCGCTGCCGGGGCCAGTGTTCGCCTTTGCGGCCTTTCTCGGCGCGCAGGCCGGCATGACGGCCGGCGCGCCCACCGGCGCGGCGCTCGCGCTGCTTGGGCTATTCCTTCCCGGCCTGCTGCTGGTCTATGGGACCTTGCCGTTCTGGGACAGCGTTCGGCGCCGTGCGGCCGCGCGCCGCGCCATGATGGGCGCGAACGCCGCCGTGGTCGGCATCCTCGCCGCCGCGCTATACCACCCGGTATGGACCGGCGCCGTGTTTGATATCCGCGATGCGGCCATCGCCCTGGGCGGCTTCATGCTGCTGACGGTGTGCAGGGCGCCGTCGTGGCTCGTCGTGATCCTGCTGGTGGCGCTGGGGTCGTGTACCGGCCCTGCAACTTAGCCGAACAAGCCTTCGTCCGAGCCGTCGCCGTCGAAGAAGCCGCCCAGGCTGTCTTCATTATTGTTGTCGGCCAGGAGGCTGTCGTCGGCCCCGCCGCCCGGCTCGTCGATCGCCCCGATGCCAGCCTGGTCGGCCAGCGCGCCGCCGCCTGCTGCATCAAGCGCGCCGCCGTCGGCTGTATTGTCCGCCAGCAGGTGGTTCGACGCGCCCTGCCCGTCATTGCCCAGCAGGTTGCCGATGCCGTGGAACAGGAAACTACCCGCCGCGACGCCGGCCGCCGTCGCCGCTACCGTGCCCAGCATGCTGCCGCCGGCGCCGCCCAGGAAGCCGCCGCTTTTGGCCGGCTGGGCCTGGGGTGCTGATCCAGTCGGTCCGTTTTGCTGGTAGGCGCCCTGCGAGATTCCCGGAACCGGATTCGACGGCGCGCCTTGCGCCGAGTTGCCCCACTGATTGGCGTCGAGGAAGCCCCCGCCGCCCTTGCCGCCCTGGCCTTCCAGTTCGGCGATGCGCGCCTTGGCATTGCCCAGCGCCTGTTCGACCAGCAGCGCGCGCTGCACCAGCAAATACGCCGCGTCCGGCTGCTGGGCCACGGCGCGCGCGATCAGCGCATCGGCCTCGGGGTCCTTGCTCACGCCTTTAGCCTGCACCAGCTGGCCCAGGAAGTCCTGCAACATCTTTTGGTCGGATGGGTTCATGTCGAGCTCCTGTCTGAAAAACGTCCTCTCCCCTATGTTGTGGATCAGTCATCGGAATTTCAAGTTCTTTGACAAGCTGCGCTACCATGGACCTTCTCATCGACCGCTACAGGAGGATGCCATGAGCTCGACCGTAGTTCCCTGCCTTCGCTACCGCGACGCCTCGCGCATGATCGAATGGCTCTGCAGCAATCTTGGTTTCGAGAAGCGCCTGGTGGTTCCCGGAAAGGACAAGGACGTCGGCCACGCAGAACTCACGCTCGGCGACGGCATGGTCATGATCGGCACCGAGGTCGACGACGAATACGGCCAGCTCCTGACCACGCCGCAGAAGACCGGCGGCCTGCAGACCCAGACCATCTGGATCCGGGTGGACGACGCCGACGACGTCTATGCCCGGGTCGTGGACAGCGGCGCCGACATCGTCGAGGTCATCGACGACGCACCGTACGGCGGGCGCGAGTTCGCCTGCCGCGATCCCGAGGGCCATGTGTGGAACGTGGGCACCTACGATCCCTGGAAAGCGGCGACTTGAATCGCTTTCCGCCCGGCTTGTTGCTATGCTAGCGACCTGGCGCCGCTCATCGTTCTGGGCGGCCGGTCATATTCTCAAGGAAGCACAACATGGTCTCGCTGCAAGAGCAGTTATTGAAAGCCGGCCTGGTCGACAAGAAGAAGGTCAAGCAAGTCAACCAGGACAAGAGCAAGCAACACAAGGAAGTGTTGCGCACCGGCGTGGAAAAGGTCAACCAGTCGCGCGAAGCCGCGCTCGAGGTGCAGCGCCAGAATGCGGAACGGGCGCGCGAGCTGAACGCCCAGCGCGACGCCGCGGCCGCCCAGAAGGCGATCCTGGCCCAGATCGCCCAACTGGTGCAGCAGAACAAGCAGCCGAAGGGCAAGGGCGACGTGCCCTACAACTTTACCTTCGGCACCAAGATCGAGCGCATCCACGTGACAGCGCAGATCGTGGAGCACCTGGTGGCGGGCCGCCTGGTGATCGTCCACATGAATGGCAGTTTTGAACTCGTGCCGCGCGTGATCGGCGAAAAGATCGCCCAGCGCGATGCCTCGATCGTGGTCCAGATCAAGAAAAAGGTGCAGGAAGTGGAAGAAGACGATCCGTACGCGGATTACAAGATTCCGGACGATCTGATGTGGTAATCACGCGGCGGCCTCTGTTGAGGCCGCCGATGCAGCGCTTACTGTTTCGTCTTGTCTTCGACGTCCTGCGCATTCGAGCGGCTCTTGTCCGAGGACCGCTCCCCTTCCTTCTTCGGCTGTCCCAGGCCGGACGACGTGGTTTCCTGCTTGCTGCTGCCCTGGAAATCAGGATCCACGATATTCGCGCTTTCCGGCCCTTCCGCGGCCGGGTTCTCCCGCTTGTCGCGCTCGGTATTGGCCGGGATCTGCCGGTCGACGGTTGCCGTCCGCTCAGCCTGGGTGGTGTTCGAACCGGTCTTGTCCGCCTGGGCCGCGGCGCTTGCCGCGATGATGACACCGCTTAACAGGACGATGACTTTTTTCATTGCTACCTCCGAATGTAAGTTTGTCATGTAACGATGTCATCACAGTGGTGCCCGAATCGCGGATCACAAGGCTTAATTAATGTCCCAAGTCGCGCCCGCCGAAGGCATTCGGCAGCTGCGCCGCCGCGGTGGTCTCGAAGACCGCGCCTTCCAGGTTGGTCAGCACCACCGGCAATTCGTTGCCGCCGAGCTCCAGGATCACCTGGCGGCAGGCGCCGCACGGCGCGATCGGGCCCTCGGTCTGGCCGATCACGGCCAGGGCCGCGAAGTCACCCGGCCGGTAGCCGCTGGCAATGGCGCTGAACAAGGCGGTGCGCTCGGCGCAGTTGCACAGGCCATAGGCGGCGTTCTCCACATTGCAGCCGCGGAAGATGCGGCCATCCTTGCATTCCAGTGCCGCGCCTACCTTGAATTTCGAGTAAGGGGCATAGGCCAGCTCGCGCGCGGCGCGCGCTTCATCGATCAGTTTTGCGTATTTCATTGCGGGGCTCTCAAGGACGAACAACACGATGGATCATCGGCGCGACTGCCGGTTTGGCGGCGCCGATCCGGTAGGCGGCCTGCACCTGGCGAATGGCCTGCTCGGCTGCCTGGCTGGAGCGTGCATGCACCATCGCCAGTGGCTGGCCGACGGCAATCTCGTCGCCCAGTTCCACCAGTCCGGTAAGGCCGACGGCGAAGTCGATCGCATCCTGCGGACGCACGCGGCCACCGCCCAGCGCCACCACGGCCAAGCCCACTTCACGGGTGTCGACCGAGGTCGCGTAACCGGCCTGCAGGCTGGGCACAGGCACGATGACCGGCGCCGCTTCCAGGTAGGCGTCGGGCTTGTCCATCAGGTCGACCGGGCCGCCCAGGGCGCTGACCATGCGCGCGAAGCGCTCGGCGGCTTCGCCCGAATCCAGCGCGGTCTGCAGCTTGGCGCGCGCTTCGTCGTTGTTCGACGCCAGGCCCGAGATGACCAGCATCTCGGCGCACAGCGCCATCGTCACCTCGTGCAGGCGCCCCGGGCGCGACTTGCCGGTGAGGTAGTCGATCGCGACGCGCACTTCGACGGCATTGCCGGCGGCGTGGCACAGCGATTCGTCCATGCCGGTCAGGATGGCCGAGGTGCGGGTGCCGGCGCCGTTGCCGACATTGACGATCGATTCGGCCAGCTCCAGCGATTTCTCAGGGGTCGGCATGAAGGCGCCGCTGCCGACCTTCACGTCCATCACCAGCGCGTCCAGGCCCGCCGACAGCTTCTTCGACAGGATCGAACCGGTGATCATGGCCACCGATTCCACGGTCGCCGTGGTGTCGCGGATGCTGTAGAAACGCTTGTCGGCCGGCGCCAGCTGGGCGGTCTGGCCGATGATGGCCACGCCCACGTCCTGCACCACCTGGCGGAATTTGTCCGGCTCGGGCACGGTGCTGTAGCCCGGGATCGAATCGAATTTGTCGAGCGTGCCGCCGGTGTGGCCCAGGCCGCGGCCCGAGATCATCGGCACGAAGCCGCCGCAGGCCGCGATCATCGGTCCCAGCATCAGCGAGACCACGTCGCCGACGCCGCCGGTCGAGTGCTTGTCGACCACCGGGCCTGGCAGGTTCAGGGATGTCCATTCCATGACCTGGCCCGAGTCGCGCATCGCCAGGGTGAAGGCGACGCGTTCATCCATCGTCATGTCGTTGAAGTAGACCGCCATCGCGAACGCCGCGATCTGGCCTTCGGTGACGCTGCCGTCAGGGATGCCGCGCACGAAGAACTGGATCTCTTCGGCGGAGAGCACGCCGCCGTCACGCTTCTTGCGGACGATTTCTTGGGGGAGGAACATGACTGATTCCATTTCTAAAAGTGTTAGCCTCAAAACGTCATTCCCGCGAAGGCGGGAATCCAAGTGTGTTCGCATGACGCTGGCGTACTTGGATTCCCGCCTGCGCGGGAATGACGTTGTTGTATGTTGGTGGTCTTGCCGGCTTCCGGGCGTCGTTACACGCCGTAAGGAATCCAGACATTCTTCACCTGGCTCGCATGCTGCAACACCACGCGACCACCCGCCTGCTTTGCATCGAACCAGTCGCGGCCCTTGCCGCCGCCGACCCAGGTGCGCTTGAGCGATTCGCTCGACAGGCGCTCGACTTCGGCGCAGCCTTCTGCCGAACCGTCGTGACGCCACACCGCATCGATGTCGCCATGCGTTGCCAGCGTGCGCGCCAGTTCGTCGGCCGATCCGGTAACGATGTTCAGCGCGCCGCCCGGCAGGTCCGAGGTATCGAGCACCTGGTACAAGTCGATCGCGCTCAGCGGATGCTGCTCAGACGGCACCGCCACCACGCGGTTGCCCAGCGCCAGCGCCGGCGCTACCAGCGAGATGAAGCCCAGCAGCGGGTTCTCGTTCGGGCACACGATGCCGATCACGCCGACCGCTTCGTTCAGCGCCACGGTGATGCCATGCATCGGCGGCTGGTGCGCCGCGCCGTCGTACTTGTCGGCCCAAGCCGCCCAGTAGAACAGGCGCTCGATCGAGGCGGCGACTTCGCGCGCCGCGTCCTTCGAACCGGTTTGCTGGGCGATGCGCTGCGCGAATTCGTCGGCGCGGATCGCCAGGTTCTCGGCGATGTAGTACAGCACTTGCGCGCGGTTGTGCGCGGTCGCCTTGGTCCAGCCGGACGCCTTGTGCGCCGCCTCGACGGCGTTGCGGATGTCCTTGCGGCTGCCTTCGCCGATATCGGCCAGGAAGTCGCCATTGGCGCCATTAATGGCGCGGCTGTAGGCGCCGTCAGGGCGGGCCTGCTTGCCGCCGATGTACAGCTTGGCGGTGCGATCGACCGCGAACGGGCTGTCCGTTTCCGACGGCTTGGCTTTCGCCTTCTCGGCAATCACCGGTGCGGCGGGACGCGCATCTTCCGCCAGCGGTACCAGGTATTCGTACATGCCCTCTTTGCCGCCTTCGCGGCCGTAGCCCGATTCCTTGTAGCCGCCAAAACCGCAGGCCGCATCGAACTGGTTGGCGGTGTTGATCCATACCACGCCGGCCTTGATCTGCGGGACCACGTCCAGCGCCAGGCTGATCGACTCGCTCCACACGCAGGCCGCCAGGCCATACACGGTGTTGTTCGCCAATTGAACCGCTTCGGCCGGGGTGCGGAAGCTCATTGCCACCAGCACCGGCCCAAAGATCTCGGCCTGGGCCACGGCGGCCGAGGTCGAGGCGCCCGTGATCAGCGTCGGCAGATACCACGAGCCGGTCGCCGCCAGTTCCACATTCGGCTGCCACACTTCGCATCCTTCGGCGCGCGCCGATTCCACGAGGCCGTGGATGCGCTGCTGCTGCACCGGATCGACCAGCGCGCCGATATCGTTCGATTTATCGAGCGGCGAGCCGACGCGCAGGTTCTGCATGCGCGCTTTTACTTTAGCGATGAAGCGGTCGTACACCGATTCCTGCACCAGCAGGCGCGAGCCGGCGCAGCACACCTGGCCCTGGTTGAACCAGATCGAATCGACCAGGCCTTCGATTGCCGCGTCCAGGTCGGCGTCGTCGAACACGATGAACGGCGACTTGCCACCCAGTTCCAGCGACAGCTTCTTGCCGCTGCCGGCGGTGGCCTTGCGGATCAGGCGGCCGACTTCGGTCGAGCCGGTGAAGGCCAGCTTGTCGATGCCAGGGTGGTTGACGATCGCCTCGCCCACGCGGCCATCGCCGGTGACGATGTTGACGACACCGGCCGGCACGCCGGCGCGCTGGCAGATCTCGGCGAACAGCAACGCGGTCAGGGGCGTGTACTCGGCCGGCTTGAACACGACGGTGTTACCGGCGGCCAGCGCCGGCGCAATCTTCCACGCCAGC
>Ga0265798_10005365_pt1 | contig 17279 bp, 15 predicted proteins | sample P3T30metagenome_FD_192430 | JGI IMG/M metagenome (GOLD analysis project Ga0265798, IMG submission 192430) | Plant litter microbial communities from East Loma Ridge, Irvine, California - P3 T30 | ecosystem: Environmental > Terrestrial > Plant litter > Unclassified | place: USA: California... | reverse complement strand
GCATGCTGAGATGATCTCGGATAGGTATTTGTGAAGGGACAAGGATTTGATTTCCTGTATGAACTGGGCTTGGGCGCCAGCATTGACGGCGGTTCGTAGGCGCTTGATAAAGGCCGTGTTCTTCTTCATAGACGAGTCGAGGGAGCCCTGTACGGCGAAGACATCTGCGTGGAGTGTCAGCACGGTGGTTAGTGGGGGACCGCTGGGCCTTCTACCTGAATCGCCATCCCAGGCTCGCAGATTGAGTTCACGAAGCTCTCCTTTGTCATGTCAGTGTACGTCCTTCGCCGTACAGTGCCGCACATACGCTTCCTTGGGCGCTCCATGGTGAACTTGGTAGTCCCGCAGTGGTGGAGGGGTGACGGGTGATAGCACGGATCGGCTATGATACGCGCACATGCAAAATCGGAAATATGTCGGGCGCAGATTCGGCGTGCATTTGTTCAAGCGCGGTGGAGGCAAGCTCGCGATAGAGCCAGATTTGTTTGCGCAGTGGTGGGCGAGCAAGCGCGGATGTTTTTGGTGTGAGGGTTGGTGAAGTTCGGGCTGCAGGTACGAACGAGCATTCGCATATCGGCGCGTCATGCCGCGACGCTTACTAAGCACTCTTGCATCTTGCATCTTATCGAAAAATGTCTCTCCATGGAACACCAAACTATTCAATCAAGGAAAATGCGCCAGGGCTAGTTCAATCTCGCGGAAGACACTACAAAGACCCGAGAACCTGTTCCAAGGTAGCAAATGTCGGATATTCCCATGAAAGAAGCTTTTCACCACACGCCTGGAACTTCTTGCGCAACAGGCTACCGGGCAGTGCCTGAGCGTTCCTTGACACTGGCAGTTTTCACACTGACAGGTGCACGGGGAAGTCAGTGTTCTAGCAGGAGCGAAGAGGCACTGCATTTGGTAGACAGATTGTGGCATAGTGACTACCCACGACTTGAGCAAATTCTGTGCAGCAGCTCGGCGAACAAACGCGAAACAACAGCCTTTCACGACATTATTCGAGTTCGATGCATAAATTTGCAGCATGCATTATTGCTTTGGAGTTCGCAGCTTCTGGCATCTAGCACCAGCCGTAGCTTAGCCACAACACATAGCGCTACGAAAGGGGTCCATGTGGCCGTGACTTTTACCCGAACATCGGTCCCTGATAAATCTATCTAGCTGCCCGTAGTGCAATTGGACTGACATCTAGCTTCTAGCTTGCAGACAGAGTTTGGTCTTAAGCATCATAGTTCAGGGGCAGCGTGGCGAGAGAGCCTACACAGTGTGGGCAGCTACACAGCAAGCGTATGCACCTACAAAAGTACAGTCGAGAGCGGAAGTTCGGTTGAACGAACTGCATGAACTCGCGCTGACACGGGGTTGGAGTGTTGGCTGAACGGCCATCGATATTCGTGATGTTCAGCCCTGCAAACACGATGATCAGCGTGGAGACAACTGCAACTCGTCTCGCACCGCGAAGATCATCGTACGTTCCGAATGCCGAAACCCACGGACTCCCGACATCAGCCACTCAGCCTCAGCATGCGGAAGGGAAACAACTTCTATCCTCGGAAGCATGGCATTCTCGTAGGTGGTAGGTAAAGATGACTGCAGCATTGCCAATTATCGAGAGTGACACAACACGATGCGGCTCAGCAAAGAAATGGCACAGTTCATGCTGTGAAACAAGACAGCGCGCTGCTGAAGTCACGACATCTGTCGTTGAGACAGTGGTTTGTGCGTCCGTCTATTTAGTGTATCTCCACTGTATGATCGTGATTTTCTCTAGCAGTTGTCTAGCGTGTCAGATCAAAGGTGGGGCGACGGCAAAGTTACATACAAAAGTAAAGGGCGTGTGCTGGTGAAGTGATCCAAAGGTGACAGACTGCCTTAAATCGTGCTCGCGAGGCCTCTGTGCATGTGCGCTGTGTGATGGTCACAAAGGAAGCGTGCGGTGGTTGTTAGCGAGTCGTGGGCAAAATGACCCCTGACATGCTCGCATGCACGCCAGCGAAGTCGTTAAACTTGGCGGTTCTAAGAGCACAAGCGGCGTCGGAACGCAGGGCGAGGCGAGAAGACGACAGAAATCATGATGCCATGTGCACGTCTTGCTGCAAAGAGATGCAAGAATAGCGATATCGATACGTCGGCAGGCTTGATCGATGCTTGGTCTTCACCCCACACCTACATCGTGGAGCGTCGCGCCGCATCGAACGTGCTGCGATACTCCAGCAAACAGGCTGAAGACGTGTCAAACGTTCATCAATAATTGTTGAAACACCTAAACACGGGGTCGCTACACCTCTGACGCTCAACGGCAGGCGGCGCATAGGCGCACCACAAATAAAGATTTGGCTCCAGACTGAGACATGGCCGGACCCTGTTTGGACGTCGCTTCTGCGGAAGGTGGCGCCCAAGAGCCCCGATACGGAAAGAAACCATGAGCAGATCGTGGTTAGCGTGCCGCGTCCCATGCTCGCCGAGTTGCGCGAGTTCCTTTGTGAATTAGCCTCCTACCGGGCTCCCTTTGAGTGCTTCACGGCGAAGTGCCTAAATTCTCCCTATGGCCCAGTGCCCTTCGATTCCCTTTCTTCAACTGCCCTACGTCTGTGGCACAGCATTTCGTAGCTAATGATGTGAATTGGAGCAGCAACTTTACCTTTGTTTCTTAATACATACACTTACACTCGTTTACTTGAGCAGCCCCACCGAGACAACCAATATTACAACAAATACCGTGGTTATCGTGTCAACGAGCCAATTGCTGGAATCAGCCTCAGTACGCTTCTGGAGCGCTTTGCCTCTCCTACGGTACCTACGTCGATATTCTAGCGTTGTACCACGTCTACATGCAGGCTTGCGCTGTAACACCCGCGCCGTACTCCATTGCCCTGGGACAAAACTCGAGAGCTTCTCTTCTTCGTAACTTGCACGACTCTTCCATCGCCACGCTTCGCATATAGCTGGCAATTACCGCTCCCACGTTTTTTCAAGTTCACGGCCCTAGAACTTGTGTCTGCGTCACCCAGTGAACTGTTCCATAGGGCAAACGGCCGCTTCAACCTTCCTTCGCCACCCCGCCCAACGGCCACGACGGACTCACAATAAGCCCCCAGGATGGTATGGAACGAGATGGCGGGCCTCGGTGCCCGCGCCGATGCCAGTATCCCAGACATCACTGATCCTTGGCCGACCAAAGACGTGCGTAACTCAGTGGAGAGTAACGAGATGTTATACTAACGGCCACAGATCGTCTACGTCTCTATCATCGGCCCTCTCATGCTTGCGGCGCTCCTAGAATGGTTCTTATGGGTGGCTGCATTCATGTACTGCATTGTCAAGGTCTTTCAGAAAGCCGAGACGGTCAGTGTCCGCGTACTATCTATCTTCTTTGGCATACTCTTTTTCTGTCTCCGGTAAGCCCACTTCGCCCGTACATGCGATCTTATCTGACAACACCAGTGCCATTTTCTTGCCAATCATGGTTGTCACACTTCCTCTGCCCCCGCAAGTAGTCAAATACTTCCCCGTAACGATGGTCGAATTTTTGCAATGGTTCGCCTTTTGGTCGTTCGCTGGTCTCTTGACCATCCCCTGGCTGTTCTGCGTCTACCAGCTCGTCACACACTCGGTCGGCCGCAGCAGGAGGATAAAGTCTGTCCTCGACGAGGCTTCAGCACCCAAGGTCGTCATTGTCATGCCTTGTTACAAGGAGATACCCGAAATTCTTCTCCGAACATGCGATTCTCTCGTCGACTGCGAATACCCTCCGTCCTGCCTCCACATCTTCCTCTCCTTCGATGGAGACCAGGAAGACGAGCTGTACCTGAACACAATCGAGAAGCTCGGCGTGCCGCTCACCCTCGATTCATACCCCAAGTCGATCGATGTCATCTACCGAAGCTGCCGTATCACCGTCTCTCGCTTCCCCCACGGCGGCAAGCGACACTGCCAAAAGAGAACTTTCAAGCTCATCGACAAGATCTACACCGAGTACATCAAGCGCAATGACAATCTTTTCGTGCTCTTCATTGATTCCGACTGCATTCTCGACAAGAACTGCATTGCAAACTTCATGTACGAGATGGAATTGAAGCCTGGCAGCAAGAGGAACATGTTGGCTCAGACCGGTGTCATCACATCCACAACTGAGAAGAACTCGCTTATTACTTTGCTCCAGGATATGGAATACGTACACGGTCAGCTCTTTGAGCGATCAGTGGAATCTGGCTGCGGCGCAGTCACTTGCTTGCCTGGCGCGCTCACTATGCTTCGATTTTCCGCATTCCGCAAGATGGCCAAATACTACTTCGCCGACAAGGCGGAACAATGCGACGACCTCTTCGACTACGGAAAATGCCATTTGGGCGAGGACCGCTGGCTCACTCACTTGTTTATGATCGGCGCAAAGGAGCGCTACCAGATCCAGATGAACACCGGAGCTTTCTGCAAGACTGAAGCGGTACAGACCTACCAATCTCTTCTCAAGCAGCGTCGCCGATGGTTTTTGGGCTTTATCACCAACGAAGTTTGCATGTTGACAGACATTCGCCTTTGGAAACGGTACCCTATCCTCCTGATCGTGCGGTTCATGCAGAACACCATTCGAACCACTGCTCTTCTCTTCTTCATCTTGGTTATCTCCCTTTGCTCGACTTCCCAGAAGGTTGCCAACCTACCGGTCGGCTTCATCGCCATTTCTCTTGGGCTTAATTGGCTTCTCATGCTGTACTTCGGTGCCATGTTGGGTCGCTACAAGATTATGCTTTACCCGCTTATGTTCGTCGTCAACCCCTTCTTCAACTGGGTCTACATGGTCTACGGCATCTTCACAGCTGGACAGCGTACCTGGGGCGGACCTCGTGCCGATGCCGGCGCCGCGGATACCAAGACGACTCCTCAGGCAGCTATCGAGGCAGCGGAAGCCACTGGTGACGACCTCAACGTTGTGCCTGAGACATTCAAGCCGTCAGCCGTTGCCCACAAGCACCGCCCATCGCCCATCCCTCTCCAGCCGTCCGACGCTCTGGAGGGTCGCTTTGCTGCCGCGGAGAGGTTGCCCAACGGATGGTACCAGCAAGGAAGCAACGACTCTGGTCTCACTCTACCAAACACTCTACCACGCAACCCGAACGCTCCTCACATTCCTCTCCACCCACGTTCCTCCATGGATTCGATGACGTCCGCCGGTACCTCCGCAAACAACTCCATCTACATGCCCCGTCGTGTCGAAAGCTTCATGGATCCCGAAGATGCTCGTCTCTATCATAGGACACAGCAAACACAGAAGCCTGCCGGTGGAGCCTTCTTCGAAGAAGCGCGACAAGGAGCACCATACGAGACTGGCCAAAGCTCCGGTGGCAAAGTACCATACGCAGAGTCTGTCAACTCAGTCGACAGCGACACAATCCACCAGACGAAGAGCCCAGCGCGACCCACGATGCCGCGCTACACGAGCGACGATAACCGCGGTCGCAACAATCAACAACCAGCTTACTCGCCTGCCCCGCCCGCTCAAGATAACAGCGGGCTAGAAGCACCACGGCCAGCATACAATCAGCGCGACCAGCGCGGCACGCGCAGCCCGCTCGCGCGTCGAAGTTACGTGCGAACAGCACCCGGCGAAGACGCCGAAGACATGGAGCTCCAGCCACCACCGCAGAGCAGCTTGATGCGCGACGTGTCACCTGCGCCGCTCGGCGAGCCACAAACAGAGCCGTCATCGAAAAACCATTCGCGCAGCCATTCGCGCAGCGTCTCGATCGACTCAAAAGGACGAAGTAGACTTAGCAAGCCGCCACCAGAAAGCCGCAAGTAGACGTCCTGCGTTCTGATTCTCTTATACCATCTACGCACGACCACTTACAAAAGTTCACGCCTTTTTTTATCACTTGGCCCCGGCCTCATCGCATTCGCATTGGATACTGGCGTTCCAGATGGCTATATGCCTCTGTTTCTTTTTATACATGTACATATACCATTCAACGGGGAGGAACTCATCGGCCGCGAAGATCATATGATAAAGTGAATCTTATTGCTATCACGCTGGATGGCGATGGGGTGCATATGTGATGACGGATACGTGGTGGAAGACTTTTGTTTAATGCTAGTAGTCTCGAATGAGACGAATAAGAACTCTTACTGCATATCTTTTCTTCACGAACTGCGTGAATGTCTAATTCCACACTGTTCGAAAACAACTTTCCACTCTAAGAACTCCCACCCTTCTTAAACATCTCCGGATGATCCATCGCATACCTCACCCCAGCAGCCCAATGATACAACTTCGCCGCCACCACATACCCCTGCCCCGCAAACTCCTCCAGCCGCTCATACAGCTCCGCAAGCGGCACATTCACCCTCTGAATATCCTCGCCCTCATCCAAATGCTGCTCCGGCTCCGCATCTTTCTCCCCAAGATGTATCTCCACCATACACAACACCATATTCGCGCTCGTCATGCCCGGATCCGCCGACACGGCCGGCGAACTACTCACTACTTTCCCACGATACCCCGTCTCCTCGTACAATTCCCTAACGGCAGCAACCTCGGGCGTTTCATCCGCGTCGATGAGACCCGCTGGCCACTCGATAGTGAATGCGTTGACGGGCGGGCGGAACTGTATGACGAGGATTGTTGATGGAGGTTTAGTGGGGTGGAAAATGATGTTTCCCATTGCGACCGCGTCGACGCCTGATTTCCCGGTTGTTTTGCGGGACGCGATTTCCCAGATGCGTTCTTTGCCTTTTGCGTCGGTGTAGGTGGCTTTTTGGAGCTTGATCCATTTTGCGGAGGTGGAGGGGAGGTCTTCGAGGGAGGTTACTTTTGGGGTTTGGTGGGAAGACATTGTGGCTGCGTTGAGGCAGGTGGTGAGGGTTGATGTGGCGCGGGTGGTGAGATTGAGTGCAGGTGGTAGGGGTTTGGTGATTGTAGCGGCACGTGGTATTGTGGCTTTAGTGAGGGTGGTGAGCATTGGTTGGGTGGAGTGTGGGGTTGATGACGGTTCCGATGTCGGTGGATGAGGGTGGATGTAGCTGCTTTGTGCCACCAACGTGTATCTTCGCTTCCAAAGAGATTACCGATTCTGATTGCCCTCGAGCGTCAGTCAGGTACGATGGAGTAAGAAGATGGGATGTAGAGTAGCGACTAAGGTCAGTTGTGGCTAGCGCTTCGCGCCACAATTCGGCAAACGTCATCGGAAAAGCAACAAATGCTGATGCTGATAAGCGCGAGGCATTGCAACAAGATAGCTGTCCGGGGTAATCTGAGGTCTTCCACATTTTGGCGAGTGGTTTTTCTTTCTGTTGGATCGTGGCCAAGTCCAATCTGCTCTTTACCTTCCATTCAGTGATCAGTTCTTCAGACCATGTTCCCATCACGCGCTATCTCACTTTCTGCCCGAACATTGTGCTCAAGAACATTCTCTACGAGCATTAGAAGAGATGCGGATTTCACGCATGTGGTTATAGGAGGTGGTGTGGTGGGACTGGCGATAGCACGGAGGCTGCAAGCAAGAGACGGAGCGTCAACGGTGCTGATCGAGAAACACGGATCTGTAGGAACCGAAACAAGCTCGCGGAACAGCGAAGTCATCCACGCGGGTCTTTACTACGGGACGGATTCTCTCAAGACAAAATTGTGTCTCAGAGGCAAGGAAATGCTATACGACTTATGCAAAACACACTCAATACCACATTGGAACACCGGAAAATGGATTGTAGCCCAAGACGACACGCAGATGGATGCCATACAAAAGGTTCATAATTTCTCCCAAACTATCGGCGTACCCACACATTTCATCACGAAGGAAGAAGCCAAACGCCTTGAACCAGACGTTCGCTGCGAGGCCGGCGTGCTCGTCAGTCCCAGCACCGGTATAGTCGACTCACACAGTTTGATGCAGTATCTTGAAGGCGACTTCGAAGATAAGGGCGGTATCTGCGCATTCAAATCTCCAGTCACATCCATCACGCCATTCGACTCCGGCCGCTCAGGCTGGGAAATCACAACAACATCTCCCGACGGCGAGTCGTCCACGATAACCGCGGACACGCTCATCAACTCCGCTGGTCTCTTCGCCGTCGCCATCAACAACATGGTCCTACCCGACGACCGCCACCGAAAAGCTTTCTACGCAAAAGGCTCCTACTTCTCCTACAGCGCCAGCAAGCCCAAACCATCCATGCTCGTTTACCCAGCACCTGTGCCCGGCCATGGCGGTCTGGGTACACATCTTACGCTCGACATGGGCGGACGCATACGCTTTGGCCCAGACGTCGAGTGGACAGACTCGCCCACCGACTACGCGCCTAACACCAAGAGCATGAAGCAGGCTATCGACGACATACAGACGTATCTTCCCGGTGTGGATAGGGACGCTATTCAACCGGATTATGTGGGTATCAGGCCGAAGCTGGGCAAGCTGGCAGCGACCAGTGGGAAGGACTTTCAGGACTTTTACATTAAGAGGGAAGAAGGGTACGAGGGATTTGTGAATTTGTTGGCGATTGAGAGTCCGGGATTGACGAGCAGTTTGGCGATTGCGGAGGAGGTGGAGGAGTTGCTGTATCGGTGAGCATGAGGCAGATGTTGGGAAGAAGAGACATGAGTATCGGAAGTTGAGCATTTAGATATGACCATGACCTACTTTAATCTACGAAGTACAGACTGTAGCGTTGTTATGACAGCCTGGCAGCATCTATCGGCAAGTCCATCTTCCCAACAGAACTCCCACCACAGCCGTTTTCCATGTCTTTGCTTACTATCACGCACCCAGCCCACTAATCCATCTAGAATCCACCTGCACTCATCACCTCACGAACCTTGCGCTGCAACCGCCGCTGACACTCCGCCAAACTCAACGCCGCATACCCACCTCCCGGAATCGGACGTGACATCGGAGTACGAGGCGAGCCACCGTTAGCCCGGACGCGGTCAGCTACTACGCACAGCGCGATGAAGTCGTCGTTCAGAGGGCGTAGGCGCTCGTAGGTGTCTTCGATCTTTCGATACTCACGCCGCAAGCCTTCCTTCAGGTCTTGAGGCATTCGCGAGAGGCCATAGCGCCGCTTTCCGGCATCCATGGCTGCGTCGTTGAGGGCTTTGAAGGATGCTAGTGCATCAGAGGCATCTTCCAGGAGGTTTTTGGTGGTGGCGTGGAGGGTGGTGTAGTCGGACATGGTTTGAGGGTTGTGATGAGAGCGGTTGTTAGTTGTGGTTCGACGTGTGTGGTTCAATGATGTGACGGAGGGCAGGTTGAGAGTTGTGCTGTCAGTGGTGGTGATGAAGAGAGAAGTGTTTGGGGGCAGGGGAATACATATACGGTGAGGTCGTGCGAAGTGAAATCAGGACCCACGTGCTGCACCCCCGGAACGTTCACAATCAACGTGACGATACTAGTCAGGAATTTCTGTCACCAGCCCATGCTAACAGCGTGTGAGGCTTTTATCACATGGAGATATTGTTCAAGCTGTTGCCCGAGACAACCCATTTCGAAGCAATTTTCATTCTGCTACTACGTTAGCTAAAAAAAACGAAAGCTATGATGTTCGCGAATGTAATCAAGACAATTAGATGCCTCGATCTGTGCCTGCAAAGGGCTTCAATCCAGCCGGGAAATTATCATACTCCATCCTCCTTCCTCATCTTCTTGAAGCCCTCAAGCACATCCTGCAGCAGTCCCTCCAAGTTCATCTGAGCATCCACGAAGCTAAGGCCATCGACCTCAACTATGTCTTTGTTTCCAACGATGGTTGATGGAGGCTTGCCGCCCATCTTATGCTTCGCAGACTCATCTTTGAGCCAGGCACTTGCTTTCTTAACAGCTTCCAACCGCTCCGAGCATTGGCCCAGCCTCTTGTTTCGGCGATCGAAGTGGGCAACGACAGTAGGATACAGATAATAGGGCGTTGACGCCCATCCTTCACCTGTACGTCCTTTGGTGTTCTTCAGCCCAAGTTCCGCCAATGCGGTGAGGTTCTCGACGTTGGAAGCAATGCGATCATATTCAGAGCTCCAGGATGGATGGATGGAGGGACGCGGTCCACGGCCCCAGAAGTCGTCTTTTTCGTAAGGCATGTTGATTTGATATTGAGGTAAATGTTGTAGAGTGGAAGAGAGGAAGCGGTGCGGAGTTGAGGCTACTTACATGCGGAAAAAGTCGCTGGGCGACGTGTTCGAACCTGACAGCGTAGTCAACATGTGAAGCACTCTTCCAACGTGGACATGCGCATCAAGAGTCCAACTCAGCAATACGTGAATCGTGAAGCACGAAGGTGAAGTACGCGGCCCACGTGTAAATACCCATCACCAGTACAGCTCATCAACGCGTGGAAATCACGAATACGTGGAAGATATACATTAAATGACCTGGTCTATGATACATAACTCCTGCTGTCACTCTAATTCGCTAACCATATAACACGTAAGATCCCCACGTCAAGAGCCCTAACCAAATGCTAAGGAATGTACAGCAAAAGCCCCCCTCTCCCACTAATAATCTGAATCATATCGCCCAAACGCCTCGCGCTCGTGTATGAAACATTATAAGATATGTATATGTCGATCGATCGCCGCATGCGCCGTGCGAAACTTTTATGTCGCTGAAGAACGAGTTGGAGTGTGGGTGTATGTACGAGTTCGACGCAGGGTATCGTCATCGAAGAAGGTGCGTTCGCGCGGTAGGTAGTTGGGGTTCAAAAATCTATTGCTTCTTGCAGTCGCTGTTGAGCTGGTGCTTGGGCCAGTCGTAGCCAGCTGCGTCCCATTTCTGCTGTGCTGTCAGTGCGTGCGTCTTCAAAGTCGTCCACGTCGATCATGACTTACCGTGAGGTTTGTACTCTTATACGCAACTGGGTGCTTCTTGATATAGTCGGTTGTCTCATAACCCGGCGGGTCGCACGTAACCATCTCCGAGCCCTTCTTCTGGTACAGGCGAATGTAGTCGATGCGCATCACAGCCGGGAACACCAATTTTTCCCAGTTGATGCTCGTCCAAGTGTTACTCATGCCGAGATTGAGAATCATGGACATGGGCTCCTCAGACACTGGCCGGTGGTCGATGTTACCATTTGGTCCGATCGCGCGACCGTCCATGGTCCACATTGTTTGGTCACCCACTGCCCAGCTGATGAACGCATCTTTCCCAGTACCTGGTTCGTATTCGAACGAGTACTTCTGATATCCCTTGCCATCATACCAGTCCCCATTGAGGTTGGTGGCGCCAGAGATGGCCTGCTGGTAAGGCCCACCAGTCCAAGAGTTGAGCGAGCTGATGGTCTGGTCGGGGAAGGAGGTGAAGTTGTAATTTGGGTACCAGTGAACATCGAATGGCGCTACCTGCAAACTTTGAGTAGCGACACCCATTGCGAGGGGTGGCCATGTAGTGGAGACCTCGATGATGTCGATTTCTGGTGCACCTCGGCCTCTGCCTGGAGTGGGATGGTCTTCGCCTGGGCATGTGCACGATGGCAACCGCTGTCCGGGAAGATTGGAGACGCCGTCTGGAGCAGACTGATTTGGTGTGATACCAGCGTCGCAAGCGTCGTATGAATAAGGCCATATGCCATCTGTAGTGCTGAGATACCCTGGACGTCCAAGGTTGCCCAAGGTCCAAGCACCTGGCCACAGCCCTTGTACGCCATACGGTCCTGGCAACGAGACTGAGACCTCAAAGATGCCACCTTTGAAGCACAGATGATTCCAACTGTTCAACATGCCGGAGCGGAAGTCTAAGCCGTGATTCTTGAACTTATCCATTCGTAGCTCCAACGTTCCGTCCCATGTCGTCACCGCATCTGGATCATACCACTCCAGATCTTCGGTCGCACCGTACCAAAAGTTCCCGGCGAAGAAGTACGGATCATCTCCTTCCCAAAAGGTGCGGTTCGGCTTGTTGAACTCGTCGCTGAAGACCAATTCGTATTCGTCACCAAACTCGCCCTTCTTCTTCTGCACGCTCTTGGGAGTATCCGGGTCAATCAAACCAGTACGGATATTTTCCATGAATGGATAAGTCTTATCGTTGACAATAGCCCAAGACTCGGATTTGGGCGGACTTGGAAACCAACTTAATGGAACCGAATATTGTGAGTTGTAGTCAATCACGCCCAAGGAAGACATCACTGGGAGCGCTACAAATATGAAGAGTAGTCCGAGCAACATGAGGAGCAGTCCAAACGTAGATGCAACGTTCCTTCTGTCGAGATGGTCTCTTAGTTTCGGCTTGTATCTGATATTATCGTCGTCTCGCGGCATGTGCATCTCGTCGTCGTCTTCGTCTTCGTCGCCAATCAGCGGCCACGCTGCCATTCCTTTTTCTTCATATGGAGCTGTCAACCGGTCATCGATGACTGATCTGTTCTTCTCTGGATCGTACAAGGTGTTGAATGTGTTGACCTTGGTTGTGGAGGCGTTCGGCGTGAGGAATGGATTTGCTGGATGTACCGCAGCGAGTGGCGTTGTGGTGCCAGTGGTGTGCGCGCCACCACCTCGAGGCGTGCTCATGCGCTTTTCGGCGTAGGAGCTTCGTCGGCTGTCAGAGAAAGGATTGTAGTATCGAGTGTAGTCCGCCCCGAGATCCTGGTATGTCATAGGACTCCCTAGTGGACGCACAGCATAAGAGGCCAGGTCTGGCGTGCTTCGGTGCTGAGAAAGACGCAAAGATCGCGGGGTCGGGCGAAATTGATGAGTCCGGCCATGATCGGTAGCTGGTGGACTCGTCGAGAGATGTGATCCATCGTCAACTGACTTTGGACTACTTTTTTCAAGAACTCCATCGCTGCCAGACGACGAGGTGTTCTGTGGCTGCTGTTCTGGTGAGGGAAGCGCGAAGTCGAAACCTAGCTCAGACGAGCCAGGGCTGTGCGATGAACGGTCGCGAAGAGAAGCTGCAGCCCTTTCAGCATGCAAGCTCGTCTCCGACCGTCCAAATTGCGCATTGTTCGATGCGATCGTTGAGTCGGCCTTCCGCGATGATGCGTGCGTTGCGGTTCGCTGTAGTGGGTCCATCGTTTACTGACGCCAAATCCTCTGGCGTGGAAGCTGCGCCGCGAACTGCTAGGTCCGGTACCACTCCACCTTCGACGGCGCTTCGCTGGTGCAACTAACACCGATTACAATAATTGAACTTGGGCGATGGTCTTGGTGACATCTATGGGGTTTGCTGTATGGACAACAGAGGTCGACGGAGGACGAAATTGCAATACGACGAGGATTCGGGGGGCGGCCAAGTCGAGTGGCACTCAACGCGTCAAAGCGTCCGATAAGGGCAGCGCAGGAAAGTTTCCTTGGTCCGGGTCGCTTACGGGGATGGAAAATGTTGTTTGTGGTAGGTAGTACTGTGCTAAACGAGTGTGAGCCTCAGCGAGGTTGGAAAGGCAAGAGCGAGTGTCAGTAGTGAAAATGGCGGGTGCAGATGGCGCTGGGTCAGCAGCCAGCCCAGTCAATGTTAGATTGCGTGTGGTGGTGAATCCTCATCCAATATAGCTAAGCCAGTTCCAGCTTTAGGGGCAACGGCTCGATATTTTTATCCGCTCATGCAGCCTTGAACCGAATCCATCGTTCTCGCCGAGTCTGACAGCTTGACAGCATTCCAGGTCTCGTAACTTTCAACTTCATTACGACAATCCTCTTTAGAGCCCTGACTGCGATGCGTCTGGATTCTGGCGTCATGTTGCCTGGTAAACCTGTTCTCGCGAAGCTGCAGATAAGCTGGGCTTTGTCCCGCGCGCTCCACCAAAACATAAGCACTGATAGGCTGTACCCAAAGCCAGATTGCGTATCCCTGGTCCGTGACTTGTGCGATAAGCGATCCATAGTACGTCTGTTGACGAACGGGGTCTCGTATCCTCAACCAGCCATTCGTGAACGAAATTGTTCGCCACCGCAAGAGGAAACTGCTTGTGAACTGTAGTACATTGTATGAACAACGATCAACCATCCCACAACGACAAACTCTTGACAAAGAAAATGCCAGTCTTGCGCCGGCATCTCTCTGTCGGCCCCACCTTTAGGCGTTGTAGACAGTTGGGTTTGCAGGGACCAGGTACGACACGTGAAACGAAGTGGCCGATGGACTGGAGCCTCGATCACCGGAGAAATTGATGAAGCTGTCAGTTCCCGCGCTTCATAACGGCGCGCATTCTATCGTGAACAAGATTGGTGCATCTGTCTCAACGTGAACCTCATCCGCTTTGACGTGATTGCTTGTGCTGAGTTGGCCACCCATCTGCGTATGCCATTCTTTGACGTCCCACTCAAGACCGACGGTAGAGATGGTCGCAGGTCCCCATACAGGTATCAGACCGATGTTTTCCGTGAACACTTTGCTCACCTGCAAGCCTCGAAGGATGTTGTGTTCACTTCGAAGAATGAAGGATAAACTGCATTCAGAGAACAGCCAGAGTCGCAAGCTAGGATGCTTCGTCTCCTCTCTAATCATCTCGTGCAGCAAACCAAGCCCTTGGTCGACCCTACCTGCCAAGGTGCCGAGAATGAGTACGTCTTTCTGCGACGATGCAGGAATTCTCGACGAGATCTTTTCCATATTCTTTCCGAAGTCTGTGCTGTATTGATCGTGATCTTTCGAAACTTGCACGCCATGCCCGGCGTAATATGCACGAACATCACCACGTAGCGAATCAAGATCACCGTGTATGAGGTCAGGTAGCTGCAAACGTCAATATCTCGCCTGCGTGACTGCGGTGTACTTACATAACGACCTCTTTGCTCGACTGACTTACCCTCGAACATGTCGAAAAGCCGATTGGCGCCCCCATCAGCGCAGACACGGTAGCCTGTATGTTTCCACAGTCGCGCGAAAATGTCGAAATGTGCGATGGGTTGATTTAGAATGAGTAAGTCTGGAGAGTTTGCGGAAGCCTCGGGGTGAAGACTGTCTGCGAGAAACTTGGCAGGAAACACTTCGTCTGTCAACACGCCCATGGCTCTAGTCTTGAGAGAGTAGGTAAAAGTATGTGTGATGTCGCGATGTGGTGCGTATGATAGTAGTGAAGGCACGATCCACCTAGAAGCAGGTACGCAGAGACTAAAATCGTTAGCGCAAGATAGGTAAGCAAATCGCGGGCTAACTAGCTATCTCACTTCTTCTTATGTAGCTAAATCACATCCTAAACAATTTTCGCCCATCGAACGATTGCCTTCCCTACCATGCATGAGAAGCGGCGTTTCGTTAAATGTTCGATCAGCGAGAATACGTTCACATGTTTTTATGACTCCTCCACCAATCACCTAAGTACCCAGACAGGCTGCTTCTACATTCCCGAAGTGTTATCCACCGAACGATCTGGCACTAGCTCTCGTGAAATCATGATCCATACGATCTCCTTGTCTCTACGAGCCCTTCTGGCTGCTTTATGCTGCTTCGGTGCATCTTTCCGGACGCGCCTTGTCCCGATGGAAGCAAACCAGCAGAGAAGGACATGGCCCGCATCGTATGGTGTAGATGAAAGGCTTTGCAGCACCGTCGCCACTATTACGGATTCATGTGCATCGATTCGGTACAAGAGGTGGATCTGAAACGATAGTCTCGGGGATTGGTGCTGGTAATTGACTGTAGTTCCCATCTCAGAGGCTATCAGTCGGAGCGATAGAACCGGATCCATGCTGGAAAGAGGAGCTGGGAATGTCCAGCACGGCGCCTTCTCTTGATCCTCACCGCACAAATTTCTCCCTCTCCACGCTCGGCATGTTCGGATAGCAGAGTTCACGCCAGCAATTGGCTTGATTGGGTGGAATCATTACGAAGGTGCTCGTTGCCATTGCGTCGCACATCAGGACACTTGATCTGCGGACATCTTTGTGCGTTCTAGTATGCATGGATGTAATGAAGGTTTGGTCGTCATGTTCTTCGTTCAAAGGCTGAGAAAGACGAGTCCTCTTTACCGGGATGGATACTCTAGACTCTAGCTATCCCGACTGGGGCATTTGGTGCACTGCGAATGCCCTTCCAGATTGCTGACCCGAAAGCGGACTAAGAATCACTGCCTCTTGCTACATTAGGATCGATCATGAAGTACAGATGCGTTTCGTCGCTAATATAGGTTGCTTATTCATTGCGACCCCAAATTTGTCAAAGCTGAAGTGATCTCGGACCTGCCAAGGACTTCAGCTATGGAGGAACGTTGGCGAAGAATTTTCCGACGGCAAGGCCGTGTTTCAAACTGGTTTCCACAGTCTACAGGACTATTACAGCATGATTTTTAGGGCGTTTCTATGTTTATCGTCGGTGCAGGAGGATGGAGAGCGGGGAAGAGGGCTGAGGAAGCAGAGAACAAACTTAGTCTCGAAGCCAAACGTCAGTATCATGACTTCGCATGTGTTGCATATTCTGAAATAGTCGTTGTGCAACCATAGCAGCTCAGAACTTGCCAATGCGTGCTTAATATCGTAGTAATTCTGAAAATGGAGTCCCAAGACGAGCACGGGCTGTTAACGAACGACCGTCAAATATTGTGTTGGGTTCTGACTTAACCATCGGCTAGAGTTCTGAAAACAGGCACTCCCTACTATGCCCGACCTTTGGTCAATGAAGTTGGAAGTTTGCAAGACCGAGGATAGCTTGGGCCTGTGCACTCGTATTGTCGAAGGGTACTCGTGACAAAATGTGATTTCGATATTGCTAGATGGGACCTGTAGGACGTGGAACAGTTGCAGAATGAGAGGACGTGTAGCTGTGCGCACACCAGTTCGTCCTGTAACGTTGGCGTGTAGGTGAATTGAGGTGACTGCCGATGTCGCCTGCCGCGCAAAGCCAGCCAAAGAACACCCTGGTCGCCGCGCTGAAGGGCGACCCCAGCAGAATCCCGACACCACCTGGGCACTCCACCACCTTACGCCACGCCTCATTGTCCGCAAGCCCTCCGACTCACCTGCGGATTTCCAGCAGTATGCCCTGAACAAATGCCATGTCACGATCCTGGCACTTCGGCCCCGATCGCCTGATGCCATGCAGAGACGCGCACTGTACCGACGCCTTCGAAAACAGCCACGTCCACCCATGGAAGGCTGCACGCAACACACCACATAACCGGGCTTCTGGACCAGTTGGTATGGGTGTGGCTGAAAGTCTCGATACCGGTCGACTGTAGATCAGAGGGACAGCTCCACTACGAGGTACCTCATGCATCTTCAACCAGAGGGTACCAGGGACTACATACTTCCAGCTACGAAGGTGTTCGTACTTGTCTCTGAAATACCAACTCTGGTGTTCAGTGTGCCTTGAATGTTAACACAATGAAGTAAACCAACTTCGTATGCAGATCTCATGAGG
>Ga0265798_10005364_pt1 | contig 17280 bp, 15 predicted proteins | sample P3T30metagenome_FD_192430 | JGI IMG/M metagenome (GOLD analysis project Ga0265798, IMG submission 192430) | Plant litter microbial communities from East Loma Ridge, Irvine, California - P3 T30 | ecosystem: Environmental > Terrestrial > Plant litter > Unclassified | place: USA: California... | reverse complement strand
TAGGTATAGAGGTTGCGGGTACTGTAACTACCGAGCGGGATGTGGAAGGTGTGGTTGAAATGATGCTTGATGCTACCCAAAGATACGACCAACCCCTCAGTCAGGATAGAATTTTCGGATGGCATGCGGCACTCTTTCCTTCCGGACGCAGCGGCATGTATAAAATAAAGGTGGCCGACTGGAGAGACGGTCCAATGGAAGTCGTCTCAGGTGCCATGGGACGGGAAACCGTGCATTTTACAGCCCCTGCCGCAGAAAAAGTTCCAGCAGAGATGGACGGCTTTTTACACTGGCTGAATGATCGGCAGGAACTGGACCCAGTGATCAAGGCAGCGATAGCGCATCTTTGGTTTGTAACCATTCACCCCTTTGATGACGGAAATGGGCGTATCGCGAGAGCTATTGCCGACATGCAACTGGCTCGTGCAGATAAAAGCAGGCAAAGATTTTATTCCATGTCGGCCCAAATACTCAAAGAAAGGAAGGGCTATTATGAGATCTTAGAATCCATTCAGCGAGGTGAGCTAGATATAACACCCTGGCTGGAATGGTTCCTTGACTGTCTTTATCATTCGATGGCGGAAACAAAGCAAACCATATCCAGGATTTTAGAACGAGCAAGGTTTTGGGAAAACCATAGCGGACAGGAATTCAACCTGCGTCAGCAAAAAATGCTGCAGGTACTGCTTGACAATTTTTTTGGGAAACTAAATGTTTCCAAATGGGCGACAATCACCAAAACATCTACAGATACTGCACTAAGGGATATACAGGACCTCGTAAAAAAAGGTGTGCTCGAACAGGAGGAAAGTGGTGGCCGGAGTACAAGTTACAGATTAAAGAACATTAGTTAAATATCAAATTACAACGCACGCAAATTGTTTTTCCGAGACAGCAGTGGTATATGATGAAGGCAAAACGCACAAAGGAAGAAAAGAGATAGAACATTGGATTGCCGATGCCAATGTGCGATACGAGGCTACAATGCAGCCCGTAAGCTTTGAAGAAAAAGAAACGGAAAGCATTTTAAAAGCAGAAGCTTCAGGGAAATTTAACGGAAGCCCTATTGTATTGAGTTATCATTTAGAAATAGTCGATGACCTGATACAGTCTTTGAAAATTACGGGATAAGTAGGAATGGCCAATTTTAGCCACTCTTTTTTCCTATGAAAAGGGTTTTTTAAATCACTATTGCTTCTTCTTTCGATACTGACCTTCAATTCTTGTAAGTACTGATTTCTCAAAATGAATTATTGCTTCACAATGGTCATATAGGGTCGACAAATTGCGCCTCGATCCTACTAGACCGAAAAAAGCGGAATATTCGAGACACAAATCGGGTATTCCGCTTTTCTTTTTACTTATAATTTACTGAAAATAAGCTAGGTACAAAAACACAGAATTAATTTATTTCGTCGGTTCGACATTTATCAGTTTTCTTATCATATATGTAATGCCTAAGGGAAACAGCACTCGGATATGCGCTGATGATTGAGTTTCAAACCCAGCACAGAAAGCCGCTCGCGGATTGTTTCATTAGACAAATTTTCTAATGCCTTCCATTCAAAGGCTTTTTTCAATAATCGGCCTTTAGCATTAAATACAATTTCCCTTACACGGCCTTCTTTTATTGCTTCAAAACCTAAAGGAGGCTTGGTTGACCAATCACCGGCAAGCAGCATGTCTTTGATCCCTGCAGTACATTTCTGCTTCCGCAGTTGGTTATCAAATTCGCCAAACAGAAATAAAAGCTTTTGCTGCATTTGACAAGGTGTGTTGGTTGTATCTATAGGCTGTGTAACGGAAACAATTTCAATACCTAACCGTCTCAATTCACCGCTAAGCCAAATCGAATTGTCAATTCTTAAAAATCTTTCAAGGCTGTAGACTAAAATGTAAGATACATTGCTTTTGGGCTTTTTTAAAAATGCCAACATTGAAGTGAATTCCTTCCGTTCATCGGTCTCAGCGCTTTCTTAAGTACCCCAAAGGTTGAAACAATATTGTATTTTTGCTTATCAGCATAAACAGTACAAGCTTTTAGTTGTGTCGATAGACTTAAGTTTTCCGCCTGTTCTTTACTACTTACTCAGGTATAGATTACACAATCCGTTCCTTTTGGTGACGGCTTGCTTTTTTCCTTTTCCGAAGGAATTAAAAAGTAGAATTTCTGACATTGTATATAAGTTTGATATTTTCTATTACATTTTAAACACCCGTGAAGGATAATCACCGACAAACGAGCTTACTGGAATAGTGCTGTTGTCAATTACTTATCGTTGAAGATTTCATCATAGATTAATTCCATTTTAAGGAACTCATCCTCAGTAATCTCTTCAAAATTTTTCTTTCTGCGCTTTGGAAATATGCCTCTATTTTGATGTAAAAAGATAATTACATCATTTAACCTTCGGTCTGGCATATCGATCAAGTTCTGCAAAGCTCGTTTTAGTTCATCGTAACGTTCTAAAAAGTAAAGCTCTTCCGTCAGATCCTGCTGGATTGTTGCCTGAATTGTCGTCGCAAGGTAGATGCATTGCGTTGTTAGGTCTGGATAACGAAAGTAGGCTCTAACTTCTCCCGGGTTCTTAACGGCAACTTCTCCCTGGTCATTCCTGATAAATTTAATTCTTTGCATAAGCGGCTTGGAATATGCTTCCAGTGCAGCGTCATAATCCTTCATGTTGTTGACCATATGTGCTGAGACCGGAATTATCATTCCATGCTCAGCTAAGCCATCACGTGTTAGCATATCATGAATTATGAAACGATGAATCCGTCCGTTCCCATCTTCAAATGGGTGTATAAAAACAAATCCGAAAGCAATTATCGCTGCCCTGACAACTGCTGACGCTCCAGTAGACTTAGATTCTAAATCGATTAAACCTTCCATCATGGAATCTACCATATCCGGTGGAGGACAGATGTAATGATAGATCTCCTCCATGCGATAGTTAGCCTGCCCGATGTAATTCTGAAAATCTCGGAATCCCGTCTGGGCATATCGTGGATCCACAATGGCATTTTGCAGGCCGGTAAGATTTTTCTCAGCGAAAACTTCAGCACTTGGCGATTTACCTGCTTGGGATAGAATTGAGATAAATCTGTCTATACGCTCTGGAGAAGGCTTTTCACTCTCTATTTCATACGATGATTTTGTTTCTTTGCGATAGAGATATTGCGTTGCCCTGGCAAAAATTTCAGGCGAAAATTCCTTTTTAAGACCATTAATCTCTGCTTTATAATCCTTGCCTATTGCCTCTTCTAAAGCTTTTGTTCGGCGAACCACCGGGCAAAACTGAGGCAGACCTAATAGATTATCGTTTATTCTCCACCGACTGTTTTTGATTGTCTTACCCGTTATGTAGTTCATTGGGTCTAGGAGATCAACATAGTTACCGCCGGGCTCGAAGTTTAGTTGGAGTTCCTTTGCCATCAGCCATTCGTATATAAACCCTAACTTTCGGTTATACCGCCCGGCTGGGCTAGTTGAAATATAAGCCACCAATTCAGCTTCATTTACATGACGGAACACAGCCTCAAGAAAATCAAGGTTGAGATCGTCATATTTGAGTAGAAACTCTAAATGCGTGAACATCGAATCTGTATCAGGAGCATATTTACTACCAAAATATTGGTCGATAGTTCCGTCAGAAGCCACCTCGAACTTGTTTTTTGTTCCAATAAAAGATCGTGTACTTAGTTTATATTCCAGAAGATTTAACTCTTTCTTCAACCATTCGCTTCCCGCTGCCTTTTTTATCATGATATTGGTAATTTGAATATTAACTCAGTAAAGCTAATAAATATAATATAAATATATGTAAAACGAATAAACGGATATGATTCAACGTCTACTCGAATTAGAGTAAAACGAATTAAACGTTGGTAATATTAATAATTAATGGATTGTTTTCAGTAAACTGATTAAGAACTAACATCTAATCCACTTTACAGCCGCTTTTGTTTGAGATGATTGGAAAGGAAATGTTTTTAAGGTCCGCTAGTTATAGATACCCATCGTAAGAACCTAATCCAGAAATTTAATTTTAAGAATGTCGCCGAACCCATTATGGTTGCCAATCAGCAACATATATTATGAGTTTCATTTCGAAGATTGCTGACCAGTTTATGATTCAGTCCTCATTTGTAAATGGGAACAACCATTCACATGTAATAGCCACTACTTAATCAGTCCTCTGGAAGTTGTGCAATTAGCTCTATGTTAATGGAGGTTCCCTCGCCATCGGACGACATGATCTCAAATTTTCCGTCTAAATAGGCTACCTTTGCTTTGATATTGGTCATTCCTTTTCCGTTTTTTTCATTCAGGCTTTCAGGATCAAATCCCACACCATCGTCCTCAATGGTGATCATAAAATTATCATCATACTGGCTACATTGCAATAACACATTTTTTGCCTTGGCATGCTTGGCAACATTGTTTAGTAATTCCTGTACAATGCGGTAAATAGCTACCTGCTTATCCATAGGAATGTTGTTGGTCAGGCCCAGGAATTGGAAATCGATATTTAAATTATCTGAGATAAAAGATTCACAAAGATCTTTCAATGCTAGTTCCAGGCCCAACTGAAGTAAGGATGCAGGCATCATATTGCTTGTTATAGATCTCAATTCAGTAATGGAACTAGCAAGGCGACTGATAATTAAATCCAGCTCCTGGTCATCCTCCGGATGCGATTTCGCTGCATATCCCGAAAGGTGTATTTTAACAGCGGAAAGCATGCCACCCTTTTACGTTCTTCATCCTGACCATGGATCATAGCGCGAGTAAGTTTAACCTGATGCTGCTGATCCATGTACTTAAGCTCCTGCTGATAATTCAACTCTTTTAGCTTCCTGTTCTTTTGAAAAAAGAGATAACCGGCAACCAGTATAATTGTGAGAAACAAACTTACAGTGCCTAGCAACCAATTCATTAAAAGCATGTTCTTAGCTTCAAGGTGCACTTTTTCATTGGCAGCAGTAAGATCAGAAATACGCTTTCTGTTTTCTGCACTCCTGAATCTGGCCTCGAGTGCATTAACTTCATTATTCCACTTGCTCTGGTAAATGCTGTCAGTTAACTTACCCTGACGCTCCAGCCATCGGTAGGCAGCATAGGTTGATCTATACTCTTTAATAAGGTATTCGCCTGGGTCGTACTCACCGTTTTCCGGATGATACCGCTCACTTCTTTCAGTTCCGCATCTGTAATTCCCGTGTTTCTGCCCATACTGATATGGGATTTTAACTGACTTTCTACACCTTCCATAGCAGCCAGAGCAGAAATGGTAACCAGTTCTCTCTTGCGAAAATCGAGCACTTTACTTGCAAAAATATCAGCGAATAAATGTTCTTTTAAAAAAGCATCGATACGCGGGGCAAATTCGCCGAAACCTGGTGCGGGCCTGGCTTGTGGCGTTTTGGTTAGTTGTTCTAAAGTTTTGCGACCCTGTTCATATTTATCCTCTACGGTATTCCGGATAATCTTTTCCCCTTCAGGATCAATCATATTTTTGGCCTTGCGATCGGCTAAAACGGCAGAAAACGTATTGATGGCATTTAAACTTCTTGGAAAACCACAGTATGCATACAATTGCGTAAGTGTTTCCTTAATTTCATTAACCGTTAGTCCGTTGTCCAATCCCTCAATTAATTGAATTTTAAGTAAGTCTAACTTGCCGGTTGCCGTTGTAGCAGAAATACCAGCAAGGCTTTTTTCCTGTTTAGTTAATGTTGCCATTTCTTGTGCTTTCGTTTTAGGAATGATGAGGTTGAATAGCACCAATAGCAATCCAACTTTCCAGCCAATCACTTTCATTATTTAAAGATTTGATCGTTAGCCTTTTTATAATCTGCATCGGTAACAGCCTCCAGCCATTTGTTTTCGTTTAAAGCAGGACTGCCATTGGTGGCAAGGTGAGAAAACCAGCTGTTGGCTGTGGCGCCATGCCAATGTTCTATATTTGGTGCAATTTCCACAATATCACCAGCCTTTAAATGTCTCACTGATTCCCCCCGCTCCTGGTACAAGCCTTCGCCACCAATTACGATTAGCAACTGGCCGCCGGTGTGGCTGTGCCAATTATTTCTGCTGCCAGGTTTGAAGGTTACATTTGCTAATGGAACATTAAGATCTTTATTGCTGGTTAAAGGAGCCAGATAAGATTTGCCTGTAAAATAGTTGGCAAAGCCTGTATTTTCTTCTCCCGTTGGGAAATCGCTTATTTTTGGAATGTCTATATTCATCTTTTTTTCTGTTTTTTCAGGTTTTGTTTGTGCTTTCATCTGTAGCGTACTAAAGGAGGCGACCAAGCCCATTATGATCATTTTTTTCATTTTCGGCTGCATTGATTTGTTTTATAAACTTCGCAGGCACCCCACCTACAACCGTATTATCTTCAACATTTTTAGATACCACTGCACCTGCGGCAATCACAGCATTTTCACCAATGGTTACTCCCGGCAAAATGATTGCATTCGCACCTATCCAGGCATTTTTTTTAATATGGATTTTACCAGGCACTAATGCACCTCTTTCTGTAGGTGCCAATGGATGACCTTCGGAAAGCAAACTTACTTTTGGGCCAATGAGTACATTATCTTCAATAACGATTCCGCCTAAAGTAAGGAAAGTACAGTCGAAGTTGATGAAAACATTCTTTCCGATACTTAAGTGTTTGCCATTATTAATGTACAGCGGTGGAAAAACGGCTACCGTATCCTCTATCTTTTTCCCGATTATTTTACCTAAAATTTCATTAATGGTAAATGGATCGGCACTACTATTCATCTGCTGTACCAATTGAATAGTTGCGTATGATGATTTCCTGAGTTCGGCTCTTTGGGGATGGGCCGAAGTTATCGTTTCGCCATTTTTTAATTCATCAAAGATTGAATTATCTAAATTTTCCATGTTTTTTACAACACCAAATTTCCGACCAATTTAGTTCTGATTTATGGCACTAATGACGCTAAAAATGTCAAATATTACTTAATTTAACATGAAATTTTAATAAATGAGTGAAACCCCTGTTCCAAGAGTATTATTCTTATCGCTTTGCGGTATTGATGAGGCGACTGAAAACCTGCTAAAAAAGTACCATGTCCACCTGTATTGTCATAGTGGGAGGCTGGATTTCATTTTCAATGGCCAGTCTATGGCGTGTAATTCTGGCCAGTTTTTGTTCTGGTTTGCTGAAAGCAGATGGGATTTAATAGAAGTATCGGGAGATTTTACGGCAACGGTTTTACTGGCAGAAAAAAATTTCCTGATAGATAACGTTCCCGATCAGGGTTGGAGCATCAATGCCCAGCTTCATTCCAGGGTACACCCTGTTAAAGACATTAATACTGAAGCTGAAAAAGAAAAAATATTAAATAATTTCAATTGGCTATTTTCCCGTTTCCAGGAAACTGATCACCGATTTTATGAGGAAGCCCTTAAATTACAGATGCGTCTATTTATTTTAGAGATGTGGCATAGCTTTGCAAACGAATATGAACGTCGCCGCCACAGTTTGCAAACCGGAACGCTATATGAACAGTTTATCAACTTGCAACAACAGCATTGCCTCACCAAAAGGGAAGTACAGTTTTACGCCAATGAATTAAACATTACTCCAAAATACCTAAACCACCTTTGTAAAATCCACTCGGATCGCACCGCTTCCGATTGGATACATAGTCACGCTAAAGAAAGGATCATTCTGCTATTACAAAACAGGCATCTGAATATCGCCGAAATTGCCGAAGAAATGCAGTTCAGCAGCACTTCTTTCTTTACACGCTACGTTAAGAAATTATTGGGACAAACGCCAACCGACTTCAGGACAAGATTAGAAATCTGATACCAAGCCGGGTAACGAAGAGGAGGACTATTTTATCAAATTTTGAACACTCGCTTTTTAAGTGACAGGGCATTTTACAGGTAGCCGCTTTACCTTTCAAACTCGTTTTCAATTCGTTAAGCAAATGCCACAGCTTACGGTTGCTGGCATAAGCCGCTTCTTATATATCCTCCACTCAACTTATTGAGTCATTTCTCCTAGCACTCCTGATTATTCTTTTATCTTATAAATTCATAAACAGAGCCTGTTTTCATAAAATTTGAATTTTAATGTAAGAAATTAAAGTTATGGTCTACTAAAGAAGAAAAGACCCGGTTATGAAAAAAGCAATTTTGATTTTTATCTTTATTTTAGTCTCGGCCATTTCTACACATGCGAACCGCTTGAACGAACCATTTACAGTACAGGTAAGTGGTAAAGGGCAAGCCATGATATTTATACCTGGTGCAACCTGCAGTGGTGAGGAATGGGAAAGTACAGTAGCGCATTACAATAAAGAATATGAGTGTCATGTTTTCACGCTCGCAGGATATGCAGGTGTTCCACCGTTAAGTGGCGGCCCATATCTTAGCACTTTTAAATCGGCATTAATAAATTATATCAGCGTGCATAAACTCAAAAACGTGATTGTCGTTGGACATTCCATTGGTGGCTTTCTTGCACTCAATATTGCAACCGAAATGAAAGATGCATTAAGCATGGTTATCGTGATTGATGCGATGCCGTTTTATGCTGCAGCGATGAACCCTAATGCCCAAAGTGGTTTTAACGAGACACAGGCAAAAACATTGCTGGCGCAATACAATAAAATGAACGATGCACAGCTCAAAGACTACCAGTTGAATGTTGCAAAAAGCCTCTGTGCCGATTCAACCAGATGGGATGCAATCGCGACATGGGGCGCAAACTCAGACCGGAAAACAATGGCTTATACTTTTACCGAAATGATGAGCGATGACATTCAGAACAAAATTGCATCGATACGTGTGCCGGTATTGGTACTTGCTACTTTTAAAGAATCCCCCCAGTTTATTGGCTTTACGCGTGAGTATGTTAGCAGAACCTTTCAAAAGCAGTATGCTAAATGCAAAACCTGTACAATAAAGGTGAGCAACAATGCCAGGCATTTTATCATGTTTGATGAGCCAAACTGGATGTTAGCCGAAATGGATACTTTTATAACCAAATTATAAATAAAACTGTGCCAGAGAACAATCGCGATCAGCAGGGATACTTTAATGAGCTGGTTAAGGCCAATCATGCAAGCATTTACCGGATTTGCAGAGCCTATCTGTACGATATTTCTTATGCAGACGATCTGTATCAAGAAATCCTTTTTCAGATCTGGAAGAGCATTCAGAATTTCAAAGGGAAATCAAAAGTGAGCACCTGGATATACCGGATTGCAGTAAATACTGCCATTGGTTTCAATTCCAAAAACAAGCGCCATGATTATCTGCCCATTCCTGATGCTTTCCAAATTCCTGATATTGAACAAATTCCAGAAAAGATGGAACAGGAAGCAAAGCTGGAAAAACTCAGGTTCTGTATAAGTCAGCTTGCTGCTCAGGACCGCATCATCATTTCACTTGTACTCGAACAGAAAAGCTATAAAGAAATCGCCGAGATTACCGGAGCAAGTTTAACCAATACCGGTGTACGGATAAACCGGATTAAAGAACGTTTACTTAACCTCATGGAGAATAAAAAATGACAAATTTTCAGGAGCTTCAAAACAGCTGGCTTTCGCAGCCGGTTGAAAACAATACCATAGACCATGCCGCTCATGTTGTACAGGATAAATGGGAAAAACATCAGCGCAAACTGCGCAGATCTAACATCTGCATGAGTATTGGATTCATCATTGCAAGTTCGGTAATTACCTGGGTATATATCACTTACCACAACGAATACAACTGGCCTTTTGATATGAGCATTGCTTCGGCCTTTACCCTAATGGTTGTTTTTGCCGTCTTAAGCTGGAAAAGTTACGACTTCAAAAAAGATCAGCGCGATATTTCGGGTATTGAATACCTGGACAATCAGATTGGAAAACTCAAATGGCAGAAGAAAATGCTGACAAGATATGTATGGGTATATTCGGTTTTGCTATATCTGGCGCTGGTTGGATATATTGTCGAAATCACAAAAAGAGGAAGTTTACTTTTTACCCTGACAGCCCTGGCCATTACTACCGCTTATATTGCAGCAGTCTCTTTATGGAACAGATTTTATAAACAAAAAAAACAGCTAAAAATGATCGATGACCTTCTTAAAGATTTTGAGCAGTTGCGAAGCGGAATGGAATAAAAATCTATACGTATCCGATATTATTCATTGAATAATAGAAGTCTTGTTACAGAAATGCATATTGAATGTATTGGAAAATTAATCGCTTTTAAAGGACTTGCCTTAACATGAGGAACGTTGCTTTTCTTATAACATCCCCATTTAACAAGGGAAACTTGATAAATTTTAACTATCAGATTTAATGATCTGTGTATTGTTATTGGCTGATTTATAAGCACCTGAATTTTGTTTTAACACTGCGGTTATTAAATACTAAAATTTATATTTAGCACAAAACCACCACTAACAATACACAGCGTTATATCAAGCTTTACTATTCGATTGGAATGCAAAAATCAACAATTGCCTTTCTTTCCGGATGTTCATTAAAGTTGTTATGATAAACCTCAAATGGCTTTTTATCAGCTTTTTTATATCCATTTTCGTTCATCCATAAAAATAATCCCGTCCAGGATTTTTCGAATTCATTCAGACCAATTTCAAAACTGCCTACAATAAATTTTCCTTTTTGAATTGAAGTTAGCCCAATTTCGCCATTTACTTCAATTGGTTTATTTAGTAAGATTGCAGCACTCCTTCTTACTTTGCTGGCTTCTGTAACTTTAAAACTGTCGTGGTAAATCGTAACCATTTTAGTGTGCTCATTAATCAAACCTTGAGGCGTAGCCCATTTCATTAATGTTTGATAAGCAGATTCAAGGTTCTGTGTGCCAATACTTGATACATAAGCCAAATCCATTTTTGGCATTTCTTTAATTTCAATTTTTGCATTCATTTTTATCCATTTTTTAAGGTTATCAATGATGCAAATGTATTTTTCAAAATCGGGGTACTCTTGTCCGTTCTTGCTTTCAAGTTGACAAATCTTGCTATGTCTATTCGGATTTTGCAGTTTAAATTCTTTTGGACTTATTCCGAAATACTTTTTAAAAGCTCTTGAATATGAAGAATTGTCACCGAAACCATATCTGTGTGCTATTTCAGATGTTGTTATATTTTTATGCAACAGGGCTAAAGATGATTTTTCAATTTTCTGTCTGTTTACATATTCGTTTAATGTTTCACCTGTAATAAATTTGAAAATCCTATGAAAGTGGAAAGGTGAGAAAAAAGCAATCTCTGCAATTGTATTTAATGACAAATCAGAATCCAGGTTTTCATCAATAAATTCAAATACCCGGTTAATTCGATTTTGATAATCAGCCTGTATTTCTTTATTTGTGATGGTCATTTTCTTAAATGCTGTTCAACTGGCTTATGTATAAAAGTATCCGTCATATAAATTCAAATTAGAGAGGACACGTATTTAAACTTAGCGATTTCTATACATCAAATCTAAAAAAATCCTACAACATTAAAATAATGGCTTAATTATACCATATTGCAAATGGCTTTTAAATCGTATATACCCTTCCAAAAAAATCACATCCTTGCGCCCGAGGCATCCTTTGAAATACTTATACCTCAACTCCCAATTCTCATTCGGCCAGCCGGAAGCAAAGAAATTTCGAAGCTTATTGCTATCGTCCAAAACAAGCATAATAGACCGAACATAGCATAATATTGGCTAAACTTTGATTTAACATTACAAAAGTAGCTTTGCAATATTAATTACATTCCTGATGGATACGCCAGAAGCTTACGATGACCAAGAGCTTTTCCGCCGGTTATGCCGTGGTGAAAAGGATGCTTTTGATGATATCTATAATGCCTACTGGCAAAAGTTGTTTCTCTATGTAGTAAAAGTCATCCGCGATAAGGAAGCCGCAGAAGATATTGTTCAGGAAATATTTATATCCTTGTGGTCAAGGAGGGAAGAAATAGCTGATCAGCGCACACTTAGTGGTTATCTTTTTACCGCAGCACGTTTTAAAGGGATCAACTTTGTACAGGATCAGCTCAAAAAAGGAAAACATGAGGAAAATTTAATCAGTTACTTCAATTCCCGGCAACAACATTCCGCAACTGATGTAATTGAGGCGAAGGAGCTCGATTCGCTCATTAATATTGAATTGGAAAAGCTTCCTTCCAAAATGCGGCAGGTTTTTATGCTCAGCAGGCGGGAACAGCTTAGTCATAAGGAGATTTCAGATCGGTTGCAAATTTCTGACAAAACCGTTAAAAAACAGATTAGCAATGCCTTAAAGCATTTCAGGACGGTGCTTAAGTATGATTCTGTATTTAAAGTCTGTATTATATTTTATTCAATAATGTTCTAATTTTGAAAGATTTCGTACCTGCTTAACTGGATTTGAAAAAATATTTTGAAATATCTACTACCAACACCTACTTTTCCGGATATTATTAAATGATGGATTCAAAAGGTATTAACGAACTTCTTGAGCGTTACCGAAAGGGGCACTGTACAGCTGATGAAAAGAAAGCTTTGGAGGAGTGGTTTGATGCAAGGGCCGAAAAAGGCGATTGGGAATGGAGCCAGCCTGAAGAGATCATCACCAAGCAGCGGATCAAAAGAAACATCGATCAAAAATTGTTTGAACGTAAATCCCTATGGCCAGTAATTCGCATTGCAGCCATGTTGTTTATAACGCTGGGCAGCTTACTGATATTCCGAAACGATATTCGCGATTGGGCAGATCCTGTGGTGATTCTGGAAAAAACAGCGCTGGAAGGTGAACGCATAAAAATTTCATTGCCTGATGGTTCCATGGTTTGGTTAAACGGCGGAAGTAAGCTAACTTACCCAAATCGTTTTTCTAAAGCGAGCCGCCAGGTGAACCTCGTAGAAGGTGAAGCCTATTTTGACATCAGCCATGATCCCTCCCATCCTTTTATCGTTAGCTCAAAAAATATTAATACGCAGGTGCTCGGTACCGCATTCAATATAAAAGCCTATCGTTATCTCAGTAACCTGCAGGTTGCAGTAACCCGGGGGAAAGTTTGTGTTTCCAATAGCGCAGGAACGCGATCAGCAGTGTTATTACCCAATCAGCAAGTCACGGTAGATCGTCAAACTGGCGCTATGATACAACGTACTGTAGATGCTCAAACGGTTATCAGCTGGCAAAATGGCGATCTCTCCTTTAATAATGACCGGCTGGCAGACGTGTGTGCCGTGCTGTCCAAAAAATATAGGCTTCAGTTCCATTTCAGGCAAGCAGAAATTAAGGATTATCGCGTAACGGCGGGCTTTATATCAAAGGAAAAGATAAGCGATATCCTAAGTATTTTGGCTAATGCCAATGGCCTTTCTTACGAACAGCAAGACAGAATAATAACTTTTAAAAAGCGATCCAAGTAACTGGTGACCTTTTCAGGCGCTTTTTACCATAAATAAAATAATTTTCAAATTTTTCTACTACCACTTGCAGATTTCCTGGATATACCTGTATAAATACGACAAGAAAATCTCAAATGAAACAAATTTACTTATTAGTGCTTCTGGTTCTTGGAAGTCAGTTACTGATGCCGAGGCCAGCAAATGCACAATCTCCTGCAGCGGTTAAAATCACCCTCAAGCTTCAACATCAAAATTTAAGAACGGTGCTTTCAAGCATACAAAAAGCATCGGAAATTCAGGTTGTCTTTAATGAGGAGCTGGTTTTGCCTTACCAAAACATATATGTTAATGTAAGCAATGTTTCAGTATCATCAGTATTGACCCAGGTTTTAATAGATACTAAGCTGAAATACATCGCTCAAGCCAACAAGATCGTAATTTTAGCAAAACAAGGAGGCGAAGATGGCAGTCAGGAAACATCTATATCAGGGCAGGTAAGCGACGAAACGGGCAAAGCGCTTTCGGGCGCTAACATTAAGTTAATTGAATTAAACAAGCATACAACAACTAATAGCAGTGGTTTTTTTCAATTAGCAGTTCAACCTGGACCTTACACATTAGAAATAAGCCATGTTTCTTATGAGACGAAGCAAATACAAAGGGTAAAAACCGGAGGTAGCCCTATTCATATCGAACTAGCTGGCCATGAGCATACCTTAGAAAACGTAGTGGTTACCGCTTTGGGTATTAAAAGGGAAGAAAAGAGCCTGGGCTACGCGGTAACCAAAATTGATGGGGAGGAAATTTCGAAAACGGTTCCCGGTAACTGGGTAAATGCCTTATCGGGTAAGGTGCCGGGATTAAACATTAGCCGGGCAGGAGCAGGTCCGGGTGGTACGGTTAGGATAACGTTGCGCGGACAAAACTCATTGGATCTTGATAAAGGAGAACCTTTAATTGTAATTGATGGTGTACCCGTGCTGAGTGGCATGGTGGGAAATAATGGGTTAAGCTATGGTGCAACCGGAAACACTGAGCCTCCGGTTGATTATGGAAATGCCCTGAGTGATATCAATGCCGAAGATATTAAAGACGTAACGGTTTTAAGAGGCCCTTCTGCCGCAGCCTTGTATGGTTCGAGAGCTGCATCAGGCGCGATATTGATCACTACCAAAAATAATGCTGACCGTAAAGAACGGTTGAATGTAACCTTTAATAGCAGTGCTAACCTCGAAGGCGTATTGCATTATCCTGATTTTCAGTACGAATATGGCGCGGGAAACACCATCAATACTTATTTCTCTTACGGTGCCAGCCCTGACGGACCAAGTACAAATTCTACCCGGTCCTTTGGCCCGGCTTTTTCCGGACAACTCTACTATCAGTATGATCCGGTAACCAAAACCCGGGGAATAGAAAAAACGCCGTGGGTTGCTGATAAAAACTATGTAAAAGATGCTTTTGTAACAGGCGTTACCTATAACAATACACTCTCGCTAACAGGTGGTGACAGTAAAAATTCAGTAAGGTTATCTTACAACGATGTCCGCAACAAGTATATCTTGCCAAATACTGGTTATACCTTCAACAGGCTTGCTTTTTCCAGTAACAGCAAACTCAAAAATTTTCAATTATCTACAGGGTTCAACTATTATCATAAGCAAAGTGATAACTTACCGCTTTCGGGTTATAATACCAATTCCTTTATGTATGGGTTGATGTACCGCTCGGCTAACATCCCCGCTTCCTATTATAAGGATTACTGGGATATTAAGGATATGGATCAGAATAACCTGCTTAACCCTTCCGTTGACAATCCCTATTTTATCCTATACGAGAACCTGAACACTTTAGACCAGGACCGAATTTTCGGTAACGTCACAGCAACCTATAATTTAAGTAAAAAAATGAGCTTAATGCTGAGAGGGGGTATCGACCAAAATTCATCATTCAGAACCACCAGAAGACCATACAGCAGTATCCGATTTGCCGTTGGCCGTTACCAGGAGCAAACGGTAATGATGCAGGAACAGAATTATGACTTCCTCTATAAATACGATGAAAAATTACTCCATGATCTCGACCTTTCTTTCTCGGCAGGAGGTAGTATTTTTAAAAACAAGATCCAAAACAACCTCATCACTGCTGAAAGACTCAGTACTCCCGGAATTTATACGCTTGGTAACGCTAAAGACCGGCCCTTAATTGTGCTCTCACCAGCCAACAAGGAAGTTCAAAGTCTTTATGCCCTGGCACAGTTTAATTACAAAAACTTTTTGTTCATGGACGTAACCGGTCGTAATGATTGGTCCAGCACCTTGCCAAAAGCCAATAACTCCTACTTTTATTACTCCTTTTCTGGAAGCGCTATAGCCAGTGAAATATTTGATCTGTCTGCCTTTAGGGCATTATCTTACCTAAAGATTAAGGGTTCTGTATCTCAGGTTGGAAATGATACAGATCCTTACCGGACGGGTTATTATTTAACGCCATCAGAATTTGGAGGAAGCTATACCAATCCAACAACCCTGCCTGGTGGTGATAGTCTTAAACCAGAAATTATTACCAACAGGGAATTAGGAATAGACATTCGGTTCTTCGGGAACCGGCTGGGTTTTGATCTTACCTATTACAATGCCAACAGTTCCAATCAGATCCTAACTGTACCCAACGATCCGGCAACGGGTTTTACCGGCAGGATCTTCAATGCCGGGTTGATCAATAACAGGGGAATTGAGCTCGCGGTAAATGCTAACCTGCTTCACAAAAAAAGCAAATTGCAATGGAAAACGATGTTAACCTATTCATCTAACAGAAGTTTGGTTAAGGAACTGGCGCCTAATGTGAGTGAAATTATAATGGCCACCGGACCAAGAGGTTTTGTTAAAGCCATTGTGGGCGGATCTATTGGAGATATTTACGGTTCAGGCTATTTGAGAGCGCCCAATGGTGAGATCGTTCATGATGATAAGGGATTACCTTTGATAGATACTGAAAACCTAAAAATATTGGGTTCAGCGGTGCCCGATTTTAAAGCAGGCATCCAGAACCAACTGAGCTATAACCAATTTAGCTTTTCATTCTTATTTGACGGACAAAAAGGGGGTGACATATATTCCTTTTCTCACTCCGTGTTAGGAGGAGCAGGAAAACTGAAATCATCATTACCAGGAAGATATGACGGAATAATTGGAGAGGGTGTAGTGCAAAATGCAGATGGAAGTTACCGTAAAAATGATATCGTAGCCACACCAGGAGATTATTACAACCAAAAGTACCTCAGGGATAATGCAGAGGCAAACATTTTTGACGCTTCCTTTATCAAACTTCGTGAAGTATCACTGGAGTACAGATTTAGCGCAAAACTACTTAAAAGTTTAGGTGCCAATTCCGCATCATTCAGCCTATATGGTCGTGATCTCCTACTATTTACCAAATTCCCACTCTATGATCCAGAAATCGCCACTTTAAATAGAAATAGAATTGAACCAGGCTTCGAAACAGGGCAATTCCCATCTACGAGGAGTTTTGGCGCTACACTTAAAGCATCATTTTAAATATCTGATATGAAAACACTATTAAAACACCTTCAACTAATATCTTTCCTGCTTGCGGTTAGCCTTGGCAGTTCCTGCACTAAAGATTTTGACAAACTAAATACCGATCCGGTAAGGGTAACCAGCGTAGCCCCGGGAAGCCTGCTTGCACCTGCTCAATTTGATGGCATGTGGCTTATTACCAGGCGTGCCCATCGCTTAAATAATGAAATTATGCAATACACTGTGGAGACAGGTGCGCTGAATGACTTTGCCCGTTATGAATTCAAGGAGAACGAGTTCGATCCCATTTGGACAACGCTTTATGTGAAAGCCAACG
>Ga0265798_10005363_pt1 | contig 17280 bp, 15 predicted proteins | sample P3T30metagenome_FD_192430 | JGI IMG/M metagenome (GOLD analysis project Ga0265798, IMG submission 192430) | Plant litter microbial communities from East Loma Ridge, Irvine, California - P3 T30 | ecosystem: Environmental > Terrestrial > Plant litter > Unclassified | place: USA: California... | reverse complement strand
AGCTGGAGACGCGTTACAAAGGCGAGCCGGTCATCCTGGTCGGCCATTCGCTGGGCGGGATGCTGAGCCTCATGGCGGCGGCGCGGCGGCCGGACCTGGCGCGCTGTGTAGTCATGCTGGACTCGCCCGTTGTGGCGGGATGGCGGGCGCGGGTCTGGCAGCTGGCCAAGCTGCTGGGATTGCGCGAGCGTCTGTCGCCGGCGCGGCTGTCGGCCAGGCGCCGCAACACGTGGCCGAGCTTCGACGACGCCATGCGTCACTTCGCCGCCAAGCCGATGTTCGCGGCCTGGGCGCCGGGCGTGCTGCGCGATTACCTGGAGGCGGGGCTGGAGCCGTGTCCGGAGGGGCTGCGGCTGCGTTTTACGCGCGAGATCGAGACGGCCGTGTATCGCACGCTGCCGCACCACATCGGCGCCATCCTGGCGCGCGGTTTCACGGTGCCCGCCGGCTACCTGGCCGGCCGCACGTCGGAAGAGAACCGCCAGGCCGGCCTGGGGCCCACGCGCGCGCTGGTGGGCGAACACCTGCGCATGATGCCGGGCGGGCACCTGTTCCCGATGGAGTCGCCCGCGCTGACGGCCAGTGCGATCCGCGAGATGATCGCCGAGCTGCTGGGCGAAACGCCGGCAGAGCATGGTAATCCGTCAAAATTTTCAGATTCGCACGCGCCGATCGCGTAAAATCGCGGGCGAAGCGGCGGCCGTGAACGGCCGCGCGCCAGTTGAAGAACCGATTTTCCGATGACGGGAGCATGCCGTCGTCGACGCAGAGAGCAAAACAATGACGATTAAAAGCGATAAATGGATCCGCCGCATGGCGCAAGAACACGGCATGATCGAGCCGTTCGAGCCCGGCCAGGTGCGGGCGCAGGACGGCCGCAAGGTGATTTCGTACGGCACGTCGTCGTACGGCTACGATATCCGCTGCGCCGACGAGTTCAAGATTTTCACGAACATCAACAGCACGATCGTCGATCCGAAGAACTTCGATTCGAACTCGTTCGTCGACGTCAAGAGCGACGTCTGCATCATCCCGCCGAATTCGTTCGCGCTGGCGCGCACGATCGAATACTTCCGCATCCCCCGCAACGTGCTGACGATCTGCCTGGGCAAATCCACGTACGCGCGCTGCGGCATCATCGTCAACGTGACGCCGTTCGAGCCGGAATGGGAAGGCTACGTCACGCTGGAGTTCTCCAACACGACGCCGCTGCCGGCCAAGATCTACGCCGGCGAAGGCTGCGCACAGGTGCTGTTCTTTGAAAGCGACGAGGAATGCGAAACGTCGTACAAGGACCGCAACGGCAAGTACCAGGGCCAGCACGGCGTGACGCTGCCAAGGGCGTAAGCCTGCCGTGACAGGTGCCGCCGTGATGGATGCCGCCGCCTAGTCGAGCGGCAGCACGATCTCCACGCACAGGCCGCCGTCGTCGCGATTCGTCGCTGCGATCGTGCCGCCGTGCTGCTGCACCACCTGCTGCGCGATGGCCAGCCCGAGGCCGTGGCCCTCGACGTCCTTTTCCGTGCCGCTGCTGCGGAAGAACGGCTGGAAGATCGTCGCCAGGTCGGCCGGCGCCACGCCGGGACCGCGGTCCAGCACTCTGACGGTCAGGCGCGCGCCGACGGTGCGCACCTCCACCAGCACGATCCCGCCCGCGGGACTATGCTTGATCGCGTTGCGCACGACGTTCTCGATGGCGCGCGCCAGCAGGTCCGCCTCGCCCACCAACGTCACTTCCGCTTCTCCCTGCTGGACGACGCTGCGCCCGTGCGCGGCCGCCTCGAACTGCGCGTCCGCCACGATCTGGCAGATCAGCTCCGCCACGTCGATCTCCTGGCGGTTGGTCGCCAGCGCGCCTGCCTCCAGCCGCGACAACGTCAGCAATTCTCCCACCAGTTTGTCCATGCGGATGCTTTCACGCTCGATGCGCTCCAGCGACGCGGCCATGCGCTCGGGCTTCTGGTGCGCCAGGCCGATGGCCGCCTGCAGCCGCGCCAGCGGCGAGCGCAGCTCGTGCGACACGTCGTGCAGCAACCGGGTCTGGCCGTCCATCAGGCTGCGCAGCCGGGCCGTCATGCGGTCGAAGTCCCGTCCCAGGTCGCTCAGTTCGTCGCCGCCGATGCGGGCGTGGGCGAAGCGGGGCGCCAGGTCGCCATTCGACGCGGCTTCGAACGCCTGGCGCAGCGAACGGATGGGACGCGAGAAATACCATGCCAGCAGCGCGGCAAACAGCAGGCTGGCCAGCACGGCGGCCGCCAGCGGGATGAACGGCGTGAGCGGGCGTGGCCGACGTCCCGGATCGCCGGGGCCGCGCATGCCGGGATCGCCGTCGCGTGGCGGCCGGGCTTCCGGGGGAGGCGGGCGCCGGCCATCCATGCCGGCGAGCCCGGCGCCGGCCAGCAGCGGGTTCGGGTCGCGGGCATCGAGGCCAGCCTGGCGCTGGCGCGCGGGCAGGAACAGCAGGAACTGGCGGCCGTCGGCCACGGTGACCTTGCGCACGACGCGCACGTCGCCCTGGCGCAGCAGCGTGCGCGCCTCGGCCAGCATGGCCGGATCGACGATGCGGCCCAGCAGCTCCTTGCCGGCGCCGTCGACGGCAAACACGCGGTGGCGTCCCATCGTGTCGAGGAGGCGTGCCAGCGCCGTCGGGCCGCCGGCGTCGAGCGTGGCGGCGGCGGCATCGATCGCGATCTCCGCGGGCGGACCCGTGTCGATGTCGAGCCGGCGCTCCTGCGCGCTGGCGCGGTTCTTCAGCCAGATGGCGCCGCCGATGCCGACCGTGGCGGCGATCTGCGCCAGCAAAATCGACAGGAAGAACTTCCAGAACAGGCGGCCCATGCTTCAGTCCTTGATCAGCTGATAGCCCATCCGGTAGACCGTCTGCAGGCACGAGCGGCCGTCCGCCAGCGTGCCGAGCTTGTGGCGCAGGCTGGAAAGGTGCACGTCGATATTCCGGTCGAAGCGCGCCATCGGCCGGCCCAGGCCCTGTTCCGACAGCGTGTTCTTCGAGACCGGCTTGCCCGCGTTGCGCGCCAGGACTTCCAGCAGGTTGAACTCCGTGCTGGTCAGCTCCAGCGTCGTTCCCGCCCAGCTGGCGCGGCGCTGCTCGGGCCACATGGTCAGCTGGCCGACGACAAGCGGCGCGGACGCCAGCTGGTCCATCGGCGTGCCCTGCGTGCGGCGCAGGATGGCGCGGATGCGCGCCGTCAGCTCGCGCGGCGTGCACGGCTTCGTCACGTAATCGTCCGCGCCCAGTTCCAGGCCGACGATGCGGTCGGTGTCGTCGCCGCGTCCCGTCAGCATCAGGATCGGCATGCGGCTGGCCGCGCGGATGCGGCGCAGCGTCTCCAGCCCGTTCATGCGCGGCATCATCACGTCGAGGATGGCGATGGCGTATTCGCCCGTCAGCGCGCTGGCCGTGCCGGCCACGCCGTCGTTGGCGGTTTTCACTTCGAAGCCTTCCTGCTCCAGGTATTCCTGGAACATGGCGACCAGTTCGACGTCGTCGTCGATCAGCAGAACCTTGCTCATTGCGGGGACTAATTAGTGGTGTCGGCAGCCATCATAACGCAGCGTTCCCCCGTTGCTGGCGGTTTTTACGCCGTTTTACAGCCGGCTCTTTACGTGGATTTACATGGCGCTAACCGCGCTTTACAGGCCCCGCTCCGACAATGGCCGCTCCACCGTAATCGAAGGGAACCATGATGACCAAGACGAACAACAAGCTTCTCTGTGCCCTGGCCGTGGCGTGGCTGGCGCTGCCCATGGCCGGCCACGCTGCCGTCGATCAAGACAATGCGCGTGACGATGCGGCCGGTCCGCCGCGCGCGCCGATGCACCCGGCCCCGCCCGGCCGACATGGCGACGATGGCGACGATGGCGACGGCCCGCGCGGACCCGGCCGCCCCGGTCCCCACGGTCCGGCGTTCGGCATGCCGGGCGACGTCCCGTTCCTGCGCGGCGTCGAGCTGACGGAAGCGCAGCAGGACAAGGTCTTCGCCATCCTGCACGGCCAGGTGCCGTACCTGCGCGAGCAGCACAAGGCCCGCGACAAGGCCGAGCGCGCGCTGTTCGACCTGCATGGCGCGGCGAAATACGACGATGCCGCCGCCGTCAAGCTGGCGCAGGCGTCAAGCCAGGCCATGGCCAACATCACGCTGCAGCACCTGCGCACCGAGCAGAAGGTGCTGGCCGTGCTCACGCCAGAGCAGCGCCGGCAGGTCGAGGACGCGAAGGCGCGTCCGCCGCGCCCATTCACCCGCTGAGAGGAGAGACGATGGACCATCACGACCACAGCCTGGAGCGGGACCTGCAGGCGATGCGCAGCACCCAGGCGGGCCGGCGCCAGTCGCTGCGCTGGCTGTTCGGCGCGGCCGCCGTGCTGCCGATCCTCGGCTGCGGCGGCTCGTCGGACAGCGACACCGCCAGCACCGCCAGCAGCGGCACGACAGGCACGACCGGCAGCAGCGGCACGACCGGCACAACTTCCGGCAGCTGCAGCGTGATCCCGGAAGAGACGGGCGGCCCGTACCCGGCCGACGGCACGAACAGCAATAACGGCGGCGTCGTCAATGTGCTCAGCCAGAGCGGCGTGGTGCGCAGCGATATCCGCTCCAGCTTTGGCGGCGCCACCGCCACGGCGCAGGGCGTGCCGCTGACGATCAGGCTGCACATCGTGAACGCCAACAGCGGCTGCGCGGCGGCCGGCAACTTCGCCGTCTACCTGTGGCACTGCGACCGCGACGGCAATTATTCGCTGTATTCGAACGGCGTGACGAACGAGAACTACCTGCGCGGCGTGCAGGCTGCGGATGGCAACGGCGACATCACGTTCATGACGATCTTCCCCGGCTGTTACGCGGGGCGCATGCCGCACGTGCACTTCGAGGTGTATCCGACATTGGCGAAAGCTTCCAGCGCGGCCAACCGGATCCGCACGTCGCAGTTCACGTTCCCGCTGGCGACCTGCAACGAGGTGTATGCCGGCAGCGGCTACAGCGCCAGCGTGCGCAATCTTGCTCAGATGAGCTTTGCCACCGATAACGTCTTCTCCGACGGCTATTCGCTGCAGCTGGCCACGATGACGGGCAACCCCACCGACGGCTACGTCGCCACCCTGACGGTCGCGGTCGCGGCCTGAGTTCTCCCCGCGGCGAAATCCCTTTCGCCCGTTTTCGCCCGGTTCCTGTGCCGGGCGAAGTTGTTTTCGGCTGTCGTTTCGAATCGACGTCGGAGACTCTACGTCGGGGACAGGCACCTGTCTCAGGGCCTCCCGGCCCTGAGACAGGTGCCTGTCCCCATGCTGGCATACGCCTTGCACTACTCCGATCGAGGGCCGCATTTCGCGACCGCCGCCGGAGAGTGACATGGATCGCCGCCTGATCGACTACAAGCCTGAACTGGAACTCGGCAACGCCACGGCGGAGACGCCGGAGGTGCGTGACGAATACGGCGAGATGTCGTTCGCGGCGCGGCTGCTGGAAGCGGAAACGCCGGCCGTGCTGGCGGGCGTGCTGAAGGACCTGGTGGCGCGCGGCGGCGCGAGTGCGCCGCTCGCCGGGCCGCTGGTCGGCGTCCTGCAGCGGGCCGCGCGCATGGTCTTTCCCCTCAACGCCACGCGGGCGCCCGGTGACCTGAAGCGCAAGGCCGCCGCCATCTTCGGCATGGAGCTGGAGGGACTCAGCCCCGAGGACAAGGAATTCGAACTGGCGCGCCGCTTCGCGCGGCTGGCCGTGGACACGGTCGCGGAGGCGGGCACCCGCAGCGGCCGGGAGCCGGCCCAGGCCGTGCAACTGGCACTGCAGCACGCGGCGCGGCGGCATGCGCCCGGCCTGCTGCGCCAGCGCGCGCAGACGGCGCCCGAAACCCGCGCCGGGCGCTGGCGCCGCGCGGGAAATCACATCGAGGTACTGGATTGCTAGGCCGGGCGGCCAAGGCGCCTGCCCATCATTTTTGTCGTTGGACTTTCACTGGGAGCACATCATGCATGACATCGATCGCACGACCCTGGAATTTGGCCAGGAAACCGGCTTTGAGGCGGAACAGTACGAATTCGGCCAGGGCGAATGGACCGGGGAGGGCGGCGGCATGCTGTCCGAAGCGGATGAAATGGAGCTGGCCAACGAGCTGCTCTCGGTCAGCAACGAACAGGAACTGGACCAGTTCCTCGGCAATTTCCTGAAAAAGGCCGCATCCGTGGCCGGCAGCGTGATCCGCTCGCCCGTCGGGCAAGCCATCGGCGGCGTGCTGAAAGGCGTCGCCAAGAAAGCGATCCCGCTGGCCGGCGGCGCCATCGGCGGCTACTTCGGCGGCCCGCTGGGCGCCAAGATCGGCAGCGGGCTGGCTTCCGCCGCGGGCAGCGCGCTGGGTCTGGAAGCGGAAGGCGAATTGTCCGGCGAGGACCGCGAATTCGAGGGCGCCAAGACGTTCGTGCGTCTGGCCGCCGACACCGTCAACAAGGCCACGCAGGCGCGCGGCGGCGATCCGCGCCAGATCGCCCAGCAGGCAGCCCTTTCCGCCGCACGCCAGTTCGCACCGGGCCTGCTGAACGGCGGCGGCCAGGGCGGCCGCTCCGGCGGCATGCAGGCCAAGACGCAGGGCGGCAGCCAGGGGCGCCAGGGGAATATGGCCGCTGGCGCTGGCGGCGCGCGCAGCGGACGCTGGATGCGCCAGGGCCGCAAGATCGTCCTGTACGGCGCCTGACGATCATGCGTCCCTACGCCGCGTGGCTGCTGGCCCAGGAAGCGCGTTCGCTGCTGAACCGCGTGGACCGCATGCAGCCCTTCGTGCTGATCGAGCCGATGGTGCCCGCGGCGGCCCTGCCGGATGCGGCGCAGAGCGCGATCGAACGCCACCTGACCCTGGGCCGGCGCACGCTGCGCGCACTGGTGCGGCAGTTCCTGGCCTGGCTGCAGGGCCCGGGCGGACGGCGCGCCACGGCGGCCCAGGCGCAGCGGCGCTTCACGTTTGTCCGGCTGCAGTTCAATGCCGCGCTGACGCAGTTCGACCTGTTCATCGACGTCGTCACCCAGCGCAGCGAGCACGGTAACGGCATCTGGCTGGCGGGACTGGACGTGGTATCGGCCGACGCGCTGCGCCTGCCGGGCCGCTATTTCGAGGCGCCACCGCTGGTGTGCTACCTGGACCGGGGGCCGGGGGCGGCGATCCGCCGGGCCCGCACCCGGTTGCCGGGCGGCGGCGAAAATCCGGTCGCCATCATCCGCGTACCGCGCGAGCGGATGATCGGCAGCAGCATCGCCTCGTCGCTGGTGCATGAAGTGGGGCACCAGGGTGCCGCGCTGCTGGACCTGGTGGCCTCGCTGCGCCCCGTGCTGCAGGCGCTGCAGCATGGCGGCAGCGGACCGCCGCACGTATGGCGGCTGTGGGAACGCTGGGTATCCGAGGTGGTGGCCGATTTCTGGTCGCTGGCGCGGGTCGGCGTGGTGGCGACGCTGGGGCTGATCGGGGTCCTGAGCCTGCCGCGCGTGTTCGTCTTCCGCCTGAATGCCGACGATCCGCATCCGGTGCCGTGGCTGCGGGTGAAGCTCAGTTGCGCGCTGGGGCGCCTGCTGTATCCGCACCCGCAATGGACGCGCATCGAACGGACCTGGGATGCCTATTACCCGCTGGACGGTCTGGCGGACACGGACCGGCGCCTGCTGGGGGAGCTGACGGCCAGCCTGCCGGCGATGGCCGGCCTGCTGTGTAATCACCGGCCGCGGACGCTGCGCGGCGCCTCGCTGGCGGAAGCGATGGCCGTGCACGAGCGGCAGCCGGCCGTGCTGGCACGGCTGTTCCGCTGGTGGCACGCGGCGCCGCAGCGGATGTACGACAGCGCGCCGGTGCTGGTGCTGGCCGTGATCGGCCAGGCCCGTGCCGACGGCCTGCTGGCGCCGGAAGAAGAAAGCGTGCTGCTGGAACGGCTGCTGACGCAGTGGGCGATGCGCAGCGCGCTCGGTGAGCGGGCCCGGCCCGACAGCCGCCCGATGATTGATCTTTGAGGAGAATGAACATGAGTACCAGGAAAATGGCCAGGGCAAGCGTGGACGGCCCCGCGCAGCAGCATGGAACGGTCAAGGTGACGGTGCGCGACCGGGCCAGCAGTATTCCACTGGTGGGTGCCGCGCTGCGCCTGTACCAGGGCATGGACCCGCAGGGCATCGTCCTGCAGACGTCGGGCGAGGCGCACCTGGTGAACTGGGACCCCGGCCTGCACCGCGAGCTGAAGGTCGACCGCACCGGCGCCCATGGCATCGTCACGTTCACGAATCTGGAGCCGGGCGTGCACTTCGTGCTGTTCGACCACGTCACGCCGTTTGCCGACAACCAGCCGATCGTGGCGACGGTGAAGGTGGACCAGGGCGGCGCGCACGAACTGTTCTTCGACCTGGGCATCGATCCCGAAATGCACCTGTCGTTCGAGACACCGGGCCAGAGCGGGCGCACCGACGGCGCGTTTGTCGGCAACCGGGCCATCGTCGATGTCGTGTTTCACGGCCTGGACAGGGCCATCGGCAACGACGTGGTGCTGGAAGTCGACGACATCTGGCAGCCCCGTACCGGCCAGGCCTATTCGGCGGCGCAGCTGATCCGCAAGCCGGGCCGCTACCGCTTCTCGGGCGACCTGGTATTCGCGCGGCGCAGCGGCGTGATCGTCTCGACGCCCGGCGTCCTGGCGGCGCCCGCCCTCGCCGGCGGCGGCGATGGCGCGCGTCTGGCGCTGTCCTCGACCTTCGACGCGGAGGAGCGCACGCCGCAGCCCATCTCCGGCAATATCGGCGTCTCGCTGTCGCGCACCGAAACGGAAGCGACACCGGACCTGGCATTGTGGACGCTGATCCGCAACAGCACGGAGGCGCTGTCGTTCAATAACTATATGGACTTCCTCGACGAGCTGTTCTGCCATCCGGCCGGCGAAACCGGCGTCGTCCCGTTCGAGCGGGCCCGCTTCGGCATCAAGGCGGCCACGTACCAGAGCCTGAAAAAGCGCCGTGCGCTGCCCTTCACGGATTCGGAGGCCTATCGCGTGCTGAAGGCGGCGACGGAAGCGTTCGTGATGGTCAACTGCGGCGTGCTGCGGGCCCCGTTCGCGTTCGATCCCGTCAACGACAACGCCTACCTGGACCGGCGCGACATTCCCGCCAGCGGCAGCCTGGAGGATACGCTGGTGCAGGACTACCTGGAATCCTTCGGCGGCGCGAAGATCCTGCCGTACCTTGCCGTGATCCGGCGCAAGCTGCCGGATGTGCCGATCCTGGTGCCCAGCCAGACGGAGGAGGCGGAGCTGTGCTTCGGCATCATCCAGGACCGACTGACGAATCCCTGCCTGATCGAGTTGATCTGGAACTACTGGCAGGAGGAGGGCATGCTGGTGCAGACGATGAACGTCATCACCCAGCGCTTCCAGAACCTGCGCGGCCCCAGCGTGACCGACCCGCTGGCGAACACGGAGATCGACATGCTGCGGCCCCTGAACAACCTGCTGTGGGGGTATACGCAGGACGAGCAGCACCGGCTGACGGTCGTGCGGCGCAACTACGAGTACGACCACCATTACGGCATCCGTCTCGACGGCAAGGCGGTCCAGGGGATGCGCCCGGCCGACAGCCGTTCCAAATTCCTGGAGGCGTTCCACCATCTGCTGCGCCTGTTGACGACGTTCTACCGGCAGGACGACGACACCACCGTCAAGGCGGATGCCTTCCCCATCCTGAACGCGCTGAAGGAAGTGCACCTGATCCTGTCGCAGGGGGCGCACAACCAGTATGGCGACCTGCCGTCCACGGCCCGCATCGAGATGCTGATGCAGCAATGGCTGCTGGCCCGGCCGGAGTTCCGCGAGTTCCTGCCCACGCGCGTGATGGTGGCGTATCCGGAACCGTGGATGGACCGCGTCGACGCGATGAAGAAGCTGCAGACGTGGAGCGACACGAGCGTCATGCACTTCCGTAACCTGGCCATCTTCGGCGAGCAGCTGCTGCTGTCGATCCGCTTCGGCCACTGGAGCGATGTGTACGAAGCCACGCAGGCGTTCAACTGGGCGCGCTTCTGGCGGCCGCAGGCCCAGGGCTACATCCATGCGTACCGCGCGGCGACGGGTGTCGACCTGTCCGCCGATTCGGGCAACCCGGCCGGCGAAGCGACGCTGCCGTCCGTGCTGCTGCGGCAACGCCTGGCGCAGCAGCAGCGCAGTGCGTGAGCATGCGTGCACCGGCCGACTTCACCAGCGCGCTGTACCTGGGCATGCGCCACCCCGCGCAGCTGCTTGCCGGCTGGGATGCGCTGACGCTGGGAAAACCCGCGGCGCTGTGCGACGTGCCCGGGGCGCGGGCGGTGGCAAAGTCCCTGGCGCGGCTGCAGGGCTGTGCGGCCGCCACACTGCTGCCGTCCACCCTGCACCTGTTCTGGGACCTGTTCGGCATGCTGGCGCGCGAGCGCTGTGCCGTGCTGGTCGACGACGCGGCGTATCCGGTGGCGCGCTGGGGCGCCGAGCGGGCGGCGGGACTGGGCCTGCCGCTGCGCGCCTTCCGCCATGGCGACACGGCGGGGCTGGCCCGGCTGGCGCACCACTGGCGCGACGCGGGCCGCTGGCCGCTGATCCTGGCGGACGGTTACAGCCCTGCCAGCGGCGACTGCGCTCCGCTGGGCCAGTATGGCGCGCTGGCCGAGCAGGAAGGCGGGTTGCTGGTGCTGGACGATACCCAGGCGGTGGGGCTGCTGGGCCGGCACGGCGGCGGCTCGCTGCGGCAGCACGGTATCGAGCATCTGCCGGTCCTGGTTGGCGCATCGCTGGCCAAGGCGTTCGGTGTGCCGCTGGCCGTGCTGGCGGGCAGCGCCGCCTGGGTGGCGCACTTCGAGCGCGTCAGCGACACGCGGCTGCATGCGAGTCCGCCGTCGCAGGCGGTGGTGGCGGCAGCCCGGCATGCCTTGCGGGTCAACGCCCTGTGCGGCGATGGCCTGCGGCGGCTGCTGGCGCAGCGCATCGCGGCCTTTCGCGCCGCACTGCGGGAGGGCGGTCTGGCCTGCGACGGCGGCCGCTTCCCCGTGCAATCGGTACCGCTGCCGGGGCGGCCGGACCTGGCCGCAGCCCATGCGGCTTTGCGCCAAACCGGTGTGCTGGCGGTGCCGCAGTACAAGGACGGCACGGCGCGGCTGACGTTCCTGCTGCGGGCCGACCACACGGACGGCGATATCGCCACGGCCGCGGCGGCGCTGCTGCACTTGCACGATGCGTTGCGCCGAAAGCGTGAATACAACTGAGCTGAGACTGGGGTGCTGACATGAGAGAGCAATACGGCAATGAAGGCGAGGCCTTCGAATATCTGCCGCTGGCGGGTGAAGCCGCGGCGAAGCGGGACTCGGACAGCGAGTCCGACCGGGAATGGGAGAGTGAACGGGGACGGCCCGGTGGAGGCGGCAGGAGCGGCGGCAGGAGCGGTGGCGGGCGTACCGCCACCCGTCCAACGGCTGGACGCGGCGTCGGCAAACGTCCGTATCCGGCGCCACCCCGGCCGGGCTACCCGCGCTATCCGCGCGGTCCGTACTGGGGCCCGGTTTACGGCGGCGGCTCATATGGCCTGATGGTCAGCGATCCCGGGCCGTACGCGGCGCCGCGGCCGGACGACCCGTGGCAGCCACCCGATGATGCGGCGTTCGAATCGGTCGACTTTCCGGCCGGCGCCGGCGATGGGCAGCCCGACGACACGATGCCTGACGAGGAAATTCCGCCCAAGCTGACGCTCGTGCTGACGAAGGAGGCGCCGGGCGTGACGTTCCAGGATGCCGGCACGCTGGCGAAGGCGCGCAAGACGGGCGCAGTCACCGGGCCCGCCCTGTACATCCTGGCATTCCGCAAGGGTGGCAAGCCGATGGCCTATGTGGGCGTGACGAAGGATCTGCAGAGCCGCATCAGGAAACACATGCTGTGCGGCGCCGTGCTGGGCGTCCCCTTGCGCAACTACCATGTGTTCGTTGCCCAGCCGACCAAAGACGTCAAGCGGTTGCGGGCCATCGAGTCGGCCATCAACGCGGCCATGCTGCTGCCGGCCAACCGGGGAGAGACCACCAATCAGCGCAGCGAGCTGGAAATGGAAGTGATGGGACCGGGCTGGGTCTGAACCCGGCACCGCAATTAACCAAAGTAAGCCGAGGAGATGATCATGCATGCGAAACAGTGCAGCTGCGGCCAATGCCGCACGGCTGGTGAAACGTTCGAGATCCTGCCGTTCGGGCAGGCCGAAGCGATGGGATTCGCCGGCGAATACGGCGAATTCGGCGAATTCGGCCAGCAGGAAAGCCCCTTCAACGAGGCGGAGGAGATGGAGCTGGCGATGGAACTGCTGGCCGTCGCCAGCGAGGAGGAGCTGGAGCAGTTCCTCGGCAACGTCTTCAAGGGCGTCTGGAAGGGCATCAAGAAGGTCGGTTCCGTGGTCGGCAAGGTGGCCAAGCCGCTGGGCGGTGTGCTGAAGGGGCTGGCGAAGCAGGCATTGCCGTTTGTCGGCGGCGCGCTGGGGTCGATGATCCCGATCCCCGGCGTCGGCACGATGATCGGGCGCGCGGCTGGCACGGCGCTGTCCAAGGCCCTGGAGATGGAATTCGAGGGACTGGAGCTGGAGCAGCAGGAGTTCGAGATGGCGCGCCGCTTCGTGCGCATCGCCGGCAGCGCGGCGCAGCAGGCCGCGCAGGGCGGGGACGTCGAACAGGCCGTGCTGCAGGCACTGCGCCAGCACGCACCCGGCATCCGCATCTGACGACGGCAGAGCGTCATGATCATCGACAGCCACTGCCACGCGGGCCCGGGCGACGGCCTGACCGGCCCGTGGGACAGCAACCTCGCGCTGGGCCGCTACCGCCGCCGCGCCGTCGCGGCGGGCATCGAACGCAGCGTGCTGCTGGCAGCGTTCCACTCCGACTATGCCGTCGCCAACGCGGCACTGGCCCGCATCGTCGCCCGCTGGCCGGAGCGCTACTATGGCTTCGCCTTCGTGCATGCGGCGCGCGACCGGGGACGCATCCCGGCGATGGTGCGCGTCGCCGTCGAGCATTACGGCTTCGTCGGCATCAAGGTGCATCGGCACGACGCGCCGATCAGCGGCGAGATCTGCGAAGCCGCGCGCGCCTTCGGCCTGCCCGTACTGTACGATCCGATGGGCGACGTGCACGTGGCCGAGCTGCTGGCGGCGCAGTACCCGGACGTGAATTTCATCCTGCCGCACCTGGGCAGCTTTGCCGATGCGTGGCAGGCGCAGCTGGCGATGATCGATCACCTCGTGCGCCATCCGAACATCCACACGGACAGCTCCGGCATCCGCCGCTTCGACCTGCTGGCCGAAGCGGTGCGCCGCGCCGGGCCGCACAAGGTGCTGTTCGGCTCCGACGGCCCATGGCTGCACCCCGGCCTCGAGCTGCACAAGATCCGGCTGCTGCGCCTTTCGGCGCCCGACGAGGCACTGATCACCGGCGGCAACCTGCTGCGGCTGATCGGGCGGGGTGGCTGACTGTCGCCGGGGGGCGGGGTTGGCGTATCATTGGCGGTTCGGGACGCAACGTCCCGCATTGAAAGGGAAGTCGTGGCGCACCATGTGGACGGGAAGGAAACGAGGCTGATCGCGCTGTTCGTGGCGATGCGCGAACATGGACCGGTATGCGAAGAGGTACCTGCGCGCGATCTTGGCGACGACCGGTACGAATTGTTGTCGTCCCCCGGACTGGCGCTCAACCTGGCACGCGGCGATGTCGTGGAGATCGGCAATCCCGCCGCGCCGGCAACCGTCGTACAGCGTGGCGGCAATTTCTGCATCCAGATCTATGCCGACGAACTGTCGGCACCGGACGTGGCCGAGCTGGAAAGAAACGTGGCCGAGCAGCTGGGTGGAACCCTCGACGGTATTCACGAAGGTAACCTGGCCCTGACGGTGCCGGCCGCCGCCGGCATGGAGCATATTGTCCGGGTTTTCGATGCGTACACCGACAAGAGCGGGATTGCCTGGTATTTCGCGAACATCTACCGGAATTTCGAGGACGTCGACGACGAGACCCTGCTCGACTGGTGGCAGTAAGGGGCCGTTGCGCTCGCGCAAGGCTTGGGAAAAGCCGGCCGGCATGGCCGGGTCCTGTTGCAACAGCTGGTTTTCATCCGTCCCCCGCCAGCCGCTCCTCCCGCTCCTCCCGCGCCGCCTTGCGCCGGATCTGCAACGCCCGATCCGTCACGCCCAGCCGCTGCGCGGCGCGCTGGTTGTTGTCGCCTTCCTGCTCCAGCACGACGCGGATGGCGAGGTCGGCGGCGGCCTGGCCCAGCCGGGCCAGCGTGACGCCCCGGTCCACCGCGTCGCGGATGGCATCGCAGAACGGCTGGTCCGGCCAGACGGGGGCGCCGTGCAGGCGCTCGTCCGGTGGCACGTCGCCGATGGTGATGGGGCCGGGGCCCGTGTGGCGGTACCAGATGCGCGCCACCGTCTGGCGCAGGTCGCGCACGTTGCCGCGGTACTCGCGCGACAGCAGGTATTCGCGCACGGCCGGGTCCAGCGGACGGCCCTGTCCCTTCGGGTCCAGCTGGCGCAGGAAATGTTCGACGAGGGGCAGGATGTCGCTGCGGCGTTCGCGCAGCGGCGGCGGGCGGCAGCGCCACGCGGCGATGCGGTAATACAGGTCGGCGCGGAACGTGCCGCTGGCAACGTCCGCCTCCAGGTCGCGGTTGGTGGCGCAGACGAGGCGGAAATGGCTGGGGTTCCAGATGTTGCTGCCGACGCGCTTGTACTTGTGTTCCTGGATCACGCGCAGGAGCTGCGCCTGCAGCGGCAGCGGCAGTTCGCCCACCTCGTCGAGAAACAGGATGCCGCCGTCCGCCATCGCGAATGCGCCATCGCGCGCGTTGGTGGCGCCCGTGAACGCGCCGCGCTCGTGGCCGAACAGTTCCGAGCCGGCCAGTTCGGGGGACAGGGTGGTGCAGTCGAGCACCGTCAGCTCGCCCGTGGTGCCCGACAGTTTATGAATCAGCTGGGCGATCAGGTCCTTCCCCGTACCCGTCTCGCCCGTGATCAGCACAGGCGACTGCGTGAACGCGGAAACCTCCACGACGTTGTGCACGAGCGAGCGCCATACGGGGCTGTCGCCCACGAGCCAGCCCTGCACGGCGGTGGACGCCATCAGGCGCTGTACCGCGTCCCAGCGTTGCAGGCGCGCGGCGATCTGCTGCGCGCACAGTTCGGCCGAACTCCATGGCAGCAGGTCGGTGGCGCCCGCGTCCAGCACCCCCCACATGGCGCTCGGCGGCAGTGGCTGCGACGCGCAATCGACGGCCAGCACCGCCGCCTGCGTGGACAGCGCATGCACGGCATCGAGCGTGGCGTTGGGGGGAAGGTCCGCGGCCGCCGCATCGGCGCTGCCGCACAGCAGCACGCCGAAGCCGCGCGCGGGACGGTCTTGCACCGCGATGCCCGCCGCATCGAGCGCGCTGCGCAGCATCGGCTCGGCGCCCGTGGCCACCGCTCCCAGGGTCTGCATCCAGATCGACAGCGCCATCGCTACCTCGCATACGCTAAGACTGCCGTTTCAATATAGCAGTGACGTCGCGCCGCCGCCTGGATAGTTTGACACCTATCGTGTCGTGAATTTGTCGTGGAATGTAGCGCTGCGGGGGGCGTGCGCCTTGCGTTCGGCGCAAAAAAAAGGCGACCGAAGTCGCCTTTTCCTGGTTTGAACGGTTTACTGCCGTACGCAGTCGACGAAGTAATCACGCTTGCCATTGACCTCGCGCTTGACGAGGCCGTGCACGTCCGTCTCGAAGCCGGGGAAGCGCTCGTTGAAGTCGCGCGCGAAGCGCAGGTAGTCGACGATCGTCTTGTTGAACCGTTCGCCCGGGATCAGCAGCGGAATGCCCGGTGGGTAAGGCGTCAGCAGGATCGACGTGATGCGGCCTTCCAGGTCGTCGATCGCCACGCGCTCGATTTCCCGGTGCGCCATCTTCGCGAACGCGTCCGACGGCTTCATGGCGGGGATCATGTCGGACAGGTACATCTCCGTCGTCAGGCGCGCCACGTCGTACGCCTTGTAGAAGTCGTGGATCTGCTGGCACAGGTCGCGCAGGCCCATCTTCTCGTAGCGCGGGTTGGCGGCGGAGAATTCCGGCAGGATGCGCCACAGCGGGGCGTTCTTGTCGTAGTCGTCCTTGAACTGCTGCAAGGCGGTGAGCAGCGTGTTCCAGCGGCCTTTCGTGATGCCGATCGTGAACATGATGAAGAACGAGTACAGGCCGCACTTCTCGACGATGACGCCGTGCTCGGCCAGATATTTCGTGACGATCGATGCCGGGATGCCGGAGTCGGCGAACTGGCCTTCCAGCGACAGGCCCGGGTTGACGATCGTGGCCTTGATCGGGTCCAGCATGTTGAAGCCCGGTGCCAGCTCGCCGAAGCCGTGCCAGTCGTCCTCGGCGCGGATGATCCAGTCTTCGCGCGAGCCGATGCCTTCCTCGGCGAACGTGTCCGGACCCCAGACTTTAAACCACCAGTCCTGGCCCCATTCCTCGTCGATCTTGCGCATGGCGCGGCGGAAGTCCAGCGCTTCCAGGATCGATTCCTCGACCAGCGCCGTGCCGCCCGGCGCTTCCATCATGGCGGCGGCCACGTCGCACGAAGCGATAATGGAATACTGCGGCGACGTCGACGTGTGCATCAGGTATGCCTCGTTGAAGGCATCCTTGTCCAGCTTGACCGATTCCGATTCGCGCACCAGCACCTGCGACGCCTGCGACAGGCCGGCCAGCAGCTTGTGCGTCGACTGCGTCGAGAAGATCATCGACTCCTTGGCGCGCGGACGGTCCTTGCCGATGGCGTGCATGTTCTTGTAGAAGTCGTGGAACGTGGCGTGCGGCAGCCATGCTTCGTCGAAGTGCAGCGTGTCGATCTGGCCGTCCAGCATTTCGCGCAGCGTTTCCACGTTGTAGACCACGCCGTCGTAGGTGGACTGCGTGATCGTCAGGATGCGCGGCTTCTTGTTTGCCGCTTCGCGGGCGAACGGATTGTTCTCGATCTTGCGCTGGATCGACTCCATCGTGAATTCGGCCAAAGGAATCGGGCCGATGATGCCCAGGTGATTCCGGGTCGGCATCAGGAACACGGGAATCGCGCCGCACATGATGATCGAGTGCAGGATCGACTTGTGGCAGTTACGGTCGACGACGACGATGTCGCCCGGCGCCACGGTGCTGTGCCACACCATCTTGTTCGACGTGGACGTGCCATTGGTCACGAAGTAGCAGTGGTCCGCGTTGTAGATGCGTGC